>Ga0310696_10004672_pt1 | contig 16743 bp, 12 predicted proteins | sample AusTroGonzalo_MG_4_FD_203885 | JGI IMG/M metagenome (GOLD analysis project Ga0310696, IMG submission 203885) | Bovine rumen microbial communities from tropical cattle in Woodstock, Queensland, Australia - Gonzalo_02 (v2) (version 2) | ecosystem: Host-associated > Mammals > Digestive system >...
ACTTGCCGTATGGTGTCCGTGTGAGTGACCACCTTGACATCCCTGATGGTATCAGAGTGATGGGTGACAAGAGTGTCATGCACAGTCACATATTCCGTCACCACCTTTTCCTTTGTGGTACATGAAAATAATGCTGACAAGGCAATTATCAGTATAATCACCCCACCTACAATTACAGCCATCCCAGTCTCTCGTTCAGCATTCATCGTGTTACATTTTGTTTTCTCCGTAAGCTGTGGTTTCCGCAGCTATGAATCAGAAGCCTTCTCCCTACGCCGCTCCACCTCCTCGATGGCCTCGATTATCTCCTCTCGTGCCCTTGTCTCGAAGTCGCCCAGTTTGGTGCGGAAATACACGCTGACACCGAAGATGGCTCCTGCGTAGGTGAGAGCCTGCGCCATGTACCATAAGACTCCCTCTGCCACGTCTCCCTGCTGGAAGTAGTTGATGAATGTGAGGATGATGCCCGACAGTATCATCGCAATGGCTGAACCGTATTGTATCCAGTCTTTTAACGTCATGTTGTTAAATGCGGTCATTTCTATTCCTCCTTCTTAATAGGGTGTTTCTCCTGCAAAGCATATCCGAGCAGGAACCAGATTTTGTCTTCTATTCTTTTAAGACATATCTGCTTGCCAATTTCCTCGTCATAGTTGGCAGGGTCAACGCATGTAGTTGATTCCCTAAGGGTGAAGCCATTCTTCATTCTCACGGTCACGTATGTACATGGTTTCCCGAAGTCAACCAGAGTGCGAACCAAAACATCTTCCATGTTAGCAAGCACCTCTTCTCTTGTCACTGTAACGTCGCTATTCATTTCTTCTTTGTTGTTTTAATTCCACTATAGTATTTGCCACCCTTGCAGGTCAGCTTCATTCTCCGATGCTGCGGTGAGTACGATACGTGTATCCAGTCGGGTCGCCCCTTGCTATCAACATACTCAGAGATGATCTTGTCGAAGGGCAGGTTAAGCTCCAGCAGGCATTGCAGCAGTGCCATGTTGTCGTCGGGATGATCTGACACAGTGCGGATGTCGGCCGCTTGTCCGTATAGATGTTGTGAGTTCTTTGCACCGCCTATGCGGGTGTTCAGCTTCGGGCACCTATACCCGCTCGTCACCACGATGGGATGCCCCCAGGCGAGACGCAGCGGGTCTAGTACATTGGTCACCAAGTCCTGCAGGTTCTGCGCAATCTTGTCGGTGGGTGTGTTGTCATACCCATACCGCTTTGCAGTCGCGCTCTTCGTCAGCTCGTACAGCGTAAAGTACTTTCCATTCCACTCAATCATCCTTCCAGTCCTCCCAGTCCAGTGGTTCTATGTATGCGGGTTCGTCGTCATTCATATCGTCTCCAGAATTGCAGAGCCTCTATGTATGCGATTGGTACGTCAGTGAGAGTGACACCCTTGGAGTTGGTGTATGATGACACGAGGTTGTCGGATGCCAAATCGAATGGGTGACCGCCTGTCGGGAACATCCTTTGTTCAACAAGACATCCTCCGTTTCGTAACATCTTTGCCCAAAGGTTGACCCAGTATGGGCCAGCGGTAGTATCGTCGTATGCACCGAAGAACTTGACAGGCACATCGGTCTTACAAGCAAGATTTCCAAATAAAGCGGTGCATGCCGTCCTATTGGCATTCTGAATGTCTGCTGCCATATACTCTTCTGCCGAAGGGTTATTGACGCACAGCCTGTACAATGGGGAGCATTGCATCAGTCTGCCGAAGTTGCCGATGTATCTCTTCTGGTTGTTGGCTGCGTCCACCTCCTCGAGCATGATGAGGGACAACACGTTGTCACCCGTGATCTGCACGCCCTTGTCAGGCCATGCCACGCTGTCGGGGTTGTAGATGCCGCATGACTGGGCGATGAACTCCTTCTGCGCGGTTGTGCGGTTCTTGAACAATGCGGGGAAGTTGGGGTGCATGCAGGCGAATGGCGTGCATGCCTTGACTGGAATCTCCTTGTACGATAGTATCATCAGCGCCATGCCGCCTCCCATAGAGCGTCCGCCCAGGAAGACACCGTCCTTGCAGATATTGTAGTTGTTGACGACGTGACGGTATCCAGCAAGGTAGCAGAGGTATCCCGCTGGAGAGCACCAGTGCTGTGGTGGGTCTCCGCTGGGGGATTCCTGCGACGGTTCGTCGCCTGGGTATCCGTCCATGTCCATCACCGCGTATCCCTCGCTCAGCCAGTAGTCTGGGTCTACCCCATACTCACCGCTTGGGAATCCTGTTGCTCCTCTCTTTATTTTCTTTCCAGCTCCATGGCAGAAAATTATAAGCCTCGTTGGTTCTCCGTCGGGTGTGTATGTAGAGGGCAGTGCAAGGATACCATGGTCTTGCTGTATGTTCGTGGTATGTGCCACCACCGCAGTTGCCTCGTCTTGCTCGGTGGGGTCTGGCATGTCTACGTTGACAGTAATTGGTATCATGTAGTTGCCGTTGGCATCGGCATCGTACAGTGGCGCGTTGTAATGTTCGCAGTCATCTGCAAAATGTCCTTCCATGGTCATATCGACTGTGAGCGGGGCACCGTCAGGGTTTGGGTTCAAATATGGCTTGAAGTAGATGAAGTCTGCTGGTATCTCCACCTCAACTGGAGTATCCTTGCTGAATGCGACACCTATTGCATGCAGATACTGCTTATCATTATCATACCCTGCGACACCGAAATTACCACTGTTGGAGTCGGCTGAGAAGACGAAAGTTACATTTCCGTCCATTGGCCTCTCGTACAGCTTGGCACATGACTTTCTTGTTGGATAGTCGCCATATACGTACTTACCTGCGTTGATACCTACATTCTGCAACCTTGCACGCAGGGTTTTTATCGGGTCGGTTACAGCCTCCTTGAGAGTGTCTTCCCTGGCAATGTATTGGGGCGTCCTTGACTCATTCTGGTAGACGCTCATGAATGCGAAGTAGTGTGCATCCTCAGGGACTTGTATGGTGATTACGCCAGATTGCTGCACTCTCGTTGAGTAGCCAGTAGCATAGTGCGGCGTTGCTCCGTTGGCAATGCCTTCGTTGTCAGTAAGGAGTGAGTAGGTCATACTCTTCCCTACCATCGGCAGAATCTTGTACACCTTGCCAGGCGTGATCGGGACTAGTGAGTATTTAGTGCCGCTGGTGGTCTGCTTATCCCATAGGCCATTAGCATCAATAACATAGTCTATGGTCTCATACCCAGTGGTCGAGAGCCGCTTGTCTACGGTCGTGTCGTCACCGATGCGGCTCACCTTTCCCTTGACACTCTCAATCAGAGTCACCGTAGGCGTGGCATCCACGTTGCTCGCCTTGGTGTTGATGTACAGCCATTCCGTGTTCGCGGGGATTGTCACTACGGCCTCGTTGTCTGCAGCCACCACAACCCTTGCGCCGCTGCTGAAGGCGGCATCGTCGCTTGCTGTGTGCGTGTCCGTTGACAGCAGGAAGGCATATACCGTGTAGCTGTTGGAGTTGGCGACTATGCGGTACATCTCTCCTGGGGTGACGGGCAGCAGCTTGCATGCCATAGACGAACTGCTCGCCCATTTCCCGCTGCCGTTGATATACAGGGACGACAGCTCAGCGAGCCTGGTGAGGTTGACGCTCATGATGTTGGACAACATCTCATCGGTCACGGCCTTCTGCGTCATCGCCCTCGTCGTGCTTACGCCGATTGCTCCCTCATACGTCCTTGCCTCTGCGACCTCATCCTTCATGGTGTAGGTCTTCTTGATGTACGCTGGCAGCATGTCAGTGCCTGCTCCCGTCATGCGAGTAATGTAGAGGTATGCTGCACCCGATGGGACTGTGATGAGGTGCTCTGTATCGTGGGTATAAGAAGTTCTGCCTGTTGCGCCGCCAGCGAATGTTGACACATCGTTTCCCGACGTGTAGCTGTTACTTGTCAAAAAAGCAAAGATGAAAGAACTTCCGCCAGCCTTGACGTGCAGGGTGTCTCCTGGGGTGACGGGAACGAAGATGGAGTTAAAGTTGTTGGATGTCGCCCACTTGGCTGATGCGTTGATGTAGATATTCTTAACGTCGTAGCTGCTCAGGTTGATGGTGCTGCCGTCGTAGATGAGCATGTCCGTCACGGCCTTCTGCGTCATCGCGTTGGAGTCGTCGTCGCCTATCTTGTTGTGCAGCGTGGCAAGGATGTTGCCTGTGTCGGGGTCAAAGACTGCTGAAGCACCTTGGGGGCCAGTCGCGCCAGTCGCACCAGTGGCACCTGTGTCACCCGTGTCGCCTTTGATGTTGTGGAAGGCGAAGGTCATTGCGCCATCGACAAGGCTGACCTCCGCCGATGGGGTGCCAGTGTTGTTGTCCACCGTGGCAGTCACGCTGTCTATCTTCTGCGCCTCAGCCGCGTTCTCTATCGCCTGCTTCACGTCCTCCGCCAGCTTGTCCACGGTCACGCTGCCGTCACGCAGGCCGCGCCTGCCGTAATACGGAGTCCTCTTCTCTGTTGTATCCATATCTTGTTCGTTTTTCGTTTAGCTTACTGTTGTGCCCGTGGCATCCACCCATGTCACCGTTCTGGTCACTTCGCCAGTCTGCGCGTCAGTGGTTTCCACTATGTTGCTCGCCCAGATAGGCTTGCCATTGGGGATAGTCCCACCGCCCAAGCTCGTATCAAAGTAGCAATACCCCACATACACATCCGTTGGTCGCTCAGCGGTAGTGCCCGAGGAACGCACACCCACAAGCACCTTTGCGTCAAGAGCCACTAAGCTGTCAATCACACGCTGCTGAGGCTCCACGAACATCGCGCCGCCACCGTTGATATAGTTGGAGCGCACATTCTCGAATGTCACCTTGCCGGCGTTGTTAGCCGATAGGTCGATAATGCTCCCGTCAGAAGGCTTCTGGGTGTTGATGTCGCTATCCTGCAAGATGATACGCGTAGAGTCATGGCCACCGCTGTTGAAGTCACCAAACACACTTCCGGTGAGCAGTTCCAACTGGCTCTCACTCACCACCCAGGCACCACGCTTGCCGGAAATCACACGTGTCACGTCGCCATAGCCAGCGTCTGCACCGCCCGCGTACATTACCTTATCATACACCTGCACCAGACGGCTGCGCACGAGCCTCACCCAGCTCAGGTCATGGCGTGTGTCGCTGTCGCCCTCAAACACATAGCCGCCCTCAAGCACACAGTCCTCAAAACGCAGGTCGGCGTAGCCTGTCACACTCAACGTCTCACCGTCAACTACCCCATCCGTGTTGCGTATCTCATGGAGGCCTATCGCCACCGACGAGTAACGCCCCTGGCGGATGCGGCAATCCTTAAAGACTGCCTGCCACACACCCTGGGGATAGAACACATGCGCACCGCAGCCAGCACCATCTCGCTGGGCAATGTCGCAGTTCTCAAACGCCCATCCTGTGCCGCTGTTGACATTGAGCATGACATCACGGCTGCGAAGGTTACGCACAGTAATGCCATGGTTTAAGTTATCTTTGCCTCTAAAATCATGGTAGAAGCCCTGAAGGTCGATGTTTTCCAACAGGATGTTACTTGATGTGTTACTGAAATAAAAAGCGTCCATACAAGAGTCGGAGCACGAGAAAGCCACGTTTGAGCTGCTTCCATACTCACCGGAAACGCTGCTGTTGTCACGGTCGCGGAGCACACGCATAGTCAGGTTACGCAACACGCAGTCATGCGCGGAGCTTAGGTTGAAGGCAGTCACAAGCGTGTTGCCGTGGCTCATCGGAGTGAACATCGTATGTGCGCGATAGAAAAGGACACCCTTGCCACCGTCGATAGTGAAGCCGTTAGCACTGCCGATGCCTGTCAGGTAGTTGCTGTCCATCTGGCTGCTGCCAACGGGCTTCAGCTTGCGGACGTCGTAAGCGTTGCCGTTCATGATACACACTTTGCCGGTGCCGTAGGTGGCTATCTTGTTCGACGCGAACCTGCCTAAATCGCCCACGTAGTAGATACGGTCGCTCAGGTGCATGTCGCCTTTCTGCTTGCCACCCTCAGTCGAGACAATACAATCGTGAACGGCCTTGGTGAAGTCTGTCATCAGCGTCGTGATATCAACAAAAGCTGACTCATCGCTGTCCCACACGTAAGTGCGACGGCGACTCTGACCTGTCGCAGAGGGCGTAAAGTCGGTGCCGGAGGTCGGCGACACGATGCCCGCCAAATCGGGGTCATCCTCCAGGTGGATGTCGGAATACACGCAGTCGATACGCGGGAGGTAGTTCGCCACGCCACTCACGGGCTTCCGTGTATATTCGTAGAAGTTTCCCCACCGCTTGTAGTACTTCGTCGTACCGTTGTCCACCACTTTCAGCACAAAGCAATTGTGGACAGTACTGAAATACACGTCGTCCGACGTGAAGTCCATCGGCACGCCATGCTTGTGGATGATACGCTCCGAAGGCATGAACACTTCACCGGGATGGGTCGCAGGACTGCTACCGCCCTCGATGGTGATGTTATCGTCAATTGTTCCGCCAAAGCATCTCAGAGGCCAGTCATAAAAAGCCTGTCCCCACCTCACAGCGGCCTGCAGCTCCTCACTCTCCCTCACCGCCTGGCCGTCTATCTCAAGGTAGTACTCAGGTCGGTACGGGTCTTGGAAGTTCGGTTCACCGAAACCACGCTGTGTGTCATCATTACTGCTGTCGCCATGTTGGCTGACATACTCAACCACGGCCTCGCTTGTAGGCACATTACGGCTGTTGGGGTTGTTGATATGGTAGTCAATGTTAATTTCCGTGCCGCTTCCGCCACTTCCCGACGATGCTGCCAGCTCCTCCATCCTCTCCATCGTGCTGTTCCACCGCCACAGTTTACCGTGCTCGGTGTCGATGTATAATATATCAGCAGAGGGTGCTTCGTCCGTCACCGTTCCACCAGTCTTTTTCCTCAGCACATTCAATGACGGGAACCATTGCCAGCCACTCCAGTTGGCAATTTCATCTCCGGCATTCATGTTCCACACGTTCACAAAACGCAGTTCCCTCACGTCTCCTCCAGTGGATGCGCTCAGTATATCCTGCATGGAAGTGCCGTTCCAGTAGCATGACACCTTGTCAACCGTATTCACATATAGCACGCCGGTCTTGGGGTGGTTCTCCTGCTCTGCCCATGTGCTCGATGTGTATTTATACAGCTTGCCAGCTCCAGGGTAGAATGCATAGTCGCCTTCACTGCCTGTCGTGAAGGAAGAGGGGTTTCCCCATTGATTGCAGACAATCACTCCGCCCTCTACATCGGTGTCTATGGCTGCAACGGCGGCTTGCAGGGTAGCTATGGCGGTCGCAACGGCACTGTTGGCAATGGCATTGTCGCTGGTGGTGTCAAGGCTGCTGTCTATGCTGATGTTGTCACCATCGCCGCTGATGGTGATGTCGCCGGTGCCGATGAGGCTCTGACCATTGACGGTCTTCAGGTTGAGCGACTGGATGCTCTGCCACGGACGGCTCTGAGTGCCTCCTTGGTATGCCTGCCTCATGCGGAAATAGATGCCTGGCTGGTCGCCTTGTATCAGTGTGCTACCGTCGCTCGATGGGGCAATCATGCCTGTGACTATCTGCGCCCAGTAGCCGTTGCTGTAGTCGATGGCCACCTGCTGCACAAAGACAGTCTGCCCGTTCACTCTGGCACGGAGGTTGCCCTGATATTTGGGAGCGTTGCTGTCGGTGGATGTGCTCTTGAGGAATGCTGCATCAAGTGCGGTGTTCAGCTGACCGAGCGATGTGAAGTCTCCTATGAATCTGAACGGATATTCATTGGAATCTGCCTTTGTGCCCTTGCCTCTGACGGCTTGCTCCTCCTGGGTGAGGCGGGTCTCTAAATTGGTACCCTTGCTGTCTATCACCTGCTCGGTGCTGGTCTGCGGATGGTAGTCACCACCGCCATTGGTGTATAATATACCTTTCTTTGTCATTGCTTTATTATCTTTTATTCTTTTTTGCTATCAAAACAAACGTCCGTTAATGTCGCCTGTCCCTGGGTTGACCACAAGGCCGGTATCGACATTGTCTGTCACCTGACGGATATGGACTACGCTTTCGTCCAGCTCCGCAACCTTGTTGGCAAGCTGCGCAACGTCATCACTCAGGTTCTGAATCATTTGACCGTACGCACTCACATCGGTGCTGATGGTCATTGTGCCTCCTGTTGGCTCCCATCTGCCATCTCTGCATAAATAGAGGGCGCACGGAATCGATGTGCCGACACCGGCAAACCATCCTGGCTCCGGGTTGGGGTATGCCGCATTAAGAGCGTCAACAGTGTTAAACACACCTTTGTTGGCGCCCTTGATATTCTTGGCATCCAGCCAACCCTCCACCTTCAAGTTATGGCCGATTGTCGTGCTGCCTGCCACTTTCATCTGGCCTCCCACAGCCATGTTGTTGCTCACACTGAGGGAGCTGTTCATATAGTTCTCTTTTGCTGCCATATCTTTGTTTTCTAAAAATTCATTTCTCCGTACGCAGCGGATGTGCCACTGTCCCTATTCATCACCGCCGAAAAGAATCTTCTTTGACATCTGTGTGAACACACCGGCTTTCTCCGCCTCTCCAAGTGATATGAATGTATTTGCCGCAATGGTATAGACCACGGCACGGTAGCACCGCTGGCTGATGTCCACACCGCCGCCAAGGTCTATACGCGCGTAGGGGATATATACAGCCCTGCTCACGTTAGCGTCTTCACTTTTACACGAGTAGAACTCCAGTACCTTGCCCTCAGGACGTACGGCGAGTGCGCAGACAGGGCGCTGTGCGGTGCCACGGATGCCCTTCCAGCGGCTCTTCTGCCTGGCGTAGCCCGGGTCGGTGGTGCTGATGGCCTCATACACAGGCATCTCCCAGTCGTCCATCTCAAAGACGACGAGACGCATATAGTCCATCGGTAGCATCACCCAGCCGCTCTCCATGTCACCCCAATAGACTTCCTCTGCGAAGCTGTGACCCTGTTCGAGCAAATCGTAGGGGGCATCCATCTGCACGGCGTCAACGGAATCGGCCACCTTCGACTTGATTATCTCGTCAAGTGTCAGGGTGTCGATGTCGCCAAAGCCAGCAAGCTGCTCGTTCACGGCGTTCTCATCCATGGCGATGCGCACATCACGCACTATGTCTTCTACCTTATATATCATACCTGTATCTTTATCAGTATGCAGCGGCTGTGCCGATGTCTTGTCTAAATCCCCTCAAACTTGATGTTGTGCGCAGCGGCCGCAGCCTCGATGGCCACATGGCTGCGCAGCTTCGTGCGGCTGATGCCGTAGGTCTCCACGAGGTACTCCTTCGCGTCGTCCCAGGCTGCAACCTTCACCACATTGACGGAGGGCTTCTTCTCTTCCGCCACCTTCTTCTCCTCGACAACGCTCTTGTCAACGAACGTTGGGTCAACCTTGAACAGCCTTCCAAACTTCGGGTGGCGCTCCAGCGCGTCTATCAGCTGCTCGTTGTCTGTGTAGTACACACTCCCGCCGCCTGTCAGCGGACTGAATGAGACATGTGTGTTGCCGCCGCCTGACAGCTGCACATTGATGCTCACATGGCTCTTTGCTATATATTTCTTTTTCATATCCTACTGTTATTTCTATCTGACCTCTCACCTCTAACTTCTCACCTCTAACCTCTAAAAAGAAAAAGGGAGCGGGCAGTGACGCCCGCCCCCTTGGTCAGATGCAGAAAGCGGGGTGTTATGCTGGCTTGGTGAATGTACCTGAAGCCACTGCACTGTTGACGTATCCGGTCTTCACGGCGATTGCCTTGATGGTAGTCGTAGCACTCAGCGAGATTGCGCTTGAGTATGCCGATGAGGCGGTTGTAGGTGTGCTGCCGTTGGTGGTGTAGTAGATTGTAGCACCGTCAGTTGCACAGCTCAGGCTCACGCTCAATGTTGCGCCGTTTGCCCATGTGGTGGGGCTGAAGGTCGGTGTGGCTACCACCGGCTGTGTGGCAAGGCGCATACGTGCGTGTGCCTTGGCATAGCGCAGGTAGATACATGCAACCTCCTGGATGACCACTGCGTCGGTGTTGCGCACACCTGCCTTGCGAAGGTCAAGGATGTTGCGTCCCCAGCTGACGTGCACTTTCTTTGAGAGGAACTCTGGGTCGAGTGCGAAGCCGCAGTCGCTCATTCCGTTCAGGTCGAACAACTCGTGGTGGATGGTGAGCACCTCGCCGAAGTCGGTGTCCCAGCTCTTGAACTTGAGGTTCCATACCTCCACGGTATCCTTCAAGCGGAACTTGTCGCTCTCAATCTTTGAGAAGGCAGAAAGCATCTCACTGCCGCAGAGCAGAATCTTGCGCTTGTTGCCGATGCCGGTTCCTACGAACATATCCTTGGTGATGTCCACCAGGTCGTCGTCGCTGATGACTGCACAACCCTTAGTGAAGTCCCAGTGGCCTACCTCGATGTCCTTGCCTGCCATGTACCAGATACCGCCGGTGAACCATGTCGCCATGCCATCCTTGCTGGTGTGGTAGATGACGCGCTTGTCGCCGAACAGGTAGGTGTTCTCTGTGGCGAGACGCATGTCGTAGATGCCATCCTCCTCGATGTCGCTGAAGTTCCAGTCAACTTCCTTGGCGGCAATCTTGTCGAAGGTGCTTTGCTCCACCTGGATCATGAAGTTCTGGCAGTACTGAATCTCGGCAGTGGGGATGTTGTTGAAACGTCCTGTCTGCACATCCAGCTCACCGCAGGCCTTGCCCATGCGGACGAGTGTGGTGCCGCTAGCAATTGCGGGAACGAAGATGGTCTGGTTGTCGGAGGCTTTGTTGCCGTTTACAGCGTACACCAATGGCATGCCGTCGGTGTCACGTCCGCAGACACAGAGCACCAGGTCTGGGGTGTTCTCGTCGTCGGCATCGTAGGCAGAGCCGTTGTTGTCGTACTTTGCTTTCACGCCAACCACGCGGATGGTGTCGTCAAGTGTGAACATGTTGGCGTCGGTCACGGGGAGCTTGACGCTCGTGCCGCTGGCCATAGCCGACACATCGTCGTTGGTCTTGCAGGTGATTGGGCGTGTGCCCACGCTGTAGTACTTAACCTCGAAAGAGTCACTCGGCTGAGATTTGGCGTAGCGCGAAATCTGGTCGATAGGTGTGGCCATCGGGCGAATCTTGGTGATGCGCTCGTCGATGTCTTTCAAATAGAAGTCTGGGTCACCGTTCAGACGACCTGCGGTCTCTGTGGAGATGCCCTCTGCGGCGGTGTTGATACCGCCCTCACCGCCTTCGCTCTTGCCAGCGTCTGGCAGTGTGGAAGCAGCCATCTTCATCTGTGAGCGACGGCCTTCAATTCCATACAATACATTCCAAAATTTTCTCATCTTACATCCATTTATGGTTATTAATCCTTGTTTCTAAAGTCTAAATCCTCGCCTTTCGCCGTTTCTCGCCGCCACGCTCCCAGATAGACGCCTGGTTGCTCATGCTGCCAAGGGCACCGAGGTTCGGCTGCGGCTTGCTTGCGCCACCGGTTGCTCCCTCAAGGCTGCTGGTGCCGTCACCCTGACTGCGTCTGCGCAGTTTCTCCTCCACACGGGTGTTCTTACCACGTACTTCACCCTCATAGTCTGCGTCCGCCACGTCTGCATCGTGGTTGAGTGCCTTGCGTGCCATGTCCATCGACTCCACGGTGAACTTGCCGAGGATGCCGTCCTGCACGATGTTAATAAGGAACTCCATCATCTCGTCAATCTCGTCGTCTGACAGGCCGTTGTCTGCCTGATACTGTCCCAGGGCGCTGAGGCTCTCGTCAAGGTTCTGCTGGTAGGTGGTCTCCAGCTCTTTCTCCTTGGCCATACGCTCAACAAACTCCTTGTTGGCTGCGGCAATCTCCTCCTGGCGCTCGGGGTCGTCGATGGCATCCTTGATGTCGGTGCCGAACTGGCGAACCAACCCGATGACGGGGTCTTCACCGTTGCGCCAGTTGCTCAAAAAATAGGCCGACCTCGGGTCGCTGTTGAACATGTCGGTCAGTGCCTTCTCTCTCGTTTGGTACTGGCCTATGCGATTGTCGTAATCATCGTAATCGTCGGAGATTTGGCCGAACATGGCCTCATCGTCCGCGAATTCCTTGTCTGGGTACTTGGTCTTCAGTCGCTCCGACACCTTGCCCCTCATCGGGTTCTCGGGTGTCGCAACCTCTTGTACCTCTGCTGGTTTTGTTACTTCTGCCATATCTATGCGCATTAATCCTAATATATCTACCCACAAAGATACGCCATCGCCATCCCTCAGCAATTTTATTTATTAACCGTGCGACCTATATTTTTCGTAATTTTATGGCTATGAAAAAGCCTGGAAGCAACTTTGAGTATGAGCGAGAGAGGGACGATGACCTGCTGCGTGTCTATCGGGACACCATCCATGCGGCAGACCATATCCGTATGCCCGACATACTCGACGTGGTGGTCAACTCACCATCAAAGAGGTTCTGGGTGTCGGAGGAGCGTGCGGCTGTGGTTGTCGCCCGCATGCTCAAGGGTGACACCTGCCCTCACATGCGACCGCAGAAACGTGAGATGTTCGGGGAGATACTGCGCAGGGTGGAGCATCTGCGGGAATCCAACCCGGGTATGACCATTGCCATGCTGGTGTTCCATGTGGTGCGACAGCCTGCGCCTAAGTTCTACCTCACACCAGGCTCCGCAAAGGTGATACTCTCAAGGATAAGGAAAAAGAGAAGGAATGAGTATAGAAGACATCATCGCTGAGAATGAGCGCCGCATGGCCGATATTAACGCTAAGTTCAACCCGGTCACGGGAGAGGGCAGCGTGGGGAGCCGCACGGAGGTGATAGTCCATGGACTCCCGCCTGCCCGCCTGTGGCTGCCTGACTCTATGCTCAATGTCCCTTTCATTAAACGGCTGGTGAAGGCTGGCTCCGTGGATGCATTTCTCAAATCCATACGTTCCAAGGTCAATGACACGGAGCGAAGCAAGGTGGTGGAGCAGTACGTACGCACACGATGCCGCCATGACTTCCCTTTCTGGGCGGAGACATTTGTATTCATCAAGGCAAAGGGAGGCGGTGAGGATATCCACTTCCGTCTTAACAGGCCGCAACGGAAGCTCGTGGAGATGCTTGAAGAAATGCGCACAGCTGGACTGCCCATCCGCGTGGTCATGCTCAAGGCTCGACAGTGGGGAGGCTCAACCGTCACGCAGATATACATGGCATGGCTGCAACTGGTGCACCAGACGGGTCTCAACTCGCTAATCGTCGGCCACGTCAAGGATGCATCAACGGAGGTGAAAGACATGTTTGACCGTATGATTGGACAGTACCCAACCACTATGCTCTACCAGCTTGGCGACAGCTACGACGACAACGAGGCGAAGCTGGTGTGGGTGGGGAAGACAAGCAACATCCAGCGCATACCCCAGCGCAACTGCAAGATAAAGATAGGCACGGCTGAGAAACCGGACTCTGCACGTGGAGGCGACTACAACCTCGTGCACCTCACCGAGGTGGGACTGTGGAAGACCACCGACGGGAAGACGCCTGAGCAGATTGTACGCTCAGCCTGCTCCGGTGTACTGCTCCAGCCTTACACCATGATTGTGTATGAGTCAACGGCCAACGGCACAGGAAACTTCTTCCAGCGGGAGTACGACGCGGCCAAGCAGGGCATATCGCAGTTCAAACCTATCTTCATCGCATGGTACGAGATTGAGCAATACTCCAAGCCCATCGCCACCATCCCCACCACCCACGCCACCGCCGATTTCGGCGATGGCAAATCCCTACGCTCCTTCGCCCAGTGGCTCTACGACAACCGACTCAACGACAATGTATCGTCCAACCGCCAGGAGCCTGGGAAATATCTTTGGTGGCTGTGGGAGCAGGGTGCCACGCTGGAGGCCATCAACTGGTACATTGCTGAGCGAAGCAAATACACAGACCACGGCGACATGGCATCGGAGTACCCCTCCGACGACATAGAGGCGTTCGTACATTCGGGCGCACGTGTCTTCGACCGCTACAAGGTGGAGCAGCTCAAACCTGCATGCAGGCCGCCACGATTTATCGGTGATGTCTATGGCGATGGTGACACAGGCGAGGAGGCTATCACCAACCTGCGCTTTAAAGCTGACAAGCAAGGCTTGCTATGGATATGGTCAATGCCCGATATCCCATGCGGCAAGGCAGACCGTGGGCAGTGCGGCGACATTAAGAATTGTTCATGGGCATGTCCGCACCGGGAGCCGGCTATGGAGGTGGTGACGGACAGATACCTGGTTGTGGTGGATATCGGTGGCAGGTCGCACAAGGCCGACTGGTCTGTCATACTTGTCATCGACCGTATGTACATGATGGACGGCGGGAACCCGACCGTTGCGGCGCAGTGGTACGGGCATATCGACATCGACCTGCTGGCATGGAAGGCGGCGCAGATAGCGGCGTACTACGACAATGCCCTGCTGGTGATTGAGTCCAACACCCTGGAGACGCACGACACCGACCGCATGGTGGACGGCGACCAGTCGCTTTACATCCTCAACCAGATTAAATATGTGTATGCAAACCTCTACGCACGTAAGCAGAGTGAGGAGGATATCCGCGAAGGAAAGCCGCGTAAGTACGGATTTCACACAAATGTGAAAACCAAGCCTGTCATCATCTCAAACCTTGTCAAAGTGCTTCGCGAACAGCTATATGTGGAGCGTGATGAAAGATGCCTTGACGAGTATCTCACCTACGAGAAAAAACCAAACGGCTCGTTTGGCGCAATACCAGGAAAGCACGATGACCTTCTGATGACACGCGCCATCGGCCTGCACATTTGCTACAGCGAAATGCCCCTGCCTGCCATCGTCAAACACAAAATCATCCCCAAGCGCACTACAACCATCACTGAGGCCACCATATAATAATCCCTTCCATCCCCACCATTCATTTTCTCAGTATGCTGCGGTTGAGCCGCTGCCTAAAAAAGCAGCCGCCCCAAAGGGACGGCTTCTTCTATGCCTGCGATGCCATCGCAGTGTCTATAGTGTCTTTAGTCGCGGCTCCTGCGCTATGGTCTCTGCCGGTGTGGCTGGCTTTGGCAGGTTCGCCATAATCTCATGCGCCCTGTCCACGCTGCCCTGGTCGGCCATGCCCTGCACTTGCTGCATGATGGACGGGTCAATGCCCTGTGGCTGCTGTCCCTGCGCCATCTGTTCCTGCTGTGCCTTGACGCTTGCGAGCAGGTCGTCGGCAAATGGGAAGTCTCCGTGCTCAAGCAGCTGCTCCAGGGTAATCTGTCCAGCGCTCCATATCTGCATCAGGAATTCATTGGCAATCTGACGGTATGCAGGTGTGGCCGTGCTCTCAACAATAGAGAGGTCGAAGTCCACGTCGCGCAGTTTCTTCGGGTCGTACTCGACAAGCGAGCCGCTCTTGCCGGCAATGTTGAACACGCGCTTGGTGTCATAGAACTGCTGGATATTCTTTACATCTTTGTGCGCAGCATCCTTCACGAAGCCCGAGAAACTGTCCAAGATGTCGAGCAGTGACGTGGTGGCGTTCTGTGTCTGCTGTGCGTAGAGTGCGCCTGATGTGCTGCTGTACCCAGGCTTGCCCTGCAATGCGCCGTTGACACCCGAGATATCCTCAAAGAACTTGAGCTGCAGGTTGAGTAGCTCGCTGATGCCGATGTTGGTGGCATTGTTGGCAATCTGCTGCGGCAGCGGTGCGCCGTTCTTTGTCTTAATCGCAATGACACCATTGAAGCGTGACCACTCGTCCGCAATCTCGTTGATGTCCATTGAGCCGATACTCTCCTCAGGAACAAGCAGCACGCCCTTTGACGACGCACGCATTATCCAGTCATAGAGTGTGATGAGCCGGTTGGTATATCGCTGCTGGTCGATGACGTCACCGACGAAGGAGTGTATCTCGCCGTCGATGAATGGGTATGCCTTGAAGACGTACGGGTGGCCTTTGTGCTCGTAGGGCGACTCTCCCTCTTTCAGGATGTCACCGAAGGGAGTGAGGTAGTAGTAGTACCAATAGTCGTCCATAAACCATGTGGCCTTGATAAGGGGGATGTCGTCTTTGTCCATCCCAGCCGCAGTGCCACGGGCGATGCGGTCTGCATTCTCTGCCTCCACCATCGCTGCGTAGTCCTCTATCTCTATCTTATAGACATCACCGCTGTTGTAGTCATGGCAGCGGTAGCGGGGCTTGCTCTCCTTGCGCCACACCTCGATGACACGGCACCTGCCAGGCTCCGACGTGAAGAGGAAGTCGAAGTTCTTGATGCGGCTGTATCCGAACCTCTCGCAGTTGGTTACGATGTAGTCCTTCTTGGTGGCAAAGGTGTATATATCCGACAAGCGCTTGTAGTCGGCTGGACTCTCGGCAAACTCACGGCACAGCACACCGAAATCGATGTCATGCACCTCGCCCACCACCGAGCAGTCCCAGCCACGGAAGTCACGCATGTTGTTGTCGATAAAGAAGTTGTTAGGCTGCACGTAGTCAGTCCAGCAATCAAGCTGGTCGTTGCGCCAGCCGTACCACTTGCGATGCACCACAAGCCCTGATATCAAAAACTCCTCCATCGACCGGGCGTACACCTCTTCCATGCGGTTGACCTGCATGTTGCATTGCAGCACCGTTGACATCGTCTCGCTGTACTGCTGCTCGGTTCTGTCCCTCGCCTGGCATGTCGGCTCCTTCGACTGCGACCGATAGACACCCAGCACATTGCGCACAAGCCTGCGGATGAGGTTTGTCTTCAATGGGATGTTACCCTCGCTCTT
>Ga0310696_10004673_pt1 | contig 16741 bp, 11 predicted proteins | sample AusTroGonzalo_MG_4_FD_203885 | JGI IMG/M metagenome (GOLD analysis project Ga0310696, IMG submission 203885) | Bovine rumen microbial communities from tropical cattle in Woodstock, Queensland, Australia - Gonzalo_02 (v2) (version 2) | ecosystem: Host-associated > Mammals > Digestive system >...
TTCCAAGGCTATGTTCCATATCAAAACGGTGCTCTTTGAGGACACCGACTTCTATCGCATTATCAGCGAGAAGTTGCTGTGGGGACTTGATAAGAGGAATTTGGGGGTTTAGAGTTTCAGGTTTCAGGTTTCAAGTTTGTGGGCCATTTTTGATGGCTTTTTTTTTATTTTTCACAACCTCTTGGAGTTATCAATATATTTTGTATATTTGCAAGCTAAAATTTTACTATGGTGAATAAATCTAAATTATTAACAATCAAATAAATAAAAGCAATGCGTAACAAAGGTTTAGTTCTGTTTTTTACAATACTTCTGGCATTAGTCTGCTTGTATTGTTTATCATTCTCTTTTGTAACATGGCGCGTGGGGCAGAAAGCAAAGGCTTTTGCTAACGATCCTGCGGCTATCGAGGAAGTGAAAAAAGCTGCTAACGGTGATGTGATGCGCGAGAACTATCTCGTTGACTCCCTCGTTTCAAGCAGAGAGCAGTATTTCTTGGCAAACATGAATGACTCAGTCATTTATCTCGGAAATACTTACAAGGATTGTAAATACAAAGAAGTTAATTTGGGTCTGGACTTGAAGGGCGGTATGAACGTAACCCTTGAAATCTCTATCCCTGATGTGGTGCAGAGCTTGGCTACCAACACTGAAGACGAGCTGTTTACCAACACTTTCAAAAAGGCCAACGACAAGTATGTGGCCGATGGCGGTGATTTCATCGACATTTTTGTCAATACTTTCAATCAGGAAAAGGCTGCCCTCGGTCTTGAGAATGCCAACCTCCGTACTTATTTCGGTGAGCGTGCAGGTATCAAGAATGCCAGCGACGACCAGATTGTAAGCTTTATTAAAACCGAGTCAAGCGAAATCGTTGACCGTACTTTCAAGATTTTGCGTACCCGTATCGACCGTTTCGGTGTGGCTCAGCCCAACCTCCAGCGTCTGCAGGGTGGCCGTATCCTCGTGGAACTTCCTGGTATCAAGGAACCCGAGCGTGTGACCGACCTGTTGAAGAGCACCGCTAAGTTGGAATTCTGGGAAGTGTATAACGACCCGGTGAATGGCAAGTCTATCCAACAGCGCTTCTATGAAGCTGACGTACAGTTGGCTAAGGAGTTGAAGGCTAAAGAAGAGGCTGCTGCCCAGTTGGCTGCCGAAGGTCCTCAGGAAACTGCTGACACCGCTACCGCTGAAAACAGCCTGGAATCACAGTTGGCTGCTACCGTGGAAGAGGATGACGAAGAGGATGACGAAGAAGTGGATACCCGTTTGGGTGCCATCATGAGCAAGGCTGTGGCTGGTACCGATGGTTATGTAATCGGCTACTTCAAAGAAGCCGACATCAAAGCTATCGACGCTATGCTGCCCGACTTGCAGCGTATCCTTGGTGACAAGAGCGCCGTTTTCTACTGGGGTTCTGCTGAAAAGCGCTTCAACAACGCTATGCCGCTCGTTCCTCTGAAGAAGAACAACGACCGTATCGGACCGAAATTGAGCTCTGAAACTATCGGTGGTGCCCGCGTGGTGCGTTCAGCCCGTCAGGATGTTGACCAGAATAACCGCGTGGTGGTAACCATGTCGATGGAAGACCAGGCTGCTGACGAATGGCGCAAGATTACCCGTGCTGCCGTTGACAACAAGTCAAAAACCACCTGTATCGCTATCGTATTGGATAACTTCGTATATTCTTACCCGAGCATCCGTAGCGAAATTCCCAACGGTAACTCTGAAATCTCCGGTAACTTCACCATCGACGAAGCTAAGGACTTGGCTACCGTGTTGAACTCTGGTAACCTCGAAGCTCAGGTTAATATCGTTCAGTCTGAAGTAGTTGGTCCTACCTTGGGTAAGGAATCCATCCGTTCAGGTTTGCTCTCCTTCGTGCTGGCATTCGTATTAGTACTGATATATATGTTCTTATATTATAGCCGTGCCGGTTTGGTGGCCGACTTGGCCTTGTTCACCAACATCTTCTTTATCATGGGTGTGCTCGCCTCCTTGGGCGCTGTATTGACCCTGCCTGGTATCGCTGGTTTGGTGTTGACCTTGGGTATGGCTGTGGATGCCAACGTGCTTATTTTTGAGCGTATCCGTGAAGAGTTGCGTGCCGGTAAGGGTAGCCGTGTGGCTGTTGACGAAGGTTACAAGAACGCCTACTCAGCTATCATCGACGGTAACGTCACTACCTTGATTACCGCTATCATCCTTTATATCTTCGGTTCAGGTCCTGTTCAGGGTTTCGCTACCACACTGGCTATCGGTATCCTGTCATCCTTGTTCACCGCTATCTTCATCACCCGTCTGGTATTTGAAAGACGTCTGGCTAAGGGTAAAGAAATCTCCTTCGGTAACAAATATACTATGAACACTTTCAGAAACGCTCATTTCGATTTCTTGAAAGTGAGAAAGATTTGCTACGCCATTTCAGGTACTTTGATTGTCATTTCCTTGATTTCTTTCTGCACCTTGAAACTGCAGCCCGGTATCGACTTCACCGGTGGTAGAAATTATGTGGTTCGCTTCGACCAGGATGTGAAAACCAACGAGGTTCGTGCCGCTGTGGCTGAAGAATTCGGTGGTAATCCTGAAGTGAAGACATTCGGTGGTAACGACCAGGTACGTATCACTACCAACTATAAGATTGACAGCAACGATCCCGCTGTGGATAAAGAATGCGAACAGAAACTGTACAAAGCTTTGAAGGGTTTCTATGTGAAGTCTTCTATCTCTGAATACGATTTCTGCCAGCAGGTTGACCCGCGTGGTATCCAGAGCTCACAGAAGGTACAGCCCACCATCGCTAACGAGTTGCTGTGGGATGCTATCTGGGCTGTGTTGGTATCTCTCGTGCTGATCTTCATCTACATCGCTATCCGTTTCAAGAACTGGCAGTTCGGTATGGGTGGTGTAATCGCTTTGGTTCACGACTCCTTGCTGACCATCGGTCTGTTCTCCTTGTTCTACAAGGTGATGCCGTTCTCTATGGAAATCGACCAGTCGTTCATCGCCGCTATCCTGACCGTAATCGGTTACTCTATCAACAACGTGGTGATCATCTTCGACCGTGTTCGTGAGAACTTGGCTCTGTATCCGAAACGCGACAACTACGAAAACTTCAACAACGCTATCAACAGCACTTTGGGCCGTACGGTGAACACCGGTGGTACTACCCTCGTGGTGTTGTTGGCTATCTTCATCTTCGGTGGTGAGGTAATCCGCGGATTCGTGTTCGCTATGTTCGCTGGTATCCTCATCGGTACTTACTCAGGTATCTTCGTTTCCAACCCGTTGGCATACGATATGCTGAAGTCAAAAAAGAATGTGAAGAGAGCTAAAGTGGAGTTAAAATAAAAAAATGAAAAAAATAATTGGGAAGACGATGGTTTTCTCAATTATTTTTTTTAATTTAGCACCCTCATTTTGAAAATAGAAAACTTATGAAAATATTCAGGTCTTTCATCGTCTTTTTGGCAGTTCTTATCATGGCTGTGACGACTGCCAACGCCCAAACTTTGCGCGATGCCGACAATGACTTCAGAAATTGTAAGTATGAGAAGGCATTGGAAGAGTACAAAAAGGGCATTAAAAAAGTCAGCAAGAACAGAGTGGAAGTGCAGCGTGTTACTTTCCAAATTGCTGAATGTTACCGTATTATGGGAGACTTGAAGAAAGCTGAACAGCAGTATTTGCGTCTGGAAAAGAAAAACTACCAGAAGGACAATCCTATTATCCTTTTCCACTTGGGTAGTATCTACAACCTCAGAGGTGAATACGATATGGCATTGAAATATTACAACAACTATAAGAAGCGTGCTCCCGAGGATACCCGTGCGGATATTCGCATCGAAGGTTGCCAAAAATCCAAAATGTGGTCCGAAAATCCTACCCGTTATGAGGTGGAAAACCTGAAAAAGTTCAACACCAAGCAGGACGAATGGGCTATCAGATGGGGAAATCCTGAAAAACAAAACCAGCTGATTTTCACTTCCAACCGCGAGGGTTCTACCGGCAAGGGTACCGACCAGTGGACAGGCTCTTCTTTCTCTGACATCTACAAGTCAGACAAACCCAAGAGCAAAAACACTGCATGGCCGGGCGAATGGTCGCCTATCACTCCCTTGGATGAAGGTGAGACCCTGAACTCGGGTGTGAACGAGGGTGAGGCTTCTGCCAACAAGAAAGGTACAGCCCTGTATCTGACCAAATGTCCGCAGGATAAAAAGGTGGTTTACGGTTGCTACATCTACGTTTCCCAGAAGAAGGGTAAATCATGGGGTGAGCCCGAAAAGGTGGTGTTGGGTCCCGACTCGTTCAATTATGTACACCCGTACATTATGCCCGACGAACTGACCATTTACTTCGCCTCCAACCGTCCCGGTGGACAGGGTGGCTATGACATTTATAAGGCTACCCGTGCGAAGAAATCCGCTAAGTTCAGCAATATCACCAACCTCGGTCCCAATGTGAATACTCCTGGTCAGGAGGTGTTCCCCGCTATGCGTGGCGAGAATGAGTTGTACTTCTCTTCAGACGGACATCCAGGTATGGGTGGTTTGGACATTTTTGTGTCTGAGCTGAAAGACGGTCAGTTCCAACCTGCTGAGAACATGATGGTGCCTATCAACTCATGCTGGGACGAAATCGGTATGATTTTCGACGAGACCGAATCGCTTGATCCCAAGTCAAAATCTCCCTACCTTGCTAAGGGTTACTTCTCTTCCAACCGTCCTGGTGGACGTGGTGGCGACGACATCTACTATTTCGTGTTGCGTCCCCTCGTTTATACCTTGGCTGGTTATGTGAAGGATGCAGTTACCTTGCAGTATATCGATGGTGCTGAGGTGGAAATCATTGGCTCTGATGGTACTTCCTACAAAACCACTACCGATGTGAAGGGTTATTACTTCTTCGACAAGACCAAGATCTTGGGTAATACCACTTATAATATCAGAGTGACCAAACCTAAATACTGGGAAGAAAATAATACCGCTACCCAAACCACTATCGGTTTGAGCGAAAATACCGACCTGAAACAAGACTTTGTGTTGGATCCTATCCCCAACGAACCTATTGTACTGCCCGAAATTCTGTATGATCTGGCAAAATGGGATTTGAAACCTCAGTATAAGGACTCTCTGATGTATCTGTATGACATCATGGTGAAGAACCCCACTTTGGTGGTTGAGTTGAGATCTCACACTGACTACCGTGACACAGAAGAGAAGAATGAGGTGCTGTCACAAAACCGTGCGCAGACCTGCGTTGACTTCCTCGTCAATGAAAAGGGTATTGCTCCCGGACGTATTGTGGCTAAGGGTTATGGTGAGTATAGTCCCCGTAAGATTGAGAAAGACATGCGTGGCACCTACCAGGGCAAGCCTTATTTCTTCCCCAAAGGAACGGTGCTGACCGAGGAATACATCCTCTCGTTGCCGAAGGCTGAGCAGGAAGCTGCCAACGCCCTCAACCGTCGTACCGAGTTCATCGTGTTGCGTACCGACTATGTGCCCACTAGCGATGAAATCGCTGCCGCTCATGGCAGTAGCGCTATCGCCGTTGTACAGCGTCGTACGGTGCCCGTCACCATTACCGACAATGTGGTGGAAGGTAACTGTATTGCCAACAACAAGTCGTTCAAGTTCAGAATTGCAGAAAATACCGATGAGGTGGCCATCAGCCATACTTTGGCTACCCGCCTGCTGAAAGACATGATTATCAAGGCTAGCGACTTCGAGGATGTGGAAACTGCCATCAACAAGGAAGACGGTTCTATTAAGGACAATTCCATCCTCTATCTGGAAGAACTGCGTGTGGGTGATGACTACGACGAGAACGTGAAGGTATATGTGAAGAAAGGTTTGCCTACCGACTTTGTCATTGGCGACGCCTATATCATCGATGCTTGGGGTAAATACACCATCGACACCGAAAAGAGCATGATTGTTTACGAGAAATAAAATAAGCTAAATAAAAAAAAAGCTCGCGTTTGCGAGCCTTTTTTTTTATCCGTCAATCTTGGCGATGCCGTTCTTTATTCGGAGAATGACTTCGTCAACCCCTAAGATATCTATAATCTCAAACAGGTCGGGACCTTTGGCGTCTCCCACCAAGGTGAGGCGGAAACTGTTCATGATTTGTCCCATATTTAGTTCGTTGCTGCGGATGTAGTCCATCACCTTGTCGTGGGCCACTATTTTGTCAAAGGGCACGGTAGAGGTCAGCAGACCGGCAATGTGCATCAGGTGTGCGGCGGTGCCTTCTTTCCATCTTTTCTTGATAACCTGCTCGTTGTATTCGGTCGGTCTTTCGAAGAAATAGTAGCTCTGTGACCATAAATCGTTGATGAAGTACAGTCTTTCTTTGATCAATGCCACTACACGGATGATTTTCTCCATGTCCGCATCGAGACCTTTGTCTTGCAGGGTCTTTTTTAGGCTTTCTGCGAGCTTTTCGTTGGGGTAGGCTTGTAGGTAGTGGTGGTTGAACCATTTGGCCTTCTCAAGGTCGAATTTGGCGCCAGCCTTGCTGATCTTCTCTAAGGAGAAGAGCTGAATCAGCTCGTCCATCGACATTACTTCTTGGTCGTTGCCGGGATTCCAGCCCAGCAGGGCCAGCATATTGATAACGGCTTCGGGCAGGTAGCCTGACTCGCGATAGCCGGAGGAAATCTCGCCGCTCTTGGGGTCTTTCCATTGCAGAGGGAATACCGGGAAGCCAAGACGGTCGCCGTCGCGTTTGCTTAGCTTGCCGTTTCCGTCAGGTTTCAGCAACAAGGGCAGGTGGGCAAAGCGGGGAGCTTCCCAGCCAAAAGCCTTGTACAGCATTATATGCAGTGGGGCAGAGGGCAACCACTCTTCGCCACGAATAACGTGGGTAATCTCCATCAGGTGGTCGTCCACAATGTTGGCCAAATGATAGGTGGGCATACCGTCGGACTTGTACAACACCTTGTCGTCCAGTATGTTGGAGTTGATTCTGACCTCGCCTCTGATGATGTCGTTGACCAGTATTTCGGTGTTGGGGGTATGTTTGAAGCGGATGACGTAGGCTTCGCCGTTGGCCAGGCGTTGTGCCACTTCCTCCTTGCTGAGCGTCAGCGAGTTGGTCATGCTCTCGCGAGTGCGCCAGTCGTATTGGAAGTTTTTCTTTTCGGCTTCATATTCCTTACGTTTCTGCTCCAGCGCTTCCGGAGTGTCGAAAGCATAGTAGGCCCAGCCGTTGTCAATCAGCTGGTCGGCATACTGCTTGTACATGGGCTTGCGCTCCGACTGCTTGTAGGGACCATATTGGCCACCAATGCCCACTCCTTCGTCAAACTTGATGTTCAGCCACTGGAAGGCTTCGATGATGTATTCTTCGGCACCTTCCACAAAACGGGTTTGGTCGGTGTCTTCAATACGAAGAATCATGGTTCCGCCGTTCTGTTTGGCGAACAGATAGTTGTATAAAGCGGTGCGCACTCCTCCGATGTGGAGTGGACCGGTGGGACTTGGAGCAAAACGTACTCTTGGTTTCATTTGTTGTAATTTATTGAACGTGAATATCTTCTTTTTGAATTTCAAGGGGTTCGTTTTTCAGGGCCTGACGCAATTCCTTGGAGGCCTTTTTGTTTTGGATACCCCTTACCATAGCCTTAATCATGCCCGAGAAATGGATGGCACCACCGATGCTGACTCCACCAATGGCTGCCCATTTGCAGATTTCCTTTTTGGTGTTTACTTTTTTGGCTTCGCTTTCATCCATCGTGGAGGCATTCTCGTCATATTGCTTCTTGTAGTCTTTGTACAGAATGTAAGAAGCGGTGGCTCCTCCGTAGCAGAGCAGCGACAGTACCATACAGGCGGTACCTTCCTTGCCTTGAGTGGCAATCAGGGTGCCCAGGCCAGGGAAGAGGCCGTAGATAAAGGCTTCGCCTCCCACAGTGTGATACTTGGTCAGCTGAATGTCGTTGAACTGCTGACCGTTGCACGATTTCTGCTTGACGTTGAATTGGTAATTACCGTAGTACATTTTGGAGTCGTTGCGCAGCGTCTCTTCAATGACGGAGTTAGCGGTCAGCAGATATGAGGATTTGTTGACTATCTTTTTCCGGTTTTTGACATACTGCAGTTTGTAGCTATCCCATTCCATGTTGATGTTGAAAGTGGTGGCCGAGCGTACTGCTATCTCTTCATTGTAACTGGGCTGCAGCGCTTGATGGCCCAGCAGGTTTGACATGCGGCCCTGGAATATCGGCTGGTTTTTGTTGTTGGCAACGGTATTGAACTCGCTGATGTTGTAGTAGGATTGGTTGATACCGTTGGTGTCGAAGATAATGGAGAAATCCATTTTCAGATGACCGTCGTTGGTGTTATATGCCAAGCTATTCAGCTCGTCTTCAAGGGCACTGCGGAATTCTATGCAGTTTTGGGCATTGCTTTCGCGGTAGTCGTAGGTAATCTGACTCCGCTGGTGCAGAATGTCTAGTTTCCGGTTGATGTTTTCGATGCGATCGTTGGCATTCTTGTTGTTGATGTCCTCTTTCAGCACCTTGCCATACATCTCGAGAGCACCATTATAGTCTCCGTTGTTGTATAGCCGTTCGCCTTCTTCGGTATAGGTCTGTATTTTCTTCTCTTTATACTGGTTTTTGATGGTACTCAGCTTGGCGTCCACGGTTTGCAGGTAGTCGGGCAGCAGGTCATAGACATCCTCCAGCAACTGTATGGCAGCAGGGAATTCTTCTATTTGTGCCAGCGAGTCGGCAGCGGCCATATTTTGCAAGATGGTCTGCTCTTTGCGTTGGCGCTCGAGCAAGAGCTGCTCTTGTAGGCCTTTAGAGTTGGTTACAAGTTGGTTGAAATCAGCGGGCTTATAGACCTGTATCAGATATTGGTCGTTGCTGTTTTTCTCTTCAGGAAAGACAATGCGATAGCCTTTGTTGAAGTTGAAGGTCAAGGCATGGCTAGTGGTATCTTTGCTGCTGTTTTCAGCGAGATTGCTAATGCTGGTGCTGTCGTCATATTGCTCCATGTAGAGTTGCTTACATTCTTGCAGCAGCTTGTTGGCACAGTTGGTGTTGGTGTTGTATTCCACAAAGTTGTCGAAGCCTTCTGTGTAAAAAACGTTGACATAGATGTCGTTGAATCCTTGCGAGAACTGCCAGTTGCAAAGATTGAGTTTCAGGGTGTCGTTGTTCCAAACAAAAGTGACGTTGTTGTCGCTGGAAACTAGAAAAAATCGTTGACGACCCATGACTTGGCCCATCGTTTGGACATCTTTGGTGCAAAGATCGTAGAGCTGGTCGTGAGACAGACATCCGTCAAATTGTTGTCCCTGTCCCATGGCAGTGCATGCAAACAAGAGGAATATCGGGAAAAATAGGAGGCTCAGCTTGCTTTGTCTCATTTTTTAAGTGCTTTATGAACAGTTGTTTTGTTGTCAGAATTAAATTTTGCAAAATTACCACTTTTTTTGGTATCTTTGCACTTCTTTTTTTCAAAAGTTACTGACGATGAAGAATTATGCCGCATTAATCTCCCAGGAGCTGGGATTGACAGAGTTGCAGGTGAAAAACACCCTTGAGTTGCTGGAGTCTGGTGCCACCATCCCATTTGTGGCCCGCTACCGTAAGGAAGTGACTGACAGTATGGACGAGGTGCAGATTGCTGCCGTAAGAGATTTGCATGCCCAATGGGTGGAACTGGACAAGCGCAGAGCTGCCATTCTAGACTCGATAAGAGAGCAGGGTAAACTGACTCCCGAACTGGAAGAGCAGATTAATAATGCCATGAAGATGAGTGAACTGGAGGATTTGTATCTGCCTTATCGTCCCAAACGGAAAACTCGAGCCAGTGTGGCTATGGAGAAGGGTCTGGAACCGTTGGCTAAGCAAATTATGCGTCAGGGTTTTATCGATGTGGAGGCTACGGCAGCCCAATATGTAAATCCCGAGAAAGGGGTGAACACGGCAGCAGAGGCACTGGCTGGCGCCCGTGACATTATGGCTGAGTGGATGAGCGAGAATATCCATATCAGGGAGTCGCTGCGCAATCGTTTCCGCACCTACTCAATCATCTATTCCAAGGTGGTGAAGGGTAAGGAAAAAGAGGGCGAGAAATACGCCATCTATTTCAATGCTTCCGAAAAATTGGCCAATGCTCCCTCTCACCGTGTGTTGGCTATGCTGCGTGGCGAGGAGGAGGGTTTCCTGCGCTTGTACATTGCTCCCGATGAAGAGCGTGCGTTGAAGATGATGGAGCATTATTACCTGAGGGCCGACAACGACTGCGCTGCCCAGGTGTCACTGGCGATTGCCGACTCGTACAAGCGTTTGCTGCAACCCCAGATGGAGACGGAGATGCGGAAGTTCTATAAGGAAAAGGCCGATACGGAGGCTATCAAGGTGTTTGTGACCAATCTGCGCCAGCTACTGATGGCTCCACCGTTGGGACAAAAGACGGTGCTGGCTCTTGACCCGGGTTTCCGCACGGGTTGTAAGCTGGTGATACTCGACAAACAAGGCAAACTGATGCATACCGAAACTATCTATCCACATCCGCCGCATGCCCAGTACAAGCTGGCGTCCGACAAGCTAAAACGGCTGGTGTTGCAGTATAAGGTGGATGCGATTGCCATCGGCAACGGTACGGCAGGTAGGGAGACCGAGAATTTTGTGCGTCATATTCCTTTCGAGCGCGATGTGATGGCCGTGGTGGTCAACGAAAGCGGTGCTTCGGTGTATTCGGCATCGGAGGTGGCAAGGGCTGAGTTTCCCGACTATGATGTGACGGTTCGTGGAGCCGTGTCTATTGGTCGACGTCTGATGGACCCGCTGGCCGAGCTGGTGAAGATCGACCCGAAATCTATCGGGGTGGGGCAGTACCAGCATGATGTTAACCAAACCCGCTTACAGGAAAGTCTGCAAGAGACAGTGGAGAGCTGTGTGAACAAGGTAGGGGTGGAAGTGAATACGGCCAGCAAAGAGTTGCTGTCATACGTTTCGGGTGTGGGACCTTCCTTGGCCAAGAATATTGTGGATTATCGCAACGAGCATGGTCCATTCCCCCATCGCAATGCGTTGAAACTGGTGCCTCGCTTTGGCAATAAGGCTTTCGAGCAGGCGGCTGGCTTCTTGCGTATCCGCGATGCCGAGAATCCCTTGGATGCCAGTGCAGTTCATCCTGAAAGCTATGCAGTGGTCAACGAGATGGCGCGTAAGTCGGGCTGTACGGTGGCCGAGCTGATGAAGGATGCCGAGCTGCGCAAGCGTATCAAGCTCCAGGATTTTGTGACCGACAAAGTGGGGATGCCTACGCTGACCGACATTATGCAGGAACTGGATAAGCCGGGGCGCGACCCGCGACAGAACTACGAGGTGTTTGAGTTCGACAAATCGGTAACCTCTATCAACGATTTGAAAGAAGGTATGGTGTTGCCAGGGATTGTGACCAACATCACCAATTTCGGCTGCTTTGTAGATATAGGGGTGCATCAGGATGGACTGGTGCATGTGAGTCGCCTCGCCAATAAGTATGTGAAAGACCCCAACGAGGTGGTGAAACTGAATCAGAAGGTCATGGTGAAAGTCGTTTCGGTAGAAGTAGACCGCAAACGCATCACCCTCTCCATGAAAGATGTTTAGTTGCGCTGAAGCGTGGCTTTCGCCTGCTGTATAAGCTCTGCATCGATGCCGAAAATCTCGGCAATGCTGATGGCTTCCATCGGTACATCGTCTTGGGTGGTCTCCACCAGACTGTAGTCCATATATTGGTTGATGTTCTCGGGCGTAATATTCTTCTCGTTATTCTTGATTTTCAATCCTTTGACACGTAGTCTTCGACAATCGCTCTGCAAACCTCCGTAGTGAGTGGTAATCAGCGCATCTACATGGTACTGCTGCATAATCTGGATAAAGCCCGACACTAATGCCTTGCCTTCTTCCGGATTGGTAGTGCGGGCCAACTCATCCACCAATGCTAGTATCTGCTGTCCTTCCTTCACGGCTTTGATGATTTTGTCGATATTGAGAATCTCTACGGCAAAAGAGGAAAGTCCGTTCATCTCCGACTGCTTGTCACCGATACTGAACAAGATATCGTCCACCAAACTAATTTCTGCGGTAGCGGCAGGCACATAAAAGCCAAATTGACATAAGGTTTGTGCCAGACCGATGGTTTTGAGCAGCACGGTTTTACCCGACATATTAGCACCTGTAATCAGTGTGGGTGTATGGTGCAGCTCAATGTCAATGGCCTGAAAACCACCCGTAGAGTGTTTTACCAAGGGGTTGAAAAGCCCGATGAATCTGCTGCTGTCGTTTGCAGTATTGGCTTGGTCGGACTCTGCGGGCGTATGATGTTCATCCTCAGCAGAGCATGAACAACATCCAGATGATTTGTTGTTATCTTCTATGATGGTGGGTTTGCACAATTGCCATTTGCGAATCTGCTCGGCATGGGCCAGCAGCAAGTCCAGATATCCTATCTGGTCGAGGTTTTGCTGTATTTGCAGCGCCTTGATGGAGAGCCTTTTGCTCAACACCGTGCGGATTTTGTCCTCCAACTGCGACTCTTCCCATTTTAGATTTTCTATTTCCTCGGCATCGGTGCATTGGTCTATTTTTTTGCGAACCTCAGCAAGTTCGGGTTTGTAGGAAGAGTAGATGTGGAACTGAGGCAGGCGGTTTTTGTCGGGGTCGAGGGTGTCTATAACTACCGTTAAATCGTTAAAGGGAATCCAATCGAAGCCATTGTCCATCAGCAGATGGGACACTTTATCGGAGATTAGGCTGAATTTCTTGATCTCAAACAGTTGGATGTCGTCCAGCACATTGCCATCAATCAGATTGACCACCGACTGGCTGATATCGTTCACGTGGCAAAGCTGCTCTATTAGCTGTGCCATCACAGCGGTGTCGTGGTGTTTTTCGACAAACTCGCAAACGGCCTCCTGAATGTCCAATTCCATCCTTAGCTCGAAGGCGTTAGTGTAGAATTGTCTGTGCATTAGTTTCTTCCGTCCTATGGGTGAAGAGAACACTAGTTCATCAGTCATGAACTTAAAGCCACTCTGCTGCTCTATATGTGTTTTGATATTAGCCATGAAGTCATCTAATTTTTTCGAGGTGCAAAGATAGTGCTTTTTGTTGAATTGTTCATTAGCATATTCTCACATTACTGCTTTGCTGATGCTCGTCATCATCTTTACGCCGGTTGCGATGATCTCGTCGGGGAAGTCGAAGTCTTGATGGTGGAGTGGGGGAGTGAGGGTACCGCTGCCCAAGCCGAAAAGGGCTCCAGGGTAGTGCTGGGTGAGCAGGCCAAAGTCTTCACCCCAGGTGAAGGGCACTTCCTTTTCTATATAGGTCAGTCTGTTATCGCGGGCAGCCTGTCTCACTATTTCTACGGCATCTGCTGAGTTGTGGCCACCAGCAAAGTATTCCAGCCAGCGTATCTCATGGGTCAGGCCAGGGGTTTTGGCCACTTCTGCAGCAACCATGCATTCGGTTTCCTTTTTGAGTGCCTGCAGCAGTGCTTCGCTCTTGGCACGGAGGGTGAAGCGTAGCACGCCGTGTCCGGCCGACACTCCATAGGCGGTCTCTCCTATGTGTGATTCCACCAAGGTTACGATTTGATAGTTGTCGTCTTTCAGTTGCGGATGGTTGAGTGCCAGCAGTTGCTCGGATATGCTGGTGGCAGCCTGGAAGGGAGAAATACCCTTTTCGGGTTCGGCAGCATGAGAGGTCTTGCCAGTCAGTTTGATTTCGCAACTGATGACGGCGCAGGTAAAACTGCCTGCCCGGCAGGTGATGCTATGGAGGGGAATGCCAGGGATGTTATGCAACGCAAATACCATATTTATATGATAAGACGACAGGAAACCGCTGTCAATCAGTTGGGCGCAACCCTGTCCCGTCTCTTCTGCTGCCTGAAAGAAGAGTAAAATCTTGCCTTTGGGTAGCGGATGCAGGTGTAGCTGTTCCGCCACACCCAACAGGATGGTGGTGTGACCGTCGTGGCCGCATTTGTGGGCATAGCCTGGAGTCTGTGAGCCGTAGGGAAGGCTGAGATGTTCGTCCACCCCTACCGCATCCATGTCGCCTCGCAAGAGCAGTGTGGGTCCTTCCACTCTTGAGTCGTAAATGGCCATGATATTGTGACTGTCGGGAAAGGTGTGAATTTCGGTGGGAGCAAAGTCATTCAGCCAATACAGGATGGCCTTGGCTGTTTTATCCTCGTGTCCCGAGGCTTCCGCCAGTGAATGGAGTTGATGACGTATTTCAGGATAATTCATTGTGCAAATTTTAGAGATGCAAAGATACGGCTTTTGTTGAAATCATGCACGGGTAGTCTTTTCTTTTATTGGTTGCTGTCTGATTCAGGAAATTTATGTACCTTTGCAGCGACATATTTAATATATACTGCTATGAAGAAGATATATTGGATAATTTTTATGGTATTGTCGGTGCTGGTTTCCTGTAAGAAAGAGCAACCCTCCTCTGACGGAACCTTTCAGCGGCCATCAGGAGGCGGTGGGTCCACTCAGCAAGGCAATATTATATATGGTGCCGTGATGGATATTGACGGACACGTGTATGATGCGGTTATGATAGGCAACAAAACCTGGATGATACAGAATCTGAAGACCACCCGTTTTGCTAATGGCGAGGAGATTCCAGTGAGCAGTGCTAACGAGGTGTCTGAGGAGTTGCCCTATCGCTATCTGCCCAATGCCAGTTCTTCGAATGTGGCTAAGTATGGCTACTTGTACAACTGGTCGGCCTTGATGCATGGCGAGGAAAGCACTGGAGAGAATCCCAGTGGGGTTCAGGGGGTCTGTCCTGTGGGTTGGCATGTGCCGAGTAGGGCCGAATGGAGCCAGCTGGTGACTTATGTGGGCACCCAAAGCGAACATCTGTGTAATGGCAGTCGCGATAATGTGGCCAAAGCCCTTGCTTCCACGTCGGGATGGCAGGAGTGCTCCAAACAATGTGCGGTAGGCAATGATCAGTCGTCCAACAATTCCACCCATTTCTGTGCCTATCCGGCAGGAAAGGGAGGAGGTGATATCAGTACTAACTTTGGACGTGACGCTTATTTTTGGACTTGTACCGAATCGGCAGTATGGAGCGGTTTGGTCCTTGATTTTGAATTGGATTATTATAGCGCTGTGACATACGTAGGATATGGAGTACACAAGCAAACGGCGATGGCGGTACGCTGTGTTCGCGATTAGTTTTTATTTCAAAAGAAAGATGTTGAGCGTATTGAAAAAAAATGTATCTTTGCAAATTCAAATTTAAAAACTACACCTATGAAAAAAACTTTTAGACTTTTTGGAATTTTTGCTCTGATGTTGAGCGTGGTAACAATGATGTCTTCTTGTAAGAAAGACATGTCAAACCTTCCCGGTAGATGGGTAGCCACTGTTGCTGTTATCGATGATGACGATGAAGACGATTTGGATGATGTATGGACTTTCAATACAGATGGTACCTGCAACATTCAATGTGACCTTGATGAATATTTCGACAATATTCAATACGATTTAGTAACTTTCAATGGTACCTATACCACTGAAAGCAACAAGAAACTGACCATCACCAGTAACAAATTTAATCAAGCAGAGGGTGATTATTATGAGCAGATTGTTTACAACCTCAATATCCTTTCATTGACCAAGAACACTATGATGGTATCTGGTACCGTAAGACTTTCACAGTATAGCGGAAGCGGATTTGTCAATAAAAAAGAAGTTGACGCTACTATTACTTTGACAAAATAATCTGAATCTAGCGATTCAAGTTATTAAATATAGAGAGACGCGGCATACCGCGTCTCTTTTTTTTGTGAGGAAATTTCTGCCGAATCTTGCAGATAATTAGTCGGTTGACCCCTGAATTTCAAAAATGAGGCTTCAATCATGTCAAAAATGGCGGCTTTTCGTGCGACTTTAAGAAATTATTTTTATTGCGAAACGGCGCTTAATTAACATCGGGCTGTTTATACCCCTGTGGAAAGCCTTTGTAACCCGCCTGAAATACAGTGTTTTCATTTTTTTGAAATTTTTTTTCTTGAAAGATAGTATTGTATGAAAAATTTTAGTATTTTTGCCGCCAATTTGATAGAAAATGAAAAGGCAGGTGATGAATGGGTCTATCAGGTTATGAATCAGAAACATAGAAAATAATAATAAGATTAAAAAACAATGGGAGCAAGAAAAAGATTAGCAGCAGATGCGCGCAAGGATGCCAAGAAAAATGTCTATATGGCTCGTTTGGTCGACAATCCGACCTCTCCGCGCAAAACAAGAATCATGGCTGACGTGATCAGAGGAAAAGATGTTGATTATGCAATGAACGTATTGAAATTCAGCAGAAAAGAGTCAGCAGAGAAATTATTGAAATTATTGAAATCGGCAATTGCCAACTGGCAAGTGAAGAACGAAGGTGCCAGACTGGAAGATGCCCATTTGTATGTCAAGACTATTATGGTTGATGGCGGCAGAATGCTGAAGAGAATCAGAACTGCCCCTCAGGGCCGTGCACACCGCATTAGAAAACGTTCCAACCACGTGACCATCGTACTCGACAGCCGCGTACAGGAAGTTGCAGTTGAAAATAATAATGAAACTAACGAATAATATTAATTACAAAAAGTATGGGTCAAAAAGTTAATCCGGTAGGTTTAAGATTAGGAATTATCAGAGGATGGGATTCTAATTGGTATGGCGGCAAAAATTTCGCCAATAAATTAGT
>Ga0310696_10004674_pt1 | contig 16740 bp, 8 predicted proteins | sample AusTroGonzalo_MG_4_FD_203885 | JGI IMG/M metagenome (GOLD analysis project Ga0310696, IMG submission 203885) | Bovine rumen microbial communities from tropical cattle in Woodstock, Queensland, Australia - Gonzalo_02 (v2) (version 2) | ecosystem: Host-associated > Mammals > Digestive system >...
AACGACAAGAAGATCAATGAGATCATTGCCCAGATGACCCTGGAAGAGAAGGTGAACATGCTGCACAGCAAGACCAACATGTCTTCTGCCGGCGTGGAGCGCCTGGGCATTGCAGACATGAACTACGCCGACGGTCCCTTCGGTATCCGTGAGGAAGGTGTTCCCAACGGATTCCAGAGCGCCGGCTGGACGCTGGACAGCGCCACCTACTTCCCTACCGGAAGCGCCCTGGCCGCTACCTGGAGTGAAGAACTCGCTTACAAGTACGGTACCGGCATGGGTAAGGAAGCCCGCCTGCGTGGTAAGGACGTCATCCTCGGCCCTGCTGTGAACATCCAGCGCCTGCCTGTGGGTGGCCGTACCTACGAGTACCTCTCCGAGGATCCCATCCTCTCCGCCGCACTGGCCCTGGAATACACCAAGGGTGTGCAGGATGAAGGTACTGCCGTATGTATCAAGCACTTCGCCGTTAACAACCAGGAGACCAACCGCGGTAGCGTGAACGCCATCCTGAGCGAGCGTACCCTCCGTGAGATCTACCTCAAGCCCTTCGAGCGTGCCGTTATTGAAGGCGGCGCCATGAGCGTGATGCCCGCTTACAACAAGGTAAACGGCGACTACTGCTCCGAGAATGAGCACCTCCTCAACGAGATTCTCCGCGGCGAGTGGGGCTTCAAGGGCTTCACCGTATCCGACTGGGGCGGCACGCACAGCACCATGGGTGCCATGCTGCACGGCCTCAACGTTCAGATGACCGGTTCCAACTACCTGGGCCAGCCCGTCATTGACTCCATCAAGGCCGGCAAGCTCACCGAGAAAATGGTAGACGAGAAGGTTCGTCAGATCCTGCGCGTCCGCTTTGCCATCGAGCCCGTTCCCGCCGATGTAGCCAACACCGTAATGACTTCCCAGCCCGAAAGCCAGCAGATTGCCAAGGAAGTGGCCGAGAAGAGCATCGTCCTCCTCAAGAACGAAGGCAGCGTCCTTCCTCTCAAGAAAGGCATCAAGTCCATCGCCGTCATCGGCCAGAACGCCGTTCTCAAGACCCAGAGCGGTGGTATGGGTGCCGGTGTTAAGGCTCTCTACGAGATTACTCCTCTGCAGGGTATCGAGGCCCGCGCTGCCAAGGAAGGCATCGAGGTAAACTACGCCCCTGGTTACAAGAACTTCCCGGGCCGCCGCTGGGGACCCGCTCCCGCTATTCCCAACCCGCTGGAGGCCGCTGCCATCAACGAGCCCGCCGATCCTTTCCTGGTATCCGAGGCTTGTGAGGCTGCTGTCAACGCAGACGTTGTGATCTTCTTCGGCGGTACCAACAAGAGCATCGAGACCGAAGGCTCCGACCGTCAGAACATCGACCTCCCTTGCGGTCAGAACGAGCTCGTGAAGGCTCTCAAGGCTGTGAACCCCAACCTCATCACCGTGCTCATCTCCGGTGGTCCCACCGACCTCCGCGAACTGGAGCCCGTCTCCCCTGCCATCGTTCAGGGCTGGTGGAACGGTACCGAGGGCGGCACCGCCCTGGCCGAGGTTCTCTTCGGTGACATCGCTCCTTCCGGAAAGCTTCCTTTCACCTTCCCGGCCAAGTTGGAAGACTCCCCTGCTTACGCCATGGGTAACTTCCCCGACAAGAACGCCGGTGGTGACCTCTTCTCCCTCATGTATCGTCCCGACGTGATGAAGATGAGCCGCGAAGAGCGCCAGAAACTCATCGACTCCATGCCCAAGCCCGAGGCCCGCTACACCGAGGAATTCTACGTAGGTTACCGTTGGTTCGACACCAAGAACGTGAAGCCCATGTATGCCTTCGGCCATGGTCTCAGCTATGTGGATTTCGAGTACGACGACCTCAAGGCCGTTGCCGGCAAGGACGCCGTCAAGGTTACCTTCAAGCTGGAGAACAAGGGTGAAATGCCCGCCGACGAAGTGGTCCAGCTCTATGTGACCCGCGTTGACTCCAAGGTAGAATGGCCCACCAAGGAACTCAAGGCTTTCCAGCGCGTAAGCCTCAAGGCTGGTGAGACCAAGGTGGTGAGCCTCGAAATCCCCCTGAAGGACCTCCGCTACTGGAACGAGAATACCAATGCTTGGGATCTTGAGCACGGCAAGCTCCAGCTCCTGCTGGGCGCCGCTTCCGACGACATCCGCGAAACCGCCGAAGTCACTATCTAATATGAAGAAATTTATGGTCATTGGGGCCGTCATGCTCGCCGCAGCATGCGGCCCCAAGCCTTCCGCCCAAGTGGAGAAGGTAGAAATCTGCACAGAGGTGGGAGACTACGGCATGCTGGTAGACGCCATTGAGATTACCGTAGCCAACCCCCGCTCTATCAAAGGCCTCACTGCGGCCGATTTTAACTTGGTCAACAACACCTCCGGCGCTTTTGTGGACGCTGCCACCGGCAAGTCCCCCGAGGCCTACGAGGATGACGGAATCAGCGTTTCCCGCAAGGGCAACGTGCTTCGCATCGAAGCCAGGCCTTTTGGCAAGAATGGCAAGATGGAAGGCTTCTTCAAACGCCTGCCCTGGGAGCTCCAGTGCGCCCTGGATTCGGCCCTTAATGTAACGCCGGACAAGGTTTCGGGCGAACATATCGCCGTTCTGGACGACTGCATTCACGGAGAATTCTCCTTTGGCGGTCTTACCCGCGAGTACATGCTGCACCTGCCCAAGGACGCCAACGGCAACGTCATTGAAAACGTTCCCCTGCTGGTGTGGCAGATTGGCGGCGGCGAGTACAACAGGGATATGATGACGGTGGCTACGGCCAACCGTTGCCTGGTGTCTCTGGCCAAGGAAGGTGTTCCCTGCGCAGCCTTGGTCTTTGCCCTGGCCAACCCCAACTACTCCTACAGCGCTTCCCTCTTCCCCGAGAAGATTGAGCTCATAGACCGCAACAATGCCCTGCAGATGGCTTTCATCGACACCCTCATCGCCGAAGGCAAGGTGGACGGTGACCGCCTCTTCTGCGCCGGCGCCTCTTCCGGCGGCGGCTGCACCATGCGCTTCATGATGCAGTTCGCAGACCGCTTCAAGGCCGCCATCCCCTGCTGCGCCATGGACCCCATCATCCCTATCCACCAGGTAGAGGAAAAGTACGCCGGCCAGTTCACGGACGACGTAGAGAAGGTCTGGAAAGGCAACTGCGTGTATAAATGGAATGGGGCCGATATGGAGCTCTCCCCCATGGATGTCGAGGCCTTCGTAAAGCTTCCCATGTACTTTGTGCACGCCGCCTCCGACAGAACCTGCAAGGTAGCCAGCACCTACGCCTACAGCGAAGCCCGCAAGCGCCTGGGCGCCCAGGACGACAAAGTTCTCATCTACTCCGACGAAGACCTGGTCAAATGGGGTGTCTCCCCCATGATGGCCCACTTCTCCTGGGTCCCTCTCCTGGACGACTATTCCGAAGGATCCCCCATGAGTTGGATGATTGCCCAGTTCTAATTTTTTGAATATTCCTAAAGAATCCGTAACTTGCCGTATGATTGGGAAGTTACGGATTCTTTTTATCCTCGGCTTATTGCTGGTGTGCATTCACGGTATGGCGCAGAAACCTGCTGCCGATACGGTGGTCTTGCGCGCCAGCGATGCGGTTATACGGGATGAAGACTACGCCATAGACCTGTTTGCGCAGTTTCCGGGTGCGGAAATCAGCGATGAGCGTATTACCGTTTCCGGAAAGCCAGTACAGCTCGTTTATGTGAACGGGAAATTGGTATTCGGCCTCAATCCCCTGTCGGCCCTGAATTATCTGAAAGCCCGGCAAGTGGTAACCATGAGCGTTTATGAAGGAACGCTCCCGGGCATGTCCACAGTGATTATCAACATTGAAACCAAAGATCCGGTTGACCGTGTTATAGACGTACAAGCCCGCGCAATGGCAGGAATGGACGAACTCCCGGACGAGACCGGGAAGCGCCCGTTCCGCTTCCTTATGGGAGCCAATATGCATTATTTCACGGAGCTGCAGCAGGTTTCGGCCGATGTGGTGGCCAGCAATCTGGGAATCCAGTCCAGCCTGGTTTCCCTAACCCCTGCGCCGCTGACTTCGCTCGGAGAGAATATCGATGTTCTGGTTGGATACAACCGTTATTGGGACAATCCTCTTTCCGGCAATGCGCTTCAGCTTTCCTATTCATTTGGTCACGAGAGAAACCGCACCCGTTCACGCTTGCAGAGCGAGCTCTTCAAAACCTGGTTTCTACCTCAGATGAAAATTGATGAACAGGACCTTCAGATCAGCCACGTTCGCGCCCACGACATCAAGAGCTCTTTTGCCTATCGCCGTGGCAAGCATATCCGGGCCACCTGGAACCAAGATCTCCGCATTTCCTATGACATGCGCGACAACCTGACATTCACCGAGATGGACATTAACAACATCCCCAAGATGCAGCGTACCCAGGAATTGTATTCCGAGGACCAGTCCTGGAATCTGCAAGAGGCCGTGGAACTGGGCTTTGCAAACGCCGGAAGCAGGAAGTTGCCCACCTTGAATCTGGAAATGACGCTGGGGCAGAACCGCCTGGATGCCTGGGATCTGGATACCCTCGCTGCATCCTTCCGCAACCGCTGGCTTACCAAAGACGGGAAAGGACTCTCGCAGCAGTATTCGGCCCGTGTAGCCCAAAAAATCCTGGACATCAGAAATACGGACCCGGCCCGCCCCCAGATAGTCCGTACGCATTCATTCAATGCGGATTTTACCATTTCTTATGCAAACCAGGTCAAGGAGCAGAAAGCCTTGGACCATTTTCAACAGACGGTACCCCTCCCAAATCTGGCCAACACCTTTGACTTTACCTTTACCCATCTGCTCAATTCCCTGAACCTGACGTACGGTCATTCCCGTTCCGGCGAGAAGGGAACCTTTAACCTCCGTGCCACCTTGGCCACCGAGTTTGAGAACGTTGTGGACAAGGAAAGATTTCCCTATCACCATAAGAAGAACGGCGCTTATTTCCGTCTTCGGCCCGGCCTGTCCATTGACTACCGGGACTATAGCCTGAGTTTCAGCACTACGGCCCATACGCCATCCGTAGAGGAACTTCGCCACAGGGTCGATGATACCAATCCTCTCTCGCTCATAGCCGGCAATCCGAATCTGAAGCAGTCCATCGCCTACAGTCTTACCCTTGGAAAACGCACGGGTAGCCCGGTCTCCAAGCATTTCTTGACCTGGAACCTGCAGGCGCAGTATGAAGTGAATTCCATCGTGCGAAAGATGACCCTGTTTCAGAAAGATACGGTTCTTGTAGCGTTTGACAACTATCCCGTGAAGGCCGGAACCACGCTCACTGAGCCTTTCAATGCCAAATATTCGTGGAATTCCTATGGAGAGATCTTTCTGATGAGCCAATGGGGCGGTCCCTGGGGCTTTTCTACGCGTGTGGGGGCCTCCCTTCAGTTCAGGGACCTGCCGCATTTCTCCGGCACTGCCCTTGTGCGGTCATCGGACCTGACTCCTTCCTTTATGGCCAGCACTTCCTTCTTCCCCTTTACTAAGAATGTAAAGGTGGGATTCAACAGCAATGTGACTTATGTCCGGGGCTGGAACGACGCCCATGTGATGGATGTCCGTTCCCTCCGGAGCACATTGGGCGCCCAGGTCCACGCCGATATCCTGAAGCGGTTCTTCATCGTAGGAGATTATCATTGGGACGGGTACAGAGACTTGCTGGACAAGGATATGTCCCATGATGTACACCGGCTTTATCTTTCCCTGGGCGTCAAACTGCTCAGAGAACGGCGATTGAAGGTGGCCATTACCGGCGTAGACTTGCTCCAGGGTGGATCCCTGTACCACGAGATTATTTCCGCATCCAGAAGGACGCGCCAATGGACCCCGGTCTACGGCCGCTATTTCATGCTGGATATTACTTACCGGTTTAACAAATAAAAAAACCTGCCAGGCGGCAGGTTTTTATTTACTTACTCCATTCTTCGCAGAGTGCCTTAACGGTGTTGACGTCTCCTTCATCCATCTTTTTGTTTTCCTTGAACCAGGCTTCAATTTCGGCCTTCTTGCCGGGGAAACATTTGGTGAGGTTTTTCTTGTTCAGACGCATCAGGTTGCCGTTCTGGTAAAGGGAAACCGTCTGGTTCATGCGATAAGGGAAGTTCTTGGTTTCTTCGTAGGTGAAATGCCTTCCTTCCGAATTCATGCCGGAGAACTCCGAGACGGCAGTGGTCTGGCTTTCCATTCCGTAGGAGGCCACGTGGCTATCGTTCATTACCGTGATGTCTCTGCGCTCGGCCAGGAATACATCTCCCGTGAGGGGGTACATTCTCTGGAAGGCGCCGTCAATGAAACGGAAAGAGGCGTCTCCAATGGTAATCATATTGATGGTCTCGTCTCCGTCTACGGCCAGTTCGGTTCCCTTGTTGTCTTTGTAACGGATGGTATTGTCGATGGCGCAGATGTTAAAGGTTCCGGAAACGGGGCTTTTACTCTTATAATAAATGGTCCCCTGACCCGCCTTGGGCATCAGATAAAAGACATCTGCCGGGATGCCGGCCTGCCCTTCTTCCTGGGCAAAAAGGGCCGAAGCAGCCCCTACAAGAGCTATGAGACTAAGAAGAATGTGCTTTTTCATACTTTTTGTGTTTTTACAAAGGTAGAAAGTATTTTGTACAAATTGTTTTATCTGCGTTCAAATCGCGTGCCCGCGCTTGACCATGCGCCTCGGAATCAGTAAATTTGTACATAAGACATAACCAATTAATTCCAATATGAAAAAACTCTTTGTTGCAATTGCAGCCCTGTGCATGGTCCTCAACGCCTCTGCGCAGCAGGCTCTGTTTGGCGGCCCCTCCGTGGAGTCTCCCGTCATCAACCCGGACGGCACCGTAACCTTCCGTTTCCAGGCCCCCAAGGCCGTTAAGGTGGAAGTGACCGGCGATTTCCTTCCCACCCAGAAGATGGAAGTGGAGTTTGGCGGTAACAAAATGGTTTACGATGCTCCCGGCGTGGGTGTTCTCAAAGAAGGCAAAGGCGGCGTGTGGGAATACACCACCGACTTTGTAGTGGCCCCCGACATGTACAACTACACCTTCCGTGTAGACGGCGTGAGCCAGATTGACCCTCACAACATGTGGGTTAACCGTGACGTAGCCTCCCTCACCAGCGTACTCCTGGTCCCCGCTCCCGGTGAGCGCAGCGACCTCTACGCCATCCACAAGGTTCCGCACGGCACCGTTTCCAAGGTTTGGTATCCTTCCGCTACCGCCGGTTTCGAGCGTCGTCTCACCGTGTATACTCCCGCCGGTTACGAGACCTCCAAGGCCAAATATCCCGTGCTCTATGTGCTTCACGGCATCGGTGGTGACGAAGACGCCTGGGTCACCCAGGGCCGCGCTACCCAGATCCTCGACAACCTCATCGCCCGCGGCGAGGCCAAGCCCATGATTGTTGTGTTCACCAACGGCAACATTGCCTGCGAGGCCGCTCCGCTGGAGAATGCAGACGGTTATGTGAACCCCACCATGAGCCTGCCCAAGACCATGGAAGGCACCTTCGAGTCCGCTTTCCCTGAGGTGGTGAAGTTCATCGACAGCCGCTACCGCACCATTGCCAAGAAGCAGGGCCGCGCCATCTGCGGTCTGTCCATGGGCGGTTTCCACACGCTGTACATCACCCTCAATAACCCGGATATGTTCAACTATTCCGGTATGTTCTCCGCCGCCATTGGCACCGGCTCCGAGCAGGCTGCCAGCGGTCACCCCGAGATTTACCAGAACTTTGACGCCAAGCTGGCCACCTACTTCTCCAAGAAGCCCGCTCTCCTGTGGATCGGTATCGGTAAGACCGACTTCCTAATCCAGTCCAACAACGAGTTCCGCGAGAAGCTCAATGCAGCCGGTTATCCTTACAAGTATATGGAAACCGACGGCGGTCACATCTGGAAGAACTGGAGAATCTATCTGAGCGAGTTTGTTCCGCTCATCTTCAAATAAGAGACAGCCGGTCTCAGCCGGCTATGACGCAAAAAAACCGGGCCTCGAGGGTCCGGTTTTTTTATTGCATTGATCGCTTTCCTACTTGAAGAGCAGCTGGGCGAAGGTGTTCAGGTACAGACGCCAGTTCTTCCAGACGTGGGCGTCCTCGCTCACATAGAGGGTGTGAGGCATACCCAGGTCGGTGAGGTGCTTGTCCAGGATGAGGGAGCCCTGGTAGGCCATGGTGTCTTCCTTACCTACACCAATCCAGTACAGCTTGTAGCCGGCCTTCTTGATGCCCAGGAGATCCTGGTCCAGGTGGTCGCTCTCACGGATACCGCAGCTCAGGGGGCAGATGTAATTGAATACGCCCGGGAAGAGGATGGTAGCGCTGGTGGTGTGACCGCCGCCCATGGACAGACCGGCAATGGCGCGGCCGTCGGCCTTGGCGATGGTGCGATACTCCTTGTCAATGAAAGGAACGATTTCCTTCACCAGGGAGGTTACATAAGCGTTGGCCCACTTGGGATCCTGACGGTCCATGGGTTCGGGAGCGATACCCAGGGTGTTGGCAGCCTTCTGGTTAGGGTTACCGTTGGGCATAACAACGATCATGGGCTTGGCAAGACCCTTCTCAATGAGGTTGTCCAGAATCTGGGCGGCACGGCCCATGGAGCTCCAGGCTTCCTCATCACCGCCACCACCGTGGAGGAGATAGAGCACGGGATACTTGGCCTTCTTGTTCTCTTCATAGCCATAAGGAGTGTAAACTACCATACGACGGCTGTAACCCAGGCTGGGGCTGTCGTACCAACGGGTGGTAACGGAGCCGTGCTTGGTGGCCTCGTAGTAGTTCTCGGAACGCTCGCCGGGGATGAAGAGCATATTCAGGTAGCGGGTACCGTCACGCTGCACTTTGTCGTTGAGGGGGTCGTTCACGGAAACACCGTCCACGATGAAGTTGTAGGTGTAGATTTCCGGTTCGGGGGCGTCGATGGTGATTTCCCAGATACCGCCTTCACCTTTCTTCATTTCTTCAACGCCAGTCCAAGGATTGGCCATCCAGTTACCGGACAGCTGTACGCGGGTGGCGTAGTTGGCATTGAGGCGGAAGGTAACCTTACCGTCCTTTACTTCGGGAGAGACGATGCGGGGACCGCGACCGCCAAAAGCGAAGTTGGTGAGTTCCTGAGCACCCAGGGAGCTCAGAGCGAGGGCTGCAGCAGCCAGAATTGTTAAGACTTTTTTCATACTGTGTTTGTGTTATTAGGGGATTAGAGTTTTACGTTCTTCTTGAGACGGATGTCCTGGGAAGAAGCACCCACCTGGAGCTTCACCTTCTTTCCGGAGAAGGCCCAGTCGTGCTTATCCACATCCCAGAGCTTGAGATCATCGGCCGGGATTACAATCTCCACGTCCTTGGTCTCACCGGCCTTCACGGCCACGCGGTCAAAGCCACGGAGGCGCTTGGAGGCTTCGTCATTCTTGAACTTGGCGTATACCTGCACCACTTCCTCGCCGTCGCGGGAACCGGTGTTCTTGAGCTTGAACTTAACCACATAGTTGCCATCCTTCTTCTCTACCTTCATCTTGGAATACTTGAAGGTGGTGTAGCTGAGACCGTAACCGAACGGGAAGATGGGCTTGGTCTTGGCATACATATAGGTACGGCCGTTGGTGATGTCGTAATCCAGGAGGTTCGGGAGATCCAGGATGTCGCTTACCCAGGTCTGGGTGGTGCGGCCGGCGGGGTTGTAGTCACCAAAGAGGACATCGGCCAGGGCGGTACCGAGCTCCTGGCTGCACTGGGTGATGTGCACAATGCCGGGAACATTCTTGGCGGTCCAGTTGATGGCATACGGGAAGCTGGAGATAAGGGCTACCACGGTGTTGTGGTTTACCTTCCAGATAACCTTGATGAGGTCTTCGGTCTCCAGCTGGATGCTGCGGCGGTCCAGGGCTTCGCGGCCGTCACCGGCTACGGTACCCATAGCCCAGGGGCTCTGCACGGACATAGGGCCCCAGTCGGGGCTGGTGGCCGGGTGGTTACCCACGCACACGATGCAGATATCGGCCCACTTAGCCAGTTCCTGGGCGCTGCCGTCGGAATCCCAACGCTGGAACTTCACTTCCACGTCGGTTCCCTCGACCTTGGCCTTGATGCCGTCCAGGGCTGTTACCTTGTAAGCAGGCAGGGCGCCATACCAGTCCTTCAGAACCTGATCGGCCCTGTTACCAAAGACGGCAATCTTCTTGACCTTGTTCTTGTCGATGGGCAGGATGTTACCCTCGTTCTTGAGGAGAACAACGGACTTCTGGGTTACCAGGAGGGCCTTGTCCTTAAATTCCTGACGCTCCCAAGGGATGTCTTCGTCGGAGCCGAAGTTCTGCTGATCGTAAGGGCATTCGGCATCCATCAGGCCGAGGCGCAGCATGGTGCGGAGGTTGGCCTTGGTGCAGTCGTTGATGGTCTGCTCGGAGAGGAAGCCGGCGTCATAGGCAGCCTTCACCTGCTCGAAGCGGGAGTCGATGAAGCGGGACAGACCGGCATCCAGGGCCATCTGGATGGCCTGGTTTTCGTCCTTGGCATAGCCGTGCATTTCCGGCATATACATAAAGCGGAGAGCACCGGCATCGTCAACGATGGTACCCTTCATTCCCCATTCGTTAATGAGGACTTCTTTGATAAACGGAGCGGCAATACAAGGAACGCCGTTGTAAGCGTTGTAGGCGGTCATCACCGACATGGAGCCGGCCTTGGCGCCTTTCCAGAAGCCATAGCTATAATATTCGCGGAACTGTTTCTCGTCAAAGCGGGAATCAGTCTTGTAGCGGTTGTCTTCGTTACTGTTGGCCAGGAAGTGCTTCATGAGGGCGGCGCTTCTCCAATAAGTAGGATCGTCTCCCTGGATACCCTTTACCTCGGCGGCAACGAGCTCGCCCACCAGGAAGGGATCTTCACCAAAGCTTTCCTCTGTGCGGCCCCAGCGGGGATCACGGGCGAGGTCGGCGTTGGGAGCCCACAGAATGAGGCTCTTGCGGGGATTGTCCTTGGAATAGAAGCGGGCCTCGTAGGACATCACGTCACCTACAATCCAGGCCATTTCGCGGTCCCAGGTCTCACCAATACCGTAAGCCTGAGGGAACGCGGTGCTGTTGCGGTACTTGGGCGGCACATAGCCGGGCCAGTTACCGCCGCCAAACTGACCGGCATTGCCGGCGTTGGGCAGTTCGTTGGAACCACCTTTCACAATACCGTGGATGGCCTCGGCGGCGCCGGGGTTGGCAATGCCCAGACGGGGCACGCCCTGACCCACGATGGTTCCCAGTTTTTCTTCCACCGTCATCAGAGAGACGGCGTTATCCAGGCGTTCCTCCTCAGAGAGTTTGGGGTCCTGGAAAGGATAGGTTACTTCCTGCGCACGAACCAGGGCCGATGTCAGGAGCAACGCACCCAATGCAGCATAGAAATAGGTTTTCATTTGTCAAGTGTGTTTTGTGTTGAGAAAAAAATACCGGTCCAGAAAACATCCGGACCGGTATTTATTAAGAGTAGACTACCAGTCGGTAACCTCGGTGAAGGTTCCGGCCTTCAGGTCAACCTTGTAAACAGGGCTGTAGTTGAAGGCGTTGCCAGGGTTTACAGTACCGTCGTTGGTGTAAGAAGCCGGGTGAACGATGGTCTTCTTCTTGAAGTAGTTCCACCAGTCATCGGGATCGCCAGCGGCATGGTAGGCCTCTTCGTCGAAGTCATTGTAGTCAATATACTCCTCTTCCCACTCGGGAACGATAGCATAGTGAGCACCCAGGGCAGCTACGCGAACATAGTGTACCTGATCGTACTGGAACTCAGCGGCATTCACTTTCACGCCCTTCGCATTAACGCAATCGGGGTCAATGATGAGAGTGAGAGTGCCAGCGGAACCGTCGGGCTTCACATCTGTTACCACAGCGTTAGGGTCAGCGGAGGCGCCGTTGTTGCCATAGCGGACAAAACGGTCAACGGCAATGCAGAGGCGGACCTCACCGATGTTGTTAACACCGGCCACAGGGCTGGAAACCTTGCAGGTAGCCTTGATCTTCTTGCCTTCCATGCTGAAGGTAACATTCTCAATACGGACATAAGGGGTAACCTTGAAGTCAACCTTATTCTCGCCCTTCTTCAGTTCGAAGTTCTGAGGTTCAGCTACAAAGTTGTTAGAAAGGGTATTCATCACGTACTGACCGGCGAAGACCAACTTGTTCACATAGGAACCGTCGTTCTTCACATACCAGGACTGGTTGGCCTCGGCCTGCCAGCCTTTTTCCACCACGTTGATGACGGAGCTACCCTGCTCAAACTGGATGGGAACGTTAGTTCCGGCATCCACAATCTGGCCTGCCACAGCAGCATCCCAGCCGTCCTGGTTATCAAGCTTGAACCAGTCGCAGGAGGCTGCAAGAGTCAGGGTCAAAGCGCAAGATAAGATAGATATAATCTTTTTCATAGTGCAATCAATTAATTATTCCTGAACAGGGTTGGGAACCAACTTGTTCGTGGTGTTGTAGTTAGGAATAGCGGAGTAGTAAGCGAGGGGATTGAAGGATGACGGAGCAGGACGCACGTTCTCATCATAATCCCAGCAGTTAACACGCACCAGGGCGGTGCCCACAAAACCCATGGGAGCATACTTAAGGTTCAGAACCGGAACAAGAGCATGCTTGCGGCCGTTACGCTTCTCATCGGCATCGCGCAGCTGGTTGTAGTAAGCGCGGCGACGATACTGAGTGGCACCGAAGTCATCTTCGAAGGCCAGCTCAACCTGACGCTCGTGGAGGATGTTCTGGATGGTAGCATCAATCTCATCCTTGAAGCCGGCGCGCTGACGGATGGCATTCAGGCAAGCCTTGGAGATACCGGCGTTGGTACCGTCTCTTTCAACGATAGCCTCGGCGTAGTTGAGGAGGATCTCGGCATAACGGATGTCATACCAAGGATTCTGGGACTCGGAAACAGCCTTGGTAGGATCCAGGAACTTGCGCAGGCCAAAGCCCGTGGTGTACCAGGAACCGTCGTTGGTACGGCCCATCTTGTGGAATCCGGAGTACTGGGACTCTTCCTTAGCACCGTTCATATAGAAAGTCTTCTTTTCACCACCGATGGTTACTTCGTCGCTGGGGTTGGACTCATCGTAAATGAGGAGGGTCTTGCCGTCACTCTTCAGGATACCGCCCTGAATAACGATGTCAGTATTACGGAAGTTGACACCAGGATAAATGACGGAGGCGTGGAAGCGGGCGTCCTTATTCTTGAAGGCATCGGCTACGTTCATATAGAGTACAAACTTGTCGATATCATCGAGAATGGCCTGGGTACCCGTGCTGGAAGGATTGACGTAGTAAACATCTTCATGACCATCGTTACGGGTGATCACGGTGCCGTCAGCACGACCAAAGTTATCACTGTAGTTGTCGTAGGCATCTACCATATCCAGGGTAACACCGTAGCAACCGAAGCGCCATACGCCGGTACCGGAACCGTGAATCTGGAAAGGAGAGTTCTTGAGGTCGATACCGTTGGAGTTGGTGCTCACACCGTTCTTGTAGCTGCGGCCGAAGATGAATTCTTCGTCATGGCGCTCCATGAACAGATTGGTGTAGTTGGTGATAGCCTCTTCAACGGACTTGGGCTGGGGCTGATACAGGTTGAACTTGAAAGAGTTGATGATAGCCTCGGAAGCAGCAATGCACTGATCGAAGTAGTTCTTGGCATAGGAATCTTCCATGTAGGCAAGTTTCTGCTGAACAGCCTGGTAGTTGTTACCAAGGGCGGCTTTGTTCCAGTACTTGGACTCGGTACCGGCCCAGAGGGCAACGCGGGACTTGAGGCCGTAAGCAGCCCACTTGGTGGCACGATACTTACCGGTCTTGCGCTCTGCAGGCAGGAGAGAGATAGCCTTATCCAGCTCGGAGAGAACGAAATCCCAAGTTTCCTTTTCCGTAGAACGGGGAATATAAAGACCTTCGTTGGGCTTGTCAGCACCCTCGAACTTGTCATCGAGAGGTTCGGTCACGATGGGAACACCACCGTAAGTACGAACTGCGGAGAAGTAGTAGTAAGCACGGATGAAATAAGCTTCACCCAGGTAGGCGTTGTATTCCTCCTCGGAGACAACGGATTTCTCCTTAGCGGTCTCGAGAGTCTTGAAGAACATGTTGATATCACGCACATAGGTGTAGTTCCAGCTGCCGCTTACACCACCGGAATAACCACCGCTGGTGTTGGAGTCGTTGGCGATCTCCGTGTTCTTGTCGGCCTCAGCAAAGGCACCCATGGGGATACTGGCATACAGGTTGGCCATCAGGCGGTCCAGACCGGCAGTAGAGGTGGCAAGATCCTCACCACTCATCTTGGTCAGGTCACCCTCCAGGCTGTCGAAGATCTTATCGCAAGACACGAGAGCCAGGGCAGCTACTGCAGAGAGAAAATATACAAATATCTTTTTCATAGATGTGTAGCAATTAGAAGTTGAGGTTGATACCGGCACTGAAGTTCTTCATCAGAGGAGTACCGGCCACACCCAGGTAACTGTTCTGGTTACGCTCGGGATCGTAAGGCTTCAGGAGCGGGTTGCAGAAAGTGAGCAGGTTGGTGCCGTTCACGTACACGCGCAGAGAACGGATGTGAGCCTTCTGGAGGAATTTGGCCTGGAAGGTGTAACCCAGTTCCAAACTCTTGAGACGGAGGTAGGTACCGTTCACGTAGTCATAAGGCTGGTTGGCACGATACGTCAGGTTGGAAGAAGTATCGTAAGCGGAAGTAGCGATGGCAAGGGCCGGCCAGTAACCAGCGGTCCACTGGGTATTGGGATCAAACGGATCTGCCTTGGGATCGGTGGTGTGCCAACGATCCATGTAGTTCTGATAGAACGTGGTGAAGAAACCGTAACCCATACCACCGGACAGGGAGACAGACTTGCTCACGAGGGTAGCGGCATTGAAGGTGGCGTTGAAGTCAAAGCCCTTCCAGCTGCCGGAGAGAACCAGACCAAACTGGAGCGGAGGGTTGGTCTCGGACCAGGTGTAGTAGTTATCATTAGCGTTGATAACACCGTCACCGTTGCGGTCTTCGATCTTGTACATACCGGGAAGCATCTGCTTCATGTTACCATAGTACACATTGCTGTCGTAGATATCGGCCCAGCTGGTGAACTGAGGATTGCCGTTCTGCCAGTGATAGGTGCTGGCGCTGCGGGCGTTGGACCAACGGCCAACCATGTGGTTGGCATAGTAGTTGGCGGCCGAAGTGTAGATAGCGGATTCCTCGGAAGCCTGATAGGTGCTGCGGTTACGGGAGAACGTAGCGGTGAACATCACGCGATAGTTGAAGTCCTTGATGTGGTTGCGGTGGCTCAGGCTGAGGTCGATACCCACATTCTGGCTCTTGTTCAGGTTTTCCTGAGGGAGGGACTGACCATACATGTCAGGAACAGTAGCGGTGGAGGAAGCGGCGATACCGGAGGTGTTTCTCCAGAACCAGTCAACGCTACCACCCAGGAGACCGCGCCAGACCTCGAAGTCCACACCAATGTCCATCATGCGGACCTTGGCCCAGGAGATAATGGTCTGTGCCGGGCTGTGGTTGGCATAACCGGAGAGGGCGGAACCGTCGTCATAAACGGTGCTACCGTTCTGGGAGAAAGCTACCAGATAACCGTAAGCATTACCCTGGGAGTAACCGGTGAGACCATCGGACCAGCGGATCTTGAGGTTGTTCACCTGAGGGAGGATGCTCTTGAAGAATTTTTCTTCAGAAACACGCCAACCGAGGGAGTAGGAAGGGAAGAAGCCCCAGCGGTGACCGGGAGCGTAGAGGTAGGTACCGTCGTAACGGGCCATGGCCTCTACAAGGTACTTGCCCTTATAGTCATAGTTAATACGACCTACATAACCGGCGGAAGCGCTGGAGGAACGGGAACCGCTGTTGGTCTGGGTGTCGGAAGTACCCTGGCTGATGATGTCGTGGGTGTAGAAGTCACCGTATTCACGGCCGGCGCTGATGCTGCGGAGCTGATTGAGGGTAGCTTCGGCGGCGAGGGTGGCGCCAATGTGGTGACTGCGGGCAATGGTAGTATTGTAGTTTGCCTGCAGACGGCCATAGTACTTGGTATAAGTATTCCAGTTCTCGGAGTACTGGTTCTTATCCGGGTTGTATGCAGCCAGGATATCGGACTCGTAATCATAGAGCGGGAAGTGCTTGGTGAGGGAGCTGTTCTTACGCTCTACCACATCGTAGGCGGCGGAAGCCTGCAGAACCAGACCCTTGAGGAAAGGAGCCTCGTACTTCACATCGAGGTTGTTGCGGAAGCTCACGTCCTTATCCTTCTTGGAACCGGCCACGCTGGACACCATGAGGGCCACGGCGTTACGGTTTTCGGCCACGTTGGAAGAATAGTGCTCGGGGTTGTTACGAGTGGTGGCGTGAACGGTACGAGGAGTCAGGAGAGCATAATACATAGCGTTCTGCGTAGTATTTGCCGGGGGCATTTCCTGAGAAGTTGCATTGATCTGAGACTGGAAGGAAACCGTGAGGTTAGGGGTGATCTTGGTAGAGAAGTTACCCGTGAAACCAATGCGGTTGTAGTCACCGGTGTCGGCGCGATAGATAGCGTCCTGGTTGGTGTAGTTGGCGCTCAGATAGTAAGTAGTCTGCTGGTTACCACCACGGATGGAAACATTGTGGAGGTGAGAGAAGGTGAATTTCTTGAAGATGGCATCCCACCAGGAGAAGTTCTCGTAACCGGGCTCGCCGTTGCGAT
>Ga0310696_10004676_pt1 | contig 16736 bp, 5 predicted proteins | sample AusTroGonzalo_MG_4_FD_203885 | JGI IMG/M metagenome (GOLD analysis project Ga0310696, IMG submission 203885) | Bovine rumen microbial communities from tropical cattle in Woodstock, Queensland, Australia - Gonzalo_02 (v2) (version 2) | ecosystem: Host-associated > Mammals > Digestive system >...
AACATGAGAAGGCACAGCCGTCGGTGCCGTTGTGACCAGTGACGCCACTGATACCAGCTGAAGAAAGCCAGCTGTTTCCGTCGTTGTCGGCATCAATGTTCAACCAAGTGGACGGAATGCCGTTCTCGAAATCTTCACTCAGAAGACTCTGCGCTTGAATTGCCACCATGGCAAACAAGGCCAGCATAAGAGTAAAAATCTTTTTCATTTTTTTGTTGGTTTTGATGAATAATTAGGTTAGTTATAAATGTTTGTTTTTATCCCTTTTTATGCAAAAAACACGCGGCAAAGATACAATTTTTTAGTCTATGCCGCATCTTTCGAACATTTTTTTTTAACAGAATAGAGTTTGAATTTTGCACTGTGCTTTCATAATAAAACGTCCACGCGCTTGTCAAAGTCAAAGTAAAAAAATGTACATTTGCGCCCTTATTTTAAATAGGAAAAAATGAACGAGGACAGACTTTTTACCGTCTCGGAAGTTCGTGAATGTGAGAAGTTTACGATGCAGAAAGAGCGAATCTCCTCCATCGAGCTGATGGAGCGGGCGGGTTGCGCTTGCGCCGAGGTGATTGCACCCGGCATCTGGTTTGACGAGTACGAGGATGTCTATGTCTATGTCGGAACCGGCAATAACGGCGGCGACGGCGTGGTCATTGCCGTTCATTTGGCCGAGGAATGCTCGGACTGTACGGTTAACGTTGTGGTCTGCGCGCCGGAAGAGGCACACTATAGCGAAGAGATGCAATATCAGCTGAAACGTTGGCAATCGTTTGTCTATCAGCATGATAACGCTAAAATTATATACTATGGTGCTGATAATCAGCCAGAACCAAAAAAGGACGATCTCATTGTCGATGCGCTCTTCGGCATCGGGCTCAACAAACCTGTGACCGGCTTCTATGCCGATGTCATCCGTCATATCAATGGCTGTGATGTCTATACCATCGCCATAGACACGCCGTCGGGACTGTTCGCCGACCGGCACACACCCGAAGACAGTGCAGTGGTCATCGCCGACAAGACCCTGAGCATCCAGTTTATGAAAACGGCCTTTCTATTGCCTGAGAGCTATCGCTACTACGGTGATGTGGAGGTGGTGGATATAGGCATGGGAGCCCCTGAAAATCTGAACGATACGAGCTGTTTTCTGCTCACCCGTACGGGAATGCTTTCGCTGTTGCGATTCCGCAGCCCCTACGCGCACAAGGGCACGTTCGGGCACGGGTTGCTTGTGGCGGGCTGCGAGCGGATGCCCGGTGCAGCGATTCTTGCAGCCACGGCGGCTATGCGCGGCGGTATCGGCAAGCTTACGGTTCACACGGTGAAGTCTGTGCTGAACAATCTCGCCATCGCCTTGCCGGAAGCTATTCACGATCTTGACGACAATGAACAGATTGTTAGCCATATAGACTGGAATCACCTGCCGGAGAACATCAGCGCGGTGGCGTTGGGACCCGGTCTCGGCACTGCGAAGCAGACCGTTGCGGCGATGAAGGACGTCTTGGACACGGTAAAACTTCCGCTCGTCATTGATGCCGATGCGCTGAATATGTTAGCAGAGAACAAGACTTGGTTGGCTTATCTGCCGCCCTACAGCATCCTGACTCCACATTTCGCTGAGTTTGAGCGGCTTGCGGGCAAACCTTCCGACGATTTCGACCGATTGGAGCGGGCCAAAGCGTTCGCGCAGCGCTATTCCATCGTTCTCGTGCTCAAGGGCCATCACACGGTGGTGACGCTTCCCGATGGCCGGCAGTATTTCAACACCACGGGCAACCAAGGCTTGGCCACCGCCGGTAGCGGCGACGTGCTCACCGGCCTGCTGCTTTCGTTGCTCGCACAAGGCTACGCGCCTGAACATGCGGCCATGTTAGGGGTCTACCTCCACGGGGCCGCCGCCGATGCCTACGCCCGCGAACACGCCGCCTCCACCCTCATCGCCTCGGACCTGCCGAAGTACTTTTCCGACGCGATTCTGTTAATGAGGAATGCTGAATGTTGAATGCTGAATGCTGAATAGTGAATAGAGATTCGAAGAACCCATATATATAAAGAAAAACATTCCTTAAACAGCCCATTCCCCTCCTCTGGAGGGGTGCCCGAAGGGCGGGGTGGTAAGACAAAACGCACGAAGTGCAATTAACCCTACACCAGCGAAGCGCAGTGTGGGGCCTGAAAAAGAGAAAGATATGAAAAAAAGAAACTTTACAACGGTGTTGATGTTGACATTTGCGCTGGCCGCTTCCGCGCAGGTGAACATCCGCATCGACATCAAGCAGAGCAAGGACAACAAGACCTACGACTCGGTTTTCGTGAAGAGCGAGGCGAAATTGCAGACCAAGAAGACACTCAGTGCGCCGTACGGACCGTCGGTGACGCTGCAAGACAAGGAGTCGCTCAAGCCGGGCATGTACGAGATTTTCGGCGACAGCACCTTCTTGGCCGTGATTCTCATTCCGGATGAGAAAAACCAGAAATTCCAGTTAGAGTTCGACGGCGAGGAACTCACGTTTCTCAATTCAAAGGAGAACACGGCGTATTATAAGTATTTGAACGGTATCACCGCGTATAACAAGCAGTTGGACTCCCTCAACGACGAGTTCCAACGGGCGCAGCGCACCCTGCCGCAGTACATGCTGAAGGTCTTCGTGGATTCGCTTTCTGCGCAGGCACGCCGCATTAATGACGAGATGCGGGCCTTCCAGAGAACCACCGCAGCCAAAAACAAGGGCACGCTGATGGGTTCTGTGGTGGCCACCTCCACCTATCTCGACGATCCGCCGCAAGAGGTGCTGGCCGACCGCTTCCTTTTCAACGAGTACTATATCCAGCACTACTTCGACAATTTTGCGTGGAATGACCCTCGCATCTTTAATACCGTGGTGGTTGCGCAGAAACTCAAGGAGTATTGCAATATGATTTATCAGTTGGACAGCCCGCAGTTGGACACGTTCGTGGTGGACGCGCTCAACAAGGCCAAGGTCAATCAGACCTCATACGAGTATCTGTTCGACGAGTTGGAGAATGTCCTGGGGCGCAACATCTCGCCCTACAAGGTGGAGCACACCTACATCGCCATGCTGAAGGACGCCATGCAGTACCCCAAGCTCAGCGAGGATCGCAAAAGACGTTATACCAGGGAACTGGGATTTATCGACAAAAACCATGAAGGGGATATTGTTCCAAACTTCAATTTGGTTTTGGCGAACGGCGACACCACTTCCTTTTATGATATCAAGAGTGATTACACGCTGTTGTATCTGCAGCATCCCACTTGCCCGACCTGTCATCAGGTGCGCAACATTATGAAGGGCTTGGATAAACTCAACCGCGCCATCGAGTCGGGTCGCCTTAAGGTCGTGATGGTCTATTTCGAGGACGATCCGCAGGTGTGGAGCAACTACGTCAAATCCAGCGAGGCCAATCCCAAGTATGTGCAGGGTTGGAACTTCGACCAGACCATTGACGACAACGACCTCTTCGATACCCGCACCATCCCTTACATGTTCCTTCTCGACCAGGACAAGCGCGTTATCAAGAAAGACTTGCTGTATAACGATATAGAACCGTATATGGAGCGGTTGCGAATTTTTTGACCATTGACCTTTGACTTTGACCATTAACCCATAACCTTAAAAAAATGACTGAAAACCTTTTCATGTTGATATTTATCGTGGTTATCGCCCTCCTGTTGTTTCTGGATCTGGGCGTTTTGCATAAGAAAGACCACGTGGTGACCTTCAAAGAATCCGCCGGCTGGACGGCTGTGTGGGTCACGCTGTCGCTGCTCTTTTTCCTGTTTTTGCGCTGGCAGGGCGACGTTGTGGTGAACGTTCACGACAAGGAACATTTTGTAGCGCAGAACGAACTTTACGACCACCATGTCAATTACGATGACAACCTTACGTGGGAGCAGAATGTGAGCAACTATAACAAACAACTGTCATTGGAGTATATCACGGGCTATTTGATTGAGTTGTCGCTCTCCATTGACAATGTCTTCGTGATGATTATGATATTTCTCTCGTTCGGCGTGGAGAAGCAGTATTACCACCGGGTGCTGTTTTACGGCATCTTAGGGGCCATTGTGCTGCGTTTCATCTTCATCTTCGCGGCGGGTGTGCTCATCCAGAAGTTCCACTGGCTGCTGTTAGTCTTCGGCGCGTTCCTGATATATTCGGGTATCAAGATGTTCATCGACAGGAACAAGAACGAGAGTATCGATGTGGAGAATCACCCCGTGGTGAAGTTCTTGGCGAAGCGGAACTTGAGTACGTCGGTGTTTGACGGGCACAACTTTTTCACCAAAGTGGATGGCCGTTGGCTTTGCACGCCGTTGTTCGTGGTGTTGATGATTATCGAGTTTTCGGACATCATTTTCGCCTTCGACTCCATTCCGGCTATCTTCTCGGTGACGGAGGATCCGCACATCGTTTTCTTTTCCAACATCTTCGCCATCCTCGGTCTGCGGTCGATGTTCTTCATGTTGGAGAGCATTATGGACAAGTTCGCCTACCTGCGCATCGGTTTGTCGGTGCTGCTGACGTTCATCGGCGTGAAGATGTTCTTGCCGTACTTCGGTATTGAAATCGGTATTGTTCCCTCCCTCGTGGTCATCCTCTCCATCCTGACACTCAGTGTTTTGTTGTCGGTGTTGTTCCCGCCGAAGAAAACGGAAACCCTATCGTAGAGACGCGGCGCGCCGCGTCTCTACCGGAACACCGCCACCTTCCCGCACTGTTTCAAGAAATCGGCGATGGTCTCTTTGGCCTTCGCCTCTGCTTTTGCGCGGTTTTCTGGGGTGTTGTAGCGGGTGCGGATTTTGTTCTCTACCCGTTGGATCAGCGGCTTCGCGTTGTATTGCACGGCACTCTCCTCATCCTCGTCGTCGGATTTGAACCAAGAGGATAGGGTGGACTGGGAGAATTCCACGTCGGGGAGGCACACGAAGACGGTGTCGCTGTTCTCCAGGGGTTCGTATTTCACTTTGTCCAAATCCATAGTGAGGCTTACCTGCTGCTTGAGGATCTGCACGCAGTCGTGTTTCTTTTTGAACAGGCCGTTGTCTTTGCCCAAGACGGAGCTGCCGATGCCGCTACCGTAGAAGGAGTCTTTGGCGTAGTCCTCCGTGACGGTGGTGTATAGGTAGAGGATGCCGATGGGACGTGTGGCCTCGATCACGGCGGGCGTGTCCTTCAGGGTGATTTCGTCGGTGTCTTGCCGATGGGCGAGACGGCTCCAGAGGGCCACTGCGGCGATGGCCAGGATGATTGCGATGGCGTATTTGATGTATTTGTTCATTGCTTTGTTATTTTTGGGTGGCCCCACATTGCGCTCCGCTTTGTTTGTGGGAGGCCCCACACTACGCTTCGCTTGTGTGGGGTTAATTGCGCTTCGCGCGTTTTGTATCTTCGAGACTGTTTAAGGAATGTTTTTTTTAGTGAATAGTGAGTAGTGAATAGTCAAAGGTCAAAGTCAACGGTCAAAGTCAACGGTCAAACACAGCGTGGAGGCCGATGGCTTCGAGTAGTGATGTGAAGACGGCTTCGGTGTTGTGGGTGAGTTCGTCGGCGAGTTGGGCTTGGAGGTCTTTGTCTTGGTTGACAACTTCCTCGAAGGCCATCGTTTTGATTTGCTGGATGGTCGTTTCGCCCACTTTGTCGCGGAGACCGGTGGAGAGGGTGACAATCTCGTCGGGGTTGGTGACGGGGTTGTAGGACTTGTCGATGATTTTCGGTTTGGGCAGGCGGATTTGCAGCGTGTCGTCACCAATGAATTGCAAGTCTGTCTCTTTCAGCTCGTTGAGATCTATGCCGTAACGAATGGTCACGTCCACGGGAATCACACAGAGCCGCTTGCCCAGTTTCCATTTCGTCGGATTGAGCGAGGTGATCTTGGTCTCGGAGTCGTAAACTCCCATTTTGCGGATGGTCACTTCGGTGCTGGCAATCTGCGACTGTTCCTGAAGCATCCCGATGAGTTCACCCTTGTTGGGGAGCTGTTTGGTGAGGTCGGGCGTTTTGCTCGGCCAGAAGATGACGGCCAGCAGTATTGCAACACTGGCGGCTAAAAGAATCCAATATTTCCGTTTCATATCGCTACTTTTTTCAAAGGCAAAAATACAAAAATTGTGCCAATGATGAAACGGAAATATTGGATCGGTTTCGGAGCTTTAAAGTGTTCACGGAGCCACCTTCCGGATGCAGCGGACGCTCTTGCGGTCGTTCTTCTGGTTGGGCTCGACAATCGAAATAGAGTCGCAGTAGTAGGCGATACAGCCCGACATGATGTCGATGGCGCCTATGGTCTGGTCAGCCTCCCAGAAGTGGTAGGCAGTCAGCAGGCCCTCGTAACGGTTCAAAGCTGCGTTGTAACGACCGCCACCGCGCGCGTTGAAGCCCGTGCCGGGGTTAAAGCCTTCATAACCCGGCAACCAGTATGCCGTGCTCGGATCCTTGAGGTTGTCAACCGAACCCGCTGTGGTGTTGAGCACCGTCACGTCATGTTGCGACGGCACCGCCCAGCCAGTCGGACAGATACCTTGGACATATTCGGTGCCGTCATCGGCGATGTGGGTGGCCGGGGCGGCATTATAGTCGCCTTCTGCCACGCCTACGGCAGAATACCAGGAATAGAGGTAGCCGAACTTGTCGAGGTTCTCCGCGCTTTCATTGAAGGAATGGAAGTCGGCAATCGTGTTGCCTGCGGCGTCCTTCGTGTTGCGCAGGTTCTCAGTCAACCAGCACTGGTCGCCGATACGTACCGCACCATACGTGTAACCGTTGTAGGTGACACCGAGACAGGGTGAATAATCCACCACAACCGTTTGCTCGCAGGTCATCATCGGATTATGGCAGAGATCATAGAGAGTCCACGTAATGGTGTGTGTGCCGATGGTCATCGGGTTATGGGCATCGAGGTCGTTGGAAATGGTGGCATAGCCCGCCGTCACGAGGCTGTGGGTGGCCGTGCCGAGCTGCGAAGCGGACACAAGCGTGTCACCGGAGCCCTCCTTTAGGGAGATGTTGAGGGTCGGCGGACAGATGAGGTCGGTCGCAAGCGTTACCTTGAGCAGACCGTCCACCGTGGAAATTGCGTAATTTGACGTAACATCCACATTGTCAGATTTATGGATTATCTGTACTGAATTAATCTTGTGGACCGTCTCACCCACGCAGGTCTGTTCGCCGCTGCGGGTGATGATGACCGTGTCGGTGGCCGGAATGGAGGTGCCGTTCGTCACGGAGAAGTCGGTTTCCGTCATCGTGAGGGTCACCCCGTCATACACCTTCTCCGCGCTGGCGGCGGTGAGTTCGAGCGGACGATCTGTGATGGAGAGGGTAATCAGGAATTTCGGGATGTAGTTGCTCAAGCTGCTGCCGGCCTCATATTCACCTTCGCTGGCGGGGTGGGTGATATTGATGCCGTGCTGGCTGGCCACGCCTTCGGGACCTGCCATAAAGCTACCAGCGTTACATTGGTAAGTGCCCACCGTGTAGCCTTCTGTGATGATGTAACCTGAGGTAAGTGCGTCGCGTGCAGCGAGCGTCTCAATCTCAATATCCTGGAAATCAACTCTCAAGGAATCGCCGTTATACATCATAGTGGCGTGTTCGCTGGGAACGGTGATGGTGATCGGACGCTTGGTAATCACCAGTTTGCCTGTGTCACACTGGATGTCGAACTGAGCTGTCACATCGTTGCCATGCTCATCCAGCACCACCGGTGTGCCTACAATCGTGTTGTCGTATTCACCGGCATCGAATGCAGACACGTGTGCCTCAAGGCCTTCCACAGTGTAGGTGTGTCCGTCGGAGGTAGTGAACGACATCGTCACGAAGTCGGAGGCAGTGTGTTTCAAACCGTCATAGATAATCGGATTTGTCGCGACAACTGGGTTGGAATTGGAGGTTACCGTAATCGGGTAGCGATCCGCGCCGCGGTTTATCACGGTCAGCGTGCCGAAGGAGTGGTCGATTTCGTAGTTCTCAGCCAGGGTGTTCGCGCTCAGCGTGTAGGTGAACATGTTGTCGGACGAGCCTACCAGCAATTGGTTGCCGGTCACGTTGTAGGTGGCCCCTTCGCCGGTTGCGAAGCCGTCACCGCCCACCAGCACGAGGTTATTCCGCAACGTGTCGCCGTTGTACATCCGCGTGGAATCCGCAGAGGTTAGCGTCACCTCACGTTTGTGGATGGACAGCGAGTAGGAGCAGGTTTGGGTCTGATAGTTCGGGTTGGAGCAACGCACCTCCACCGGCAGGACACCGTAGTTTGTGATGGACGGTGGGGTGGTGGTCCACACATTGCCGTCCGTGGAATATTCAATCAGGAATTCATCGCCGGAAATTGTACTGGTAGCCACGGCAACCGCAGTCAGCGGGGTTCCGTCATACATCTTCGCGATGGTGTCGCCAGCAGGGCAGGTCAGGGTCAGCGAGGTGGTGTTCGGATAAATCGTCTGGAAACCGTCCTCTTCCACTTCGAATCTTACATGGAAATTCGCATTTTGGTTTACAAATTGCGTATTGTCAAGTTCCATATAGGTGGTGCCTTTTTCTTTGCGGCTCACCGAGGCCGTTCCATTAAAGGAGATATAGGAGGGTTTATACAACGTGTCGGAGATGTTCAAGTTATAACCGCTCGCCGAATGGAAGGTTCCATCGTACTCATTCGTCCCATAATTACCCTTAATCTTCACTGTCACATGAATATGCTCGATGGACTGATAGCCATCCACTACTTTGAAAACCACAGTGTCGAAGTTGGGATTCGTATTGTGGAACATGGTATCTGCAAGTCCCATATAGGTGGTGCCGACATCCGTACGGGCCGCTGCAGCTGTGCCTGTAAACGTGAAGTCATCCGTCGTATAGAGAGGATTACTGATACTGGTCACAGTGTAGCCTTGGACGCTGTGCTCGTTACCGTCATAATGGGTGATGTTGTCCTCACCTTCAATGAGGACAGTGACCGTATTGATTGGAGATACCTCTATTTCGCCATCTGTTACGTAGAAGTTGACAGGGTAGAAGTCTGTGTTCAAGTTCCGGAAATCAGAGGCGTCGAGGTTCATCGGAGTTACACCCACTTCGGTACGGGTGGCAATTGTGTCCCCTAAACACTCGAAGTAAGAGAGCTGATACAAATCATGCTCATTGTCAATACCATGTACTATATAACCTGTAACCGTATGCGGGTCACCATTGTATGTTGCGGAACCTCTATTACCCTTAATGTGGACGGATGCTAACACGGGCAGAATCTTCAGGGTGCCGTACAGCGTGTCACGTTTGCCGGCATATTGGTCGTCGTGCTGGAGCGTGTAAGTGAACCTGTTGTTATGCTCCGCATTCTGATTCACATGGGTGATTCCGCCAAAGCCGGGCGTGATGGTCAGGGTGTCATGAGGAAGAATGAAAGACAACCCGTTAGTACCTGGGACCGTGTCAAGCGGTATAGAGTTGTAAATTACCACGTACTCCTCGTGCTTATGGTTCTCGCCATCGAAGTACCATTCGGAAGACAGCGAGGCGACCGTAATGGCAAACGTGTCTTGGGTCACCGTGAGGGTGCCAAACTGGGTGGTGATGGCGTAGTTGCCAGCCAAGGTGTTCGGATTCAAGGTGTAGGTGAACGTGTTGGGGCTCTGTCCCACAAGGGTTTGCGAACCGGTGATGTGGTAGGTTGCACCTTCGCCCGACACGAATAGGTCGCCTGACACCGCGATGTGGCTCTGTTCGTTTCGAGTGAGCGGTGTGCCGTCATACATCTTTTCGCCATTGTCGCTTTCCAGAATAACTGGACGCGGATCAATCCTCAGTACGCCGTCGGTCTTGTTCACCGTAAACTGCGAGGTTACGTCGTGGCCATGGGCATCTTTGACGATGGCTGTACCGGTGATGGCATTGGTATAGGTGCCAGCGTTGGTGGCACTCACCGAAGCCGAAAGTCCCTCCACATAGTAAGGATGTCCGTTCACCGTGAAGTCAAGCATGTTGAAGCCCGACACATGGTGCGGCTGCCCCGTATAGACATTGCCTGTTGTGTCGCTCTTTGCCACCACGGTGATTGGGAACTTGCTTGTGCGTTCGGTGATGGTGAGATGACCCGGTGTTCTTGTTGTCAGGTGGTAGTTGGCCGTCACGTCCGTGTTGCTGGACATCACCTTGAAGTCGTCACCGTAGCTGCCGGTGTAGGTGCCTAAGAACGTACCCTTCGCGGGTGTGTAGGTGATGGTCGCCGTATGTCCAGCGAGCACGTTGTCGAAGGTGTAGGTGGTGATGCCGGTGTGCTCGTCACCGTCATACTCAACATCGAGTGCATCGGCCACAGAGACTGTGACGGGACGTTGGGTGATGGTGAAGGTGTTGCCCACCACGTTTACAATGTAGTTCGGGTTGGATGCCGTTTCGGCAGTGACGGTGATGGCGTAGTCGCCCACATTCTCACCGGTTGCGCGGCTCAGCTGATAGACCGGTGCAACGCCGTTTGTAGGTAGGTCAGTCACCTCTGCAGTCAGGGTGGGATCGGTGTCGCCATAAACTTTCGTTGCGCTGTTGGCCTTGATGGTGATGGTCGCAGGGGTCACGGTCAGTGTGGCCGTGTCCTCCACACTGTAGTTGTTGGCCGTGGCCCGCACTAAGTAGGAGAGGGTGCCTTCATCGGTAATGCTGGGAATGGTGGAGGAGTATTCATCGTCCCACTGTCCGTCACTGTGCTTGGTCTTGAACAAGAACGTGGGATTAGTGGAGGAGGGACTGTAGCTCCAGGATGCTTCAAGAGGCGTACCGTCGTACTCCATGCTGAGCGTATCCGCCTTCACGATCAACGGCGGCTGATTGATTTTCAGCGTGCCCTTTATTTGCAGTGTAAGAGTGTAGTTCGAGGTGACATCCGTCTCATTTGACATCACCTTGAAATCGTTGGAATAACTGCCGTTATTATACGGGGTCTCGGATGCCATAATGCCGCTTGATGTCGTGTAGCTAATTGTTGCCGTATGGCCGCTCACCACATTACTGAACGTGCATGCGGTATTGCCATACTGCATGTTACCGTTGTAATCAACGACTTTGTTATCTACGCTTACCGTGATCGGGCGTTTCAAAACTTTCAGGACACCGTCCCATTTAACGACATTGAACTGCGCCGTCACATCATTGCCCTGGGCATCTGTCACCACCGCGGTGCCACTGATGGTGTTCGCCAATTCGCACACGTGTGTACTGCTCGGGTCGCTTGTCGTTAAACCACTCACAGTGAAAATATTACCACCAATGTTGAAATTCAGCGTCTCAATTCCCGACACGCTCTTTTCTGTGCCGTCATACACGTTATCTGTGCTGCTCTTAGCCACAACGTTAATCGTGTATTTGTTCGTGCGGTCGTTGATGGTTAAATTTCCTTCGATCTGTTCGGTAAGTGTATAGTTCGATGTGACATCTGTTGTTCCTGACATTACTTTGAAGTTGTTGTTGTAACTACCATTGTTGTATGGAGTTACATTCGCCAATGTACCACTTGCCGGCGTGTAGTCGATGGTTGCCGTCTGGCCGATCACCACATTATTGAACAGGCATGCGGTATTGCCGTACTGAAGACCGCCGTTGTATTCGACTGTCTTGTCAGCAACGCTCACGGTTACGGTTCTCGGTGTGATTTTCAGTGCGCCATCGGTGGTGTTCACCACAAACTGGGATGTCACATCGTTGCCGGCAGCGTCTCTCACCACCGCAGTGCCGCTGACGACATTCGTCAATTCGCACACATTGGCGCTGCTGGGGTTGCTTGTCGTCAACCCACTCACCGTGTAGTTCTGGCCTGCAACGTTGAAATTCAGGGTCACAAAGCCCGTCGCGCTCTTTGTTGTGCCGTCATAGATGTTGCCGGTATTGCTGTTCGCCACCACGGTGATCTCGTACTTGTCGGTACGGTCGTTGATGGTCAGTTTGCCTGCGGTCTGCGTTCCCAAGGTGTAGTTGGCGGTCACATCGTTGTTGGAGGTGTCCACCACTTTGAAGCTGTTGGAGGTGTAGTTGCCGTTGTCGTAAGTGTTCACCAGCGTGCCGTGCGACGGAGCGTAGGTGATTGTCGCCGTCTGACTTTCCACCACGTTATCGAAGGTGTATGCGGTATTACCGCCCTGGATACTGCCGTTATACTCAACTTCTTTGTCTGCAACGCTCACCGTCACAACTCTCGCCGTGATGGCCAGGGTTCCGGCTTTCGGCGTGATGACGTAGTTTGCCGTCACGTCTTCCTCACCATGCATCACCTTGTAGCCTGCCGCAATTGGGTTGTTGCCCGTTGCTGTTTGCGCCACGTTTGTCACGCTGCCCGTGGCGGTGGCCACCAACGAGTCGCCGGTCAGCAAGCTGCCGCTCGTCACCGTGACTGTGTTGTTGGTGTGTGCGTTGCCGTCGTACGTCCATGACTGGCTTGTCGCCGTGATGGTGATGGGCACAGAGGCGTGCGTCATCGTCAGCAGGCCGTTTGCCTTGGTCACGCTGTAGTTGCCGGGCGTGCCGGACGTGAATTCGTAGCTTGTTAGTTCGTTCGTCACCGGGCTCTGGCTCGGTGACGTGATGCTGCCCGTCACCACCGCTGTGAGCGCGTCGTTGCCGACCAGACCGTTCACGTCATATTCTGGCCAGCTTTGTGCTTCACCCGTATAGACGAATGCCTTGCTCTTCGCCGTCACTGTCGCCGGTTTTGGTTTGATGGTCAGCGTTCCGGCTACAGAAGTTATCGTGTAGTTTGCCGTCACGTCTTCCGTACCGTGCATCACCTTGTAGCCCGCTGCAATCGGGTTATTGCCTTCCGCAGTCTGCGAGACATTCGTTGCGCTGCCATTTGCTGTAGCGACCAGCATATCGCCAGCCAGCAGCTCACCGCTCGTCACCGTGACTGCGCTGTTGCTGTGTGTGTTGCCATCGTACGTCCATTCACCACTTGCCGCTGTGATGGAGATGGCCCTGTTCGCAGTAACCATCGTCAACTCGCCGTTCGTCGTTGTCACGTGGTAGTTGCCGGGCGTGCCGGTCGTAAACTCGTAGTTTGTCAGCACATTCGCCACCGGGCTCTCGCTCGGGAACGTGATGCTGCCCGTCACCGTCGCGCTGATTGCGTCGTTGCCGACTAATCCCACCACATCGTAACCGCTGTTGCTATGCGCAGTTCCGTCGTAGGTCCATTCTTGGCTCTTCGCCGTTACCGTCACATCCTTCGTGTTGATGGCCAATGTTCCGGCTTGGGCCGTGATCGCGTAGTTTGCTGTCACGTCTTCCTCGCCGTGCATCACCTTGTAGCCTGTCGCAATCGGGTTGTTGCCCGAGGCCGTTTGCGCCACGTTCGTCACGCTGCCCGTGGCGGTGGCCACCAACGAGTCGCCGGTCAGCAAGCTGCCGTTCGTCACCGTGACTGCGCTGTCGGCGTGTGCGTTGCCGTCGTAGGTCCAGGACTGGCTTGCCGCCGTGATGGTGATGGGCACAGAGGCGTGCGTCATCGTCAGCAGGCCGTTTGCCGTGGTCACGCTGTAGTTGCCGGACATGCCGGACGTGAATTCGTAGCTCGTCAGTTCGTTCGTCACCGGGCTCTGGCTCGGGGACGTGATGCTGCCCGCCACCACCGCGCTGATTGCGTCGTTGCCGACCAGGCCGTCCACGTCATACACAGGCCAGCTCTGAGCTTCACCCGTGTAGACGAATTCCTTGTCTTGGGTCGTCACCGTCACCGCCTTCTTGTTGATGGTCAGCGTTCCGGCTACAGGAGTTATCGTGTAGTTCGCCGTCACGTCTTCCGTGCCGTGCATCACTTTGTAGCCTTCTGCAATCAGGTTGTTGCCCGTAGCAGTCTCATCCACGTTCTTTACGTTGCCCGTGGCAGTCGCCACCAGCACATCGCCGGCCAACAGGCTACCGCTCGTCACCGAGACTGCGCTGTTGCTGTGTGTGCTGCCATCGTACGTCCATTCACCATTTGCCGCCGTGATGGTGATGGCCCTGTTCGCAGTAACCATCGTTAACTCGCCGTTCGTTGTTGTCACGTGGTAGTTGCCGGGCGTGCCGGTCGTGAACTCGTAGCTTGTCAGCACATTCGCCACCGGGCTTTCGCTCGGGAACGTGATGCTGCCCGTCACCGTCGCGCTGATTGCGTCGCTGCCGACTAATCCCACCACATCGTATCCGCTGTTGCTATGCGTGGTTCCGTCGTAGGTCCATTCTTGGCTCTTCGTCGTCACCGTCACATTCTTCGGGTTGATGGCCAATGTTCCGGCTTGGGCCGTGATCGCGTAGTTTGCCGTCACGTCTTCCTCACCGTGCATCACCTTGTAGCCTGCGACAATCGGGTTGTTGCCCGAGGCCGTTTGTGCCACGTTCGTCACGCTGCCCGTAGCCTTCGCCACTAACGAGTCGCCGGCCAACAGGCTGCCGCTCGTCACCGTGACTGCGCTGTCGGCGTGTGCAGTGCCGTCGTAGGTCCAGGACTGGCTTGCCGCCGTGATGGTGATGGGCACAGAGGCGTGGGTCATCGTCAGCAGGCCGTTTGCCGTGGTTACGTTGTAGTTGCCGTGCGTTCCAGTTATGAACTCGTAGCTCGTCAGCTCGTTCGTCACCGGGCTCTGGCTTGGGAACGTGATGCTGCCCGTCACTACTGCGCTGATTGTGTCGCTGCCGACCAGGCCGTCCACGTCATACACAGGCCAGCTTTGTGCTGAACCCGCATAGACGAATGCTTTGTTTTGTGCTGTCACCGTCACCGCCTTCGGGTTGATGGTCAACGTTCCGGCTTCAGTGGTAATTATGTAGTTTGCCGTCACGTCCTGATAGCCGTGCATCACTTTGTAGCCCGTCGCAATCGGGTTGTTGCCCGTGGATGTCTGCGAGACATTCGTCACGTTGCCCGTGGCCTTCGCCACCAGCTTGTCGCCGGGCAACAGGCTACCGTTCGTCACCGTAACAGCGCTGTCGGCGTGTGCGGTGCCGTCGTACATCCACTCACCACTTGCCGCCGTGATGGTGATGGCCACAGCAGTGTTTATCATCATCAACTGACCATTTGCTGTCGTTACGTTGTAATTCTCGGCGTCACCCACCGCGAATGCGTAGCTTGTCAATGTATTGGTCACCGGGCTCTGGCTCGGGAACGTGATGATGCCCGTCACCACTGCGGTAATTGAGTCGTTGCCGACCAGACCGTCCACGACATAGCCGCTGTCGCTGTGCGCAATACCGTCGTATGTCCACACTGGGCTATTCGCCGTCACCGTCACATTCTTCGGAGTGATGGTCAACGTTCCGGCCTTCGTCATGATCGCATAGTTTGCCGTCACGTCTTCCTCGCCATGCATCACCTTATAGCTCGCCGCAATCGGGTTGTTGCCCGTGGCAGTTTGTGCCACGTTGGTCACGCTGCCCGTCGCTGTTGCTACTAACGAGTCGCCAGTCAACAGGCTACCGCTTGTCACCGTTACCGTGTCGTTGCTGTGTGCGGTGCCGTCATAAGTCCATGACTGGCTTGCAGCCGTGATGATGATGGCTCTGCTCGCAGTTGTCATCGTCAGCAGGCCGTTTGCCGTGGTTACGTTGTAGTTGCCGTGCGTTCCAGTTATGAACTCGTAGCTCGTCAGTTCGTTCGTCACCGGGCTCTGGCTCGGGAATGTGATGCTGCCCGTCACCACCGCGCTGATTGAGTCGTTGTCGACCAGGCCGTCCACGTCATACTCAGGCCAGCTCTGCGCTTCACCCGTATAGACGAATTCCTTGTCTTGGGCCGTCACCGTCACCGGCTTCGGGTTGATGGTCAACGTTCCCGCTATAGTGGTTATGTCGTAGTTCGCTGTCACGTTCTGAGTACCGTGTTTGATCATGTAGCCCTCCGCAATCGGGTTGTTGCCCGAGGATGTCTGCGAGACATTTGTCACGCTGCCCGCGGCGTTCGCTATCAGCTCGTCGCCAGGCAGCAGGCTGCCGCTCGTCACCGTAACGGCGCTGTTGGTGTGTGCGGTACCGTCGTACGTCCACTCGCCACTCGCCGCCGTAATTGTGATTTCTTGACTTGCGTTTGTCATCGTCAGTTCGCCGTTCACCTTCGTCACGCTGTAATTCTCGGCGTCGCCCGCCGCGAAAGCGTAGCTTGTCAATGTATTGGTCACCGGACTCTGGTTCGGGAACGTGATGATGCCCGTCGTCACCGCGCTGATCGAGTCGCTGCCGACCAAACCTTGCACGTCATATTTGGGCCAGCTCTGCGCTTCACCTGTATAGACAAAGGCCTTGTCCTGTGCTGTCACCGTCACCGGTTTCGGGTTGATGGTCAACGTTCCGGACTTGGTCGTGATGGCGTAGTTTGCCGTCACGTCTTGCGTCCCGTGCATCACCTTGTAGCCTGCTGCAATCGGGTTGTTGCCCGTGGCTGTCTGCGTCACGTTGGTCACGCTGCCCGTGGCCTTCGCGACTAACGAGTCGCCGGCCAACAGGCTACCGCTCGTCACCGTGACAGCGCTGTCGGCGTGAGCAGTGCCGTCGTAGGTCCATGCCTGACTTGCCGCCGTGATGGTGATTTCCCTATCCGCTTCCGCCATGTTCAGCTCGCCGTCCGCTGTCGTCACGTTGTAGTTGCCGGGCGTTCCGGTTATGAACTCGTAGTTCGTCAGCTCGTTCGTCACCGGGCTCTGGCTCGGGAACGTGATGCTGCCCGTCACCACCGCGCTGATTGAGTCGCTGCCGACCAGG
>Ga0310696_10004677_pt1 | contig 16736 bp, 11 predicted proteins | sample AusTroGonzalo_MG_4_FD_203885 | JGI IMG/M metagenome (GOLD analysis project Ga0310696, IMG submission 203885) | Bovine rumen microbial communities from tropical cattle in Woodstock, Queensland, Australia - Gonzalo_02 (v2) (version 2) | ecosystem: Host-associated > Mammals > Digestive system >...
AATATGGCCGATAGTCGCAGCCTGTCCTCCAAAGGTATTGTTGTTGCCAATGGTTACGCTGCCGGGAATCCCCACCATAGCCACAAACAGGTTGTTTTCGCCTACCACATCGTTGTGTCCCAGATGCACCAGGTTATCCAGTTTGGTACCGTTGCCAACAATGGTACTGCCAATGGTAGCCCGGTCAATACAGGTATTGCACCCGACTTCCACATCATCGCCAAGCACTACATTACCTGTCTGCTGTACTTTGTTATGTTTCCCGTTGTTCGTTACAAAGCCGAAACCGTCGCCGCCGATGACGCAGCCTGACTGCAGTATATTCCGGTTCCCAATGACGCAGTTCTCCCGCACTGTAACATTTGGATATATAACACAATCATTTCCCATTTTAACATGGCGGCCGATATAGGCATGGGAACAGATAACCGTTCCCTCCCCGATCTCCGCTCCGGCTTCCACTACCGCAAAAGGCTGAATAGCAACATTCGCACCAATTTTTGCATCTTCCGCCACATAGGCCAACGGGCTGATGACACGAGCTACCTCTTCCCGGGGACGGAACAATTCCAGCAGTTCCGCGAAAGCCTGTTTCGGATTACTTACCCGGATAACAGGACGGTCCAATTTTCTGTCCTCCGGAGCCAGAATCATAGCACCGGCCCGGCTTTTATGACAGAATTCCACATACGGTTGTATAGCAAATGATATTTCCGTGGGCCCGGCTTCCACCAGACCGTTTACACCAGTAATGCGTAACCCGGGATCATCATTTTCCAGCGTACCATGTAAGAAAACAGCTAGTTCCTGCAGTGTCTTTTCCATAGTTCTTGTAACCCCTCTGTTTTTCGTTTTACCGTTATACGCTTCATCCCATATCTTCTTTCCATTTTATATCAAGAAAAAAGCGGGCGGACGAAACTCCGCCCGCTATGGGTGATACAAAAATACCGGTCCGGGTATTTCGGCAAGATAGCCGCACTAAAGCGGATCCCGGATTATTTCATCTTTTTGATAACCTCCTCAGTCACATCCACGCCGCCGGCAGGAACTGCATCCTTAATCAGGACAGCGCTGAGATTTTTCTCTTTCGAAATCTCCGCTAATGCGGTTTCCAGGCTTGCTTTCAATTTGGATTGCGCTTCAGAAGAGGCAACCTGCATCTGCGCGCGCTTGTCCTGTACAATTTTCTCCGCTTCTTCCCTGCTCTTCCCTTCTGTCTCTTTCTGCATCTGCTCCTGCAGTTCTTTTGCCTTTTTCTGCAGATCATCCCTGATTGTCTTTACGGCCTGTGCCTCTGTCTCAACTTTTTTAATATCCACCACACCAAAGGCCGCATTACGCCCGCTACAACCAAATGCCAGCAGTGCGCAGACGATCATAAGACATGCCAATATTTTTTTCATTGTTCTCCATCGTCCTTCCTGAATTATCAATTAATAATTTGCAATATTATATTTTATTGTCCCACAGAATTGCCTGTCACCTTTTTATTTAACGCTTCCGCCGCTTTTGCACGGGTGCCCAGTTTCTTTAAACCGGAAATTACGTCCCCGGTTATATCATCAGCGGAAATATTAGTACGGTACTTGTGGAAAACGACAGTATATCCCCGTTCTTTTACGAGTTTTAACACTACGCTTTCCATTTCCTTTTTCATCGAACTTTCCAACGTTTCAATGCCCTGTTGCCGTTTATCCAACTCCTGGTCCACCGTGCCCAGCAGTTCTTGCAGCGCCGCTGGTACTTTTTGCAGCGCGGAACCATCCTTTTCCGCTCCCTTTGCCAGATCCGCCATCATCTGCCCCTGCAGTTGGCGGGCATACGCGTCAAGCCGCTGTCGCATAGCATTTACATGGGGTTCCATCCACTGGTTTACCAGTCCCATTTTATGCTGTATCAACAGCATCCGGTCACGGTCTCTGGCTGCCTTTAACATTTTCAGTTCCGCGTCCAGCTTTTTTCGCTCTCCCGGCATCATTCGAATCGTATCCAGCTTCAAGCGCAAGTTAAATATCTGCAAACGGTAATACTCATTCATTTTCTTTTCTTCTTCAGCCAGCTCTTTGTCTGCCTGGTCCGCGAACTGATTGCTCAGTTCTTTTAGTTTCTTCTGTTCCTCCGTCTGCTTTTCTGTCATACGGGTTAAAAACTCCGCTGACATATAATTCTGTTTGCTATTCTGCTTTAGCTGATACAATTTTGCCAGGTTGCTCATCCGGGTTTTACCGATGATTTCCTGTTCCCTGCGCTTGTCCAGAAGCCGATTATACTCATCCTTCAGACTTTGTAAACGGGCATACTGCGGATGCTCCTGTAAGACCTTTTCCCAATTCACAACCGCAATTTTTTCCCCACTTCCGATTTTGCCGCAGGCAGAAAGCACCAGCGCCAGACCCGTGAAAACAATCAAAAGCCAGCGCATCACGTTTCCTCCTTCAGCAATGGAAAAAGAGGCTCCTGCAGAGCCTCATCTCATGCGATATCATTTCTTCGGATTCAGCAGTGCCTTGGCTACATCTTCGGTAATATCTGTTCCGCCATACACTACGGTAGACTTATCCACAACAACCTTTAAACCTTTTTTGTCCGCAATCTTTTTAATTGTATCATCAATTTCCTTCAGCAGCGGATCCATCAGTTCCTTTTCTTTAGTAGCAATACGGTCCTGCATCTGTTTGTAATAGCGTCCTTTTTCGTCATCGTTCATGTTCTTACTGTTATTTTCAAATTCTCTGCGGGTATCGGCAATCACTTTCTGCATATCAGAACGAACCTCCTCCAGCCTGGGTGACCGGGAAACCAGAACTTGATAATCCACCACACCGATGGCTGATTCACTGCCAGCGGCAGAAGCCACGCTGCTGCCAAACCCACCGGCGCTCATGGCCAGTGTGAAGCAGCCAATGACAAAGATCGCTGCCACAATCAAAGAAATCGTTTTAACATTCTTCGGATTACGCAATTTTTCCATCATAATAGATTTTACCTGCTTTCTTAAAAAATAGTTTTGCGTGTATATTATACCAGCCTATGCCGGTACTTTCAACAATTCTCAGGATATTTCAAGATTTTTTTACAGGTTGCCCACGATACGGAAATAAGACTTCTTTGTAGAGTACACATACTCCCCGCTTAAGAATTCATGGATACGGTAGCGGATCGCGTACTCGTTTTCTTTCGTATCGCCAAAATGTTCATAACGAAAACGCCATTTCGGCGTAAAGTCATATTCCAAGCGGTATACATTTGCGTCTGCCGGAACACGGCGCATATAAGACAGGGTGGTCTTCCCCCAGTGATAAGCATAACCGACACTGAAATCCCATCTTACATCTTTCAGATCCAGACCCGCTTCACCGAAAATCTCATCCCTACGGGAAATAAATTTGCCAAGATGGGCACGACCAGATAGATTATGATCCTTTCGACCGACATCGCCATATCCTTCAAACCAGATTTTATACTTATGGGATTCCAGGGAAATATCCAGCTGTGTTTCCACCCCGGGCTGGATTACAATCTGCGGCGTCAGATGGTGCCGCGCAACCTGGGGCTCTTCGGAAAGATCATGCAGCAGCCTGTCGGTCAGCGTCTCCTGGTCCGCTTTTATGTAAGATACAGGCAGTCCCTGCAGGGACTTTGCCTTGTCCGCATATTTGTATTTCAGTTTCATTAGCAAAATATTCGGTATGGATTTGGATACCATACTGTATTGAACATTTCGCACCAGCTCCCCGACCGGGTAGATGATTACCTGCACTGCCACGGTATCGTCCCGGGTCGTCAGATCCACTGCTGCCTTAAAATCTGGCAAAACGGCTTCCACACAGTTTTTAACCTGGCCTCGCAAAATACCGCCTGCCCAGTCAGTTGCATCCATTGAAGCACCCTTCAGTGTTTTCTGAAGCTCTTCCCGCAATGCCGGTATTTTTTCCTGCAGAATCGCGGAAGCAAACGGGTTGATACCGGAAAACTGTATATCCACATCAACCTTTTGAACGGTCTGGGCCCATGGCGCAACGGCAAAAAAAAGATTTACCATCATTCCGTTCTGCCCTTGTACCGTAGAAAGAACAACCCCATTTGTCTGGTATCCGGTAATGACACGATCGGAAATTTCCGTCAGCAGACGCTCATAGCCCAATCTGTCCGACGCAATAAATTCCGAGTCCCTGCCGTTAAACAGTTGGGCAGCCACTACCTGCATACTGTCTTCCATTTTGCGCAGCAGGACGGGGCTGGTTTTTCCGGCCTCATCACGGATAATCACATTCACCTTTGTTACCGGCGCCGCAAGGATCGTATCCATCCACAGCAGGCATATCAGCAACAAACCTGCTTTTTTAAACATAATAATTAGAACTGTCCGCCAAAGCTAAAGTGGAAACGGCTGCGTTGTTTTCCTTTACCCCAATCCAGCTTGATAGGCCCTAACGGGGAATTTATGCGTAGGCCGACGCCATAACCAGATTCCATCAGGCCAAGGTCAAACTGCTTCTGGTCCCGCTTATCCCAGGCATAACCGATATCATAGAATACCACGCCCTGCACCTTGTTACGGATGGGGAAGCGATATTCCACAGTACCCCTCAGCATGCTGTTGCCCTTAAACTGGTCATCCCTGTAGCCGCGCAGGGTGTCCGCACCGCCCACTGAAAAACGCTGGGACAAGGGCATGTCGCCCCAGGCATAGCCGGCTGCCAAATCGAAGGCCAGTACTCTTTGTCTCTGTAATGGGATATAGTAACGGTAGTTCACGCTTATTTTTTCAAACTTAAAATCGCCGCCCAGACCGGCCCACTCAAATGTATAGGAGTTGCGTTTACCAGCATGGGGATCGTAAATGTTGTCACGGGAGTCGTAGACACGGGTATAGGATATACTGTTTGTGGAACCGAAATTCTGCTTCCGCCGTTCCTCCGCCGTTGTCTTTACATGGTAAATTCTTTCATATTCTTTATCATAACTGGACTCATAATATTGCGGTTCATATCCGCTAATTTTCTCAACATATTTATCATTCCGGTGCTTCAACGTAATAAAATGCCGCACAAATTCGCCCTGCGGTCGACCCAGCGTTATTTCCTGCCCTACACGTTTCTTATCGTAACGGGCAATTTCATCCCCGTCACGGTTATAATCCGCATATTCATTAGTTACATCATAGAGGGTGACACCCAGCGAAGTTTCCTTTTTATCTAGCCAGGGCTTCCGATACACCAATTCGTAGTTCTTATTATCCGCGCCGCCAAATTCCCAGCGTAGCAAAATACTGTCACCGGTGCCCCGCAGATTCTTATCACCAACGGAAATCATGCCGACAAAACCATCTGCACTGCTGTAACCTGCACCAATACCGAAAGTACCGGTATTCATTTCCACAACATTGATTTCCATTTCTACAGCGTTTGGCTGCCGTCCGGGATTCAGTTTCATGTTGACATCTTCAAAAAAACCCAGATTCTGGATACGGTTCATAGAGCGCCGGGCCAGTGCTGAATTAAAAGGTTCTCCCTTTTTCAGGCGGATTTCTCTCAAAATTACTCTATCTTTTGTCTTTACATTGCCTTTGACCTTAAAATCTTCTACAATTCCTTCGTTGATTTCTATTGCCAAAACCCCATCAGGCAAAAAACTGACATCCGTAATACGGGCAAGGATATAACCGTCCCTCTTATACTGTTCTTCCACAAAATTCAGTTTCCGGGTTGATTCCCTGATATTGACAATCTTGCCCTTCGGCAAGTTTACGATCTGGCGTATCTTGTCTGTGGATAATTTGGTATTTCCTGTTACTTCCAAATGATCAAATTTCGGATTTTCCTGAACATGATAAGTTACCTGTACTCCTTCCGGCACCAGCTGGAAAGACGGGTAAATATCATGAAACCAGCCCATCCCGTAAATAGCCTGCAAATCTCTGGTAATATCTTCTTCTGTCAGAGGCAGTCCCGGTTTGCTGAAAATAACCTTTATAATATCCTCTGTCGGTATCTCCTGATTACCCTCAATACTGATTTTCGTCAGCGTTTTCTCAAGATAGGGAGCCAGGTTTTCCTGGCCCTCTTCCTTCGCGGTGAGATCTTGTGCCGGGGCCGGTCTCTGCATAGGTGGAAGATTCAAGCGGTTCGTACCGGAACCGCTAGGACCCGCAGATCCGCTTGGCAGCGTCTGTACAGGTTCCTTGCCCTGCGTGGCAGTAGCGACAGGCTTTTTCCTCCTGCTTATAGGATCTGACATTGTCGGAGTAGTCTCCGCAAACACAGGACCGGCAACGATCATAGAAGCTAACAGACCAATTGTTACCTGCTTTCCAAAAGCATATTTCATAATATCAGCAAACCTCCCTGTAAAGTTGGAAATAGAGAATTTTTCAGTAAGAATCTTGTATATCTATACACCTGACTGTGATTAAAAAAACGCAGCCAAATGTCATCGCACGGTTTCCAGTTCCTGCTTCCCGGAACGAATCAGCCGACGCATCTCGTTAGTAGAAAGGCGGACACCTCCACTTTTATTTTCTATCTGCCGCATCCCTGATGCCTCAATAGGCTTTTCAACAGCAGAATTATCTATTTTTACCGGTTTCTCTTCCGCCGTAGAAACAGCATATGTACGACTCTGACTCGGAGCCGCTGCCGGTTTATCTGTAACAGTTGCGGCTTCTTTCTGTTCTCCGGTAGCCGACATCCCCTGTAATCCGGCCGCGTTTGTTGTGTTGCCTCCATACGCGGAAGCCCACCACCAGCCCAGACATCCCGAAGCCAACAACAGAACAGCAACACAGGCCGCCAGCACATGTCTCGTCCAAGAAAAACCCGGACGTTTCTGCCGTAAATTATCCAGTTCTGCCTCCGCCAGCATCAGATCCAGCTCGCCGCGAACCTCTTGGTTACTGCGAAAGTTGCGTTCCGCACTGTCTAGGCTGGCCCTCGCATTACGGATACGGCTGCAGACAGACCTGCTCTGAATCATAGGTACACCTCCAAACTTATATATGATTATATATAATCTGAATAAACTTGGCAAATAAACTTGCAAAAAATCTTTTTTTATCTTTTTAACTCTTTCATGAAACGGGACAGCATTCCCCGAATTCTGCGTACCCCCTGTTTTTCCAGCCGGTATATGTGATGGGGCGTAACATTGATAGCAGCCGCCAAATCAGAAGGAGTCCTGTTCTCCAAAAACAGTCCCTGCAGCACCTGCTTTTCCTTTTGCGGCAAACGATTGACCGCCCAGGATACTCTGTCCGAAACGTCATGACGTTCTGCCACCTCTTCCGGAAGCAACTGCGAATCCGGCAAAAATTCGGCCAGGCTCAGTCCTTCCGCAGTTTCCTTGTCCAAAGACAGTTCATAGCGGGAAAATTCCTGCTTCAGAAAATCGCACATCCTCCCCCGGATACGGTGCACAGCATACAGGCTGAACGCCACGCCTTTTGTATGGTCATAACTTTCTGATGCTTCCAGAAGGCCGACCGTGCCTTCCTGAATCAGTTCCAATGTAATCTCTTCCGGCATATGGAACTGTGCGGCGGTTTTAAAGACCAGAGGCTGATAGGCACTGATCAGTTGCTGGTGGGCAGCCTCGTTTCCTTCTGCTTCCCGGCTCCACAGTATTTTTTCTTCTTCCGGGGAAAGAAGTTTTATCTTTTTCAGTTCTTTCAGATATTTCTGTAACACGATATTCCACCTCTGATCAGAATGTTATGCGATATTCCACGCTGTATCGCCTTTCATGGTCCTCGTTCTGGGAAAGTGTAATGTTCGTATGTTCTGTAATCTGATACTGCGTATAGACATTATAATATCTTCCGTCAAAACTTCTCGTATAACCAATCTTCCAGCGGTCTGTCAGGTTTTTCGCTATCAGGAAATTATACTGCTCTTTTTCTTCTTGTGTCAGCTCACGGGCAATCCGGTTGTCAAAATCAACACCATTCTCAACCTTACCGACATAAACACGGAATTCATCGATTCCCAGAGCCTTTCGGATGGTCTGTTGCACATCCCCCAGCAAGCCGGTCTCCAATCCTGCAATCAGCAGATTCTGCATATCTTCATTCGTGATGTCGTCACTGCCGGCAGAAGAACGTTGCAGTGTCAGCATCCGTACAATCGCGTTTTGAGACAGGTACGGATTCGATTGCAATTTCATATTCAGGTTATCCTTGTTTAACGAACCGTCAACCTGTAATGCTATCCTGTACCGGCTGAATTTTGTATTCGCACTCAGATTCACATGAGGCAGGAATGTCCCCGGATCCGACCACCTGACCGAACCTTTATCGACTTTAAAGCGTGTCCGTAGATAGGTTATTGTCCCTTTTTCCGTATCAATACCACCATCAATCCTCGGAAAGACCGTACTGCCGGCAAAATGTACATTCCCTTTAAGCCACAGGTCGTATAAATATTTATTATAGAGATGAACCTTGGGACCCAGCTTCACAGATATATCCATCCCCAGATTGCTGCTTCCTTCCCCCAAAGACGGAATCGTCGGCATATTAATCACGACATCATCCAACTGTATATCTGCCGTAATTTTCGGACGTATCCCTTCTTCCATGCCAGATATCGGCTTCGCTTTTTTATCCGAATCTTCCGCTACGGAAGCCTGTTTTTGCAAAAGCTGCTTTGGAATCCGGTAATTTTCCGGAGAAACAGCAACCGAACCGTTTAGGCGGCCTTTAAATATCGCCGATTCCATCTCCGCGTTTTTCGCTACAGCTTTAAACAAATATGCCTTTTCGTCCGGAGCCCTGAAATCATAGCTGCCGTGTGCTTCCAGCGTACCTTTGCCAAATTCTGCTATTAGTTTTTCGACAATAATGCGGCTACCCTGGAAAACCACTTTAAGGGCTACCTTGTCTAACAATGTATGGACGTCTTTTAGTTTCAGGCAGCCCTCTTCCACTTCAAGATTTCCATACATCTGAGGATCTTCCAACGTACCCATTATCTTCAGCAAACCTTTTGTACCACCTACGCCCCAGTCAATTCTGGGGTGGGTTCCGAAAACAGCCAGGCTGGCCTGATTGAAATCAACCTGGATATCCATCTGGGCATTCGGATTCTTCCTTGCTTCTTTTGCCCGGAACACATCTACCGGAATCCTACCGGCAGCCGTCAGTTTATAAACGTCCTGCTCGGCCGAGAGCCGGCTTAGCGTAATGATATCATGATCGAGGGTAAACTCCGCGGCAAACCGATCAAATGACACCTCTTCCAAACTGCCCTGAACCAACTGCACAGACCCGTTCCCCTTCAATTTATCCCACGGGCCTTCCAGTTGTGCTGCCATATTCAGCGAACCGGTCAGGCTAACCGGGCGCTGCATAAAAGCAGTCAGGATGGCAGGATTCGCATCAACAGCCTGAGCCTTTATGTTCATTTCTTTTCTGCGAAGATCAACAGTGCCGCGGACGGCCATTGTGCCTTCCTGGGAAAAAGCCCTGTCTTCCTGCAGTTTGATATCATCAATAGTTAGAACGCCTTTTTGTAAGTGTGCCTTTAACGTCATCTGATCGTATTTTACGCCGTTGATGTCCAGATTATACCCCCAGAAATCCGCCACCGTACCGGCTTCCCTGCCGTTAAACTCCAGTGTGCCGGCAACCAGCCCTTTCGCAGGAAAACCAACTTTGGCCATTTTCAGGATATTCTGCAGATCCCCGTACATAATCCCCATTTTACCCCGCAGGTCTCTCTTTGGGATATTCAGTGCCAGATCAATCATATAGGCAGAAGTCAGCCCATCCGTATTGGTCTGCTCGCAGTTTCCTTTCAATGAATTGATATCTTTCCCGTTGCTGACCAGGACGCCTTGCAGGTTCTTTACCGAAACGCCGTTGACAAAAAATTCTTCGCTGGTGACATTCCCGGCAAATAATGGTGTTTCCACCGTTCCGGACAGGTGTCCCTGTGCAGATGCATACCCTGACAGAGTCAGATCGTCTTCGCGGATTGGCAGCCGCCCCAAATCCACATCAGACGCCTCGGCCTGAAAATCAAGATGACGGTCGGCATCCATAACTCCGTGCAGTTTTAACGTGGTAGATAATGCTTTAACTACAACATTATCCAACCTCAGGTCACCCCCGTGATAATAATACCTGCCAGTCACAGAATCGACCAGATACCCTTCCACACTTCCGTCGGACATATCTACTTCGCCCTGTACGCTAAGGTCGGATAATGTACCTGTTATATACATTCGATTTGTTAAATTCCCCGTAGCAGTAATCGTATCTTTCAGTTTCGCCGCTGACAGCAACGGTTCAATACGGACCTTTTCCGTATCCACAGTCAGGGCAAACCGCGGTTCTTCACCCCGCAAGTCCACTGTTCCGTTTGCCGTGTGGCTTCCCTGATCCATAACCAGCTGAAAATCTTTTAATTCTGCAACATTATCGCGAACTGTAACAACGCCGTGCCCATCCTGCAGGAACATGTCCCTGTACGCCACTTCCTGCAGCTGTACCGGTCCTTCAAAATTATAATGGCCCGCCTCGCCGTACGCATGATATGAAGAAGCGGAAACATACCCGCGGCCTTCCTCCCCGGCCAAAGCCATAACAGGAGCCAGGGGCATATTTGCCATCCGCCCCCTGAGGTCGAAGCCACCATCAAAGGACACCCTGCCTGAAGCCTGCAGCGCGCCGCCTCCCGTCAATGCGGAAAACGTGCGAAGATCCACCCCGGCGTTGGTCAGGTCAGCATCAAAATCCATAACGTTAAGTACAGTATCCCGCCATTGCAGGTTCATCGTGTCAGCGGCCACATTCACTTTTAACTGCCCGGTTTCCCGGTCATATGTCCCGCTGCCTGCCATTGCGGCATTCAGCAGGAACTTTTCCCCGTTGATCTTTTCACCTTCCAGAGTTACTTTCCGGATATCGGCAGCTCCCGTCAGTTTGCCGGACGACAATTCATATACACCCTGGCCGTTAATCCGACCGCCCCGGTACGCGGCAGCTAAATAATTCACCGCAGCTTTGTTTCCAGCCAATACCGCTTCTGCCGTTATATCTGTAAAGGTTTCTCCATCATATGTTACTTTGTCAGACTGCAGGGAAAGATGGCCTTCCGGATTATCCGGGTCATGGATATCCAGCACACCGGAAAGAACCGCAACCTGTTCATTCAGACTGACCTGCAACTTATCCACAGCGATGACATGATCCGACGACGACACATCACCCGTGATTCGGAACGCCAGCTCCTGTTCTTTCCACAGATATTTTCCCCGCACATCCTGCAGACTGCATTTTCCTTTTAATACGGTATCCTTGCCGTCATTGTTCCAAGTACCGTCAATCCCCGTAACCTGACCGGCAGCATCTTTTACCTGGCCGTAGCGGAGCGCAAGAGCGTGGTACGGCGCCAAATCCACCCGGTCAGATTTCATGACGATTTTTCCCACGCCCTTATTGTCAACACTGCCCAACACGGTCACTGTTTCCATACCGGGCGCATCAACCTTAAGGTTCAGATCAAAAGCCGGATTATAACTCCCGTCTATAAAACCTTCAATCTGATATTGCCACATACCCTCCGGAAGCTGTACCACGGCAGTTCCCTGCCGTACATTGATTTTCCCGTAAAATGGGGTGGTTTCGGATTGGGACGGTTTCAGCAGGTTCTCATAATTCCAACTCTCGTCTTTGTCCTGTATAATGTAAACTGTTGGTTTTTCCAGGTCGATTACGGAAACCGCTTTTTCCAAACCGGAAAAACCCTTAAACGGATTAATAGTAATACGGGCTGTTGGCACCGTAGCAACAGTCTGCTGTTTTTGGTCCCTGACTGCAATATCCTGTATTAGAAGCTTATTATTTCCGGGCCAGGATATGGAACCAATCTGCACTGTGCCGTTGACGTGATCGGCCGCCATTTTCTCCGCATAAGGACCTGCCTTTTCCAGTAAATCCGGCAACACTATCTGCGTTATACCGAGAAACAGGACGCAAAAAAACGCCGCAATGCCTATAAGCCATTTTGCCAGACGACTCATTTCGTTATCCGCGCCCCCGTAAGTTCTTGATTTTTACGTTCAAATCCAAATAACTATACCTGTCTATATTCCAGATTGCCAGGCTGGTTTTGCTTATAAATAACACTAATATCCCATGTTACAGATATTATAGCAAAAAAAACGCGGAAATACAGCCCTTTTTTGTATCACATCTGTGAATTTTTCTATTAAATCAACAATCTTTTAAAACGCGCATATAAAAAACTGCCAGCCGGATCATCCTGCAGAAATGATGTTCCGGCTGGCAGTCAGGTTCTTCACATAAATTATTATAAAACCAGCCAATTTTTATTTTTCGGTTTTCTTCTTTTCTTCCGTTGCGGCTTTCCGGCGTTCTACCCGGGCTCTTTCCAAAGCCTTTACCGTTTCTTTTACCATCCTGTCGGAATCCGTAGCCTGAATCGCTTCATTATATACCGCTTTGGTAGCTTTATACCGTTCGCCATAAGTCAGGTATTTGTAGTCGCTGGGACGGGCTTCAATGCCCATGGCCGTATCCAGCGAGGCTTTTGCAAGGTTGTAATCATAAAGGGATGTATTGAAATTATTCCGTGCCTGATGCAGCGCTACCTGGGCATCCAGCACGTCCGTGTTGGTGCCGACGCCAGCCTCGTAACGGACCTGGGCGATATGGTAATCTTCCTCTGCCTTAGCTACAGCGACTTGGGTGGTAGAGATGCGCTTTTCCGCTTCCCGCAAGGTATTATAACAGTTCCGCACATCCAGCTCCACATTATCTGTATCCTGTCGGTAGGCTTCCTTGGCTTTCATTAAATCCGCCTTGGCTGAAGCCACCTTGGATTTGGTGACGCCACTGTCAAATACATTATCCATACTGATGGTAAATCCCGCACCCCATCTGGAATCATCATCACCGGGCCAGTGACCGTCAGACCACTGGTTTGAAACAGTACCACTGACGGAAGGCGCCCAAGCAGCCTTCGCCCCATTCAGGGCCGCTTCCGCAGCTTTTACCTGCAGGCGGCTCTGCTGCAGGTCCAAACGGTGAAGCATTGCGTGGTTGATGCAGTCCGGAAGTTTTCCGTCATAGCCAACATACTTCAGTTCCTCTACTGGGGCCAATTTGGTATCCTGGGCAATGCCCATCATATTGTTCAGTCTGGCTTCCGCAATACTATGACGATTCTCCGCTTTAATCAGATCCTGCTGGGCCGAGGTCAGCTCCACCTCACTGCGGAGCAGGTCGACCTTAGCCACCACACCCACGTCATACTGGGCTTGCACATTTTTCAGATGATCCTGCAACGCGGTCACAGACTGTTCGCAAACCTGCTGGGCATCTATAGCCGCCAGCAGGGTGTAATAGGCATCGGAAACGTCCTGTTTCAGCTTGATGAACGCCAGTTCCTCTCCCAACACACTGCTCTGGTATTGGGCTTTAGCCCTTTTTTCCGCAGCAAAAAGGGCGCCGTTATAAATAGGGACTGACAACCTTGCCGAGCTGGTATAGGAATTCCCAATCTGCTTATTGTATTGCCCCATACTCAAATGATTTTCCCAATATCCGCCCCGGCTCGTAGTCTGGGACAAGCCTACCTTGGGCCCAAAACTCTCCCTGGCAGCATTATAATCAGCCCGTGCCGAATCCAGGCTGTATTCCGCCATTTTAATGCTCGCATGAGTGGCAAAGGCTTTATCAATTGCTGTCTGCAAATCAATAGGCAAGGTTCCTTCCGCAAAAGCAGCAGGCGCTAGTAACGCAGTAAACAGCGCACTTAACAAGGCTGTACGTGCGGTTTTTTTCATTTCCATGTCCATACCTCCAGTTTCTGACCAAAAAGTCAGTCAAATAATTATATATGGTTTTTGACACGAAAGTCAAATCTATAACTACAGGAACAACATTACCGGCCTGTCCGGTATAAATCATATGCCAATCAGATATCAGAAATAGGCCCTTACGCCTACATACACATCCCGTCTGCTGCCGTGAAGCACATCCAGGCTTTCGCCCGCCAGGAATATTTTGTTTTTAAGCATATACTCCGCGCCAACACGAAGCTTACTGTCGCCAAAGTCATACAATTGAGAATAGACGCGGAACCTCGGATTAAAATCATATCCGAGCCCTACACCGAATTTTCCCTGCATGGCGCCGGTACTGACATTAAAACCATGGAAACGTTTACCCACATACAAATCTAGCTTGGTATCGTCCCCAATACTGGAAGCACCAAGATAAGCAAAAGTGCCTTTCTTCGGTTTATCAAACTGCAGCCCGAAGTTGCTGCGCCAATTGCTGCCCTTGACGTTGTGGAACACATCTGCATGGGCTTGCACCTTCATCCCGTCGCCCATCCCCAATATTTTATTGGCCCGCTCTGTCACGCCACGGGCATTGTGGATGGTCGCTTTCAAATCATCTTTTGTTTGGGGGTCTCTGGCCACTTCTGCCAGGGCTTGCGTTATATCTTCCAGGTTTTTACTGGTAACAGCTAGATTTTGTGCCATTACAGCCACATTTTTCCCTGTCTGACCATTGGCGTCCGCGCCTTCCATAAGACTTTCCAGATGTCCCATTGCCTGATTCATGCGCACGCTCATCTGGTTAAACTGGGAAATCATATTTTTGATTTCCGCCTGATTTTCCTTGGCAGAGTCAGCCATCACTTTTGTAAATTTATTTAGGTTATTACTGATTTCCCGGGCATTGATAAAGCCATCCCGCATGGATTTCTGGACTTCTTTGTCACCAAATACGTTATTCAGGGCATCCGCAATACCTTCCACTTTTTCCAATACCTTGCCGGAATTGGCCATAAAGTCATTGATGTCACCGCCGGGCTGTCCAGTCAGGGTGCTGCCGGGTTTCAGATAAACACCGCTGTATTTTTTGGGCGGTCGTACATCTACATATTTTTCTCCCATCACACCGTCCGAACCAATGGAAAACTCCGCTTCTTGAGGTATCTGAACACCTTTGTTGACATGCATCGTAATCACGACCTGGTCTGGCTCCACCTTGGCAGCTTTGACAGAACCGATGGGAATACCTGCATACCGCACCTTACTGCCAATCTGGAGGCCATTTACCGAAGGATAGGCCACATTCAGGTCATACCCACCGTCAAACAGTTTAAAAGCTCCCAAAAAGCTGATCATGCCCGCCAGGATCACCGCACCCCCCAGCGTCAATGCTCCAACTTTTGTCTCACTTGTTTTCATCGAAATGCCTCCGTTGCTCCTGTGATTTCTTCCCCGGTAATAAACCCCCTAATCAGGGGATTTCCCGAGTGTTTGAATTCTTCCGGCGTTCCTACTGCTACGATTTTCCCGTTGTTGATCAGGGCGACCCTGTCGGCTGCCACGTATACCGAATCCATATCGTGGGTTACCAGGATTGACGTTACCTTGTGCTTGCTCTGCGTCTCGCGGATCAGGCGGCTGATGTTCCTCATACGGATGGGATCCAAGCCTGCTGTGGGTTCGTCATAGAGAACAATACGAGGTCCGAAGGCCAATGCCCTGGCCAGGCTCACCCGCTTTTTCATACCGCCTGACAGTTCCACCGGGTACATCGCTCTGGCATCCAGCATCCCGACGTCTTCCAATAGATCGTCCACCTTTTGCCGCACCTCTTCCTCCGGCAGCCGAAAATGCTGCCGCAGGCCGAAAGCTACATTTTCTCCCACATCCAGAAAGTCAAACAGCGCAGAGTACTGGAATACCATCCCTATGTGCTTGCGGATTTCATTCCATTCATCTTCCTCCAGACCGGATACATCCTGTCCTTCAATAAAGACTTTTCCGCCGGTGGGCGCCAACAGACCGATCAGCACCTTAAGGATGGTGCTTTTGCCAGTACCAGAAGGACCGATAACCGCCATGGTCTCGCCTTTTTTCACTTCCAAATCGACTCCCTGCAGCACCTTTTTTTCACCAAAAGCAAGCTCCAGCCCCTGCAGGGATATTACAGATTCAGCCATAAAGCCTCACTTATTCACTGACATACAAAAGTACGGTCAGAAAGTAATCGAAGATAAAAATCAAAATGATGGAAAGGACTACCGAAGCCGTCGTGGCAAGCCCGACGCCTTCCGCTCCCTGCTTTGCGTTAAGACCCTTGAAGCAGCCTACTATACTTATGATGGCGCCGAAGACCACGCCCTTTATCATACCTCCGAACAGGTCAAAAGGCTCGCAGAACTGCTTAATGGAGTTCACGTACGTCATAGAACCGATGTCAGCGTAATAGTGGGCGACAAAATACCCTCCCGCGTTGCCGATAAAATTACCGAAGACAATCAGCACCGGCATCATCAGCGCGATAGCCAGAAAACGGGGCACCACCAGATACTGTACCGGGCTGGTAGCCATGACCCGCAGCGCATCAATTTGTTCCGTTACCTTCATCGTACCCAGTTCTGCCGCAATGGCCGCGCCGATACGTCCGGCCACCACGACCCCTGTCAGGACAGGCACCAGTTCCCGCCCCATAGCGATGGCCACGATTCCACCTACGGTACCGGAAGCTCCCAGCGCTACAAATTCTTTCGCCGTCTGCACGGAGAAAACCATACCGGTACACAGCATGGTCAACAAAACGATGGGCAGGGAATCCGCTCCCAGAAGGGCCATCTGCCGCAGCATCTCCTTGATACTAACTTCTTTGATCCTGAACAGTGTGTCTAAAAAGAGCAGCATCATCTGTCCGGTTGCCCGGCAAAAAT
>Ga0310696_10004678_pt1 | contig 16732 bp, 6 predicted proteins | sample AusTroGonzalo_MG_4_FD_203885 | JGI IMG/M metagenome (GOLD analysis project Ga0310696, IMG submission 203885) | Bovine rumen microbial communities from tropical cattle in Woodstock, Queensland, Australia - Gonzalo_02 (v2) (version 2) | ecosystem: Host-associated > Mammals > Digestive system >...
GTGTTCTCCACCCTGGCGGCGGGCATGCCCACGATGAAGTTCAGGAGCGGTTCCGTGGACGCCATCGGCGACGCGATCAGTATGGATCCAGAGGGCCTGCCCTGCCAGATCTCCCTCGTGCAGGGCGTGTACACGGCGCTCAGGCTTGACACGGGCATCCCCGGCACGAACGGGACAGAGGGTGCGTCGTTCACCTATGCGCTCGTATCCGGTGCTTTGCCGAACGGCATGTCCGTGAACACCGCCGGCAGAATCGCCGGCACTCCCTCGAAGGCCGGCGAGTTCAAGGCCGTCGTCCAGATATCGAAGACGGTGACGAAGGGATCCGGCAAGAAGGCCGTCGTCGAAGTCACGCCCGGCGGAACTCTGCCGATGGCGTTCAACGTCAGGCCTCTTGGCATCGCTGCCGGCACTTACAATGGTCTTGTCTCGACGGATGACGCCCGCGTGGCCAAGGACGTCAACGACGGACTTGCGGCAAACGCCTATGCTTCCGTGGCCCTCACGGCAGCGGCGAAAGGCACGATCACGGCCAATGTCAAGGTGGGTGACGCGGTCCATGCGTTCAAGGGATCCCATTGGGACGGCTACAGCGTGGACGAGAACGGGCTGCCGTTCGTGACGGCCACTCTGACGGCCACCAACTGGCTTGTCAGATCCAAATCGAACTCCATGCTCGTGACGAACGCTCTCACGGTCGTCGCATGCTGTGCGGATGCCGCGGAGACGAACGCGCTCTACGTTCCGATGACGGCCAAGCTCGATCTGGGGCTGCTGTCGGCCGTTAAGCCGTACTATGTCACGAATGTCGTATGGTCGGGCATGGCGCTCCGCGACAACACCGGCGTCGCCGCCGTGCGCGATCAGATCAAGTCCTGGGCCGGATACTACACCGTGGCTCTCGCGCCGCTGAGCGGAGTCGAGGGCATGCAGGGCAACGGCTATCTTACGATCACCATAAGCTCCAAGGGCCAGGCCAAGGTGACCGGCGTCATGGCCGACCGCACCACCGCCTTCTCCTGTTCAGCCGCCTGCGGCTACCTGAGCGCAGAGGCGTCCGACACCGGAATGCCCGAGGTGCTGTTCCCCGTCTTCAGCTCGACTGCCTGGGACATGTTCGGCGGATGGCTGCATTTCTCGATCCGGGAGGACGGGACCCCGGTGGTCCGCTCGCCGTTCGACTGGAAGACCGGCAGGGAGCCGCTCCGCTGGATAAAGGCGGTCTCCGGCGCCACGATAGACGGCAATGGATTCGACATCGAGATTGAACCGGCCGGCGGATGGTACGACAAGGTGGTGAATCTCCATCGGTACTACTACGACCGCCGTCTCGCCTGGACCGTGTCGGTTGCGGACGATCTTGCGTCGCTCGGCAAATATCTGCTGACGTCCACGTACAGCCAGATGGTGGCATATCCCGGATGCAAGGGCGAGGCGGAAGAACTCGTTCTCGCAGGCGACGCGCAGTCCGTCAAGAACGATGCCGTGGTTTCGGCCGCGACGCCCAAGATCGTGACGCGCTCTGCCGACTCTTCGCTGAACGATTGGCGGAAGAGCGTCAATCCGTCGTCTCTGAAGTTCTCGTTCGTTCGGGCCACGGGCGTCTACAGCGGGTCGTTCCAGCTCTGGGGCGGCAACGCGGCGCAGGGTTCCGAGACGAAGCAGAAGAAGCTCGCCACCTGCAAGCATGGCGGCGTGCTGGTGCTTGCTCGCGACGACAACGCCGTCATGCTGCCTGAAATGGCGAATCTTGCGCCGGGCAGCTACACGCTCTCGTTCAACGTGTCCGCCGGCGGCGCCGTCCGCACCGTGACGGCGTCCTATCCGTTCGTCGTCAAGCCGGAGGAGGTCGTCCCCGAATGGGATTTCGAGGGCTGGCGCGAGGAATTGCCGAAGAAGAAATGAGATTGGAGCGTAGAATGGCGAAGGTAGGAGGTTTTGGCGCCATTGCGGCGCTCTGTGCGGCGTCTCTCGCGCTGCAGCCGGGCGTGGCGTCTGCGGCTGTGGTGAAGGAGTCGACAATCCGCCCGGCGTGGTCTGGCGCGGAGCCGTGCGTGTGGACAATGGACTACACGAATGCCCTTTCCAGCGCAGCCGCGGCCGGAAGATACACGATCATGATGTACTCCGGGATGTGGTGGTGCCCCCATTGCCAGGCATTGGAAGAGAAGGTTCTGACAACCGAGGCGTGGTCGGAATATGCTGCGTCCGACGGCATGTATCTGACCGTGCTCGACTTTCCCAACCGCGCCGGCACCGGGTATTGGTGCTGGCTTTGGGAGACGAACTACGTGGAGGCGGCGGGGCTGACGATGGACGAGGCCAAGGCCGAGGTGACCCGCAGATACATGGTCCAGGACTCATACGCCGCGCCTAACGCCGCGATGCAGGTCAATGTGCCGGACTGGAATCCCGTGACGCAGGAATGGGACTACGGAAAGCTCCTCCAATACAGGAAGGTCGGCTATCCTACGATGCTGGTCATCCGTCCTGACGGCACGGTTGCAGGCCGCTTCTCCATGAACAAGGACGTGGTTTCCCTTGACTATGTGACGAACAGAATCGAAAAGCTCAAGCGGACTGACGCCTGGGACGAGAAGGACGACTTCCGGGCCAATGCGAGCGTTCTCGAGACGCCTGCGTGCGAAGATTTCACCCTGGTGCACGGCGAGCACACGCTCAGTCTCGTCGATCGTTCCGACTGGTATCGCCTGTCCGTCACCAACACGGTGGGCAAGTACTGGGAGTTTTCCTTCGGGGTACACGGAGAGGCGCCGGCGGAGCGTCTTCGCGTGCGCATCTATCAGGGAGATTCCGGCGAGCCCGCCGTCGACACGCAGGTGTTGCCGGGCGAGGGGGGAAAGCTGGGCTACGTCCCCCCTGCCGTCGGCGACTATTACATGTGCGTGAGCATGGCCGAGGAGACCAGCGACAAGGTGCCCGGATACGAGCTGTCCTACCAGTACATGCTCGAACCGGCGGTAGTCGGATTTTCGGCTCCCGAAGTCTCGGTGGCTTCCGATGCGGGGTCTGCGGCCCTCCAGGTCACGATATCCGGTGCCTCGAAGGCGGCGGAGGTGATCGTGGACTACATGGCCGAGGACGGTTCCGCGGTCAACGGAGTGGACTACGTGCTTGCGCCCGGTTCGATCAAGTGGAAGGCCGGGAAGAACAAGAATGCCCAGACGCTGGCGATTCCCATTGTCGCCACGAACGTCTGGAAGGGTGATCGCGTCTTTACGGTCACGCTGCGTCCGCAGAAGCACTGTGCCGTGGCGGAGGTGATTTCCTCCTGCAAGGTGACTATCAAGGAAGCCGTGGCGCGGAATGCGGGAAAGCTGTCGTTCAAGAAGTCCGAGGCGAAGACCGTGCACACGCTCGTCGAGGGACGTCCCTACGATTTTACCGTGTCTCGTTCAGGCGGATCGGACGGGATGGTCAAGGCGGTGATCAAGGTGGTGGAGGACGGCGTCTCGCTCGGCACGGTGACGAACCTGGTCTGGCAGCACGGCGACGCCTCCAGCAAGAAGTTCAGATGGACGCCTCCAATGCGGGATGGCATGCAGAGCGACTTCCCGGGCACGATCAAGCTGACGGCCAAGTCGGGCGCGTCCGCCGGTTCGTACAAGTCAATATCGTACATCCGCCGCGATTCGCATGTGCTGGCCACGTTCGACGAATACAATGCGGAAGCACTCGGCTCTGCCGCCAAGGTGACGGGCGACGCATGGTTCTACGGATATCGGCCCGGAGAGACGGCAAATCCTGTTCTCCGCAGCGTCGAACTCGCCAAATCCTCCAAGCTTTCCATAGCCGTCACCGGACCTGCGGTGGTGTCGCTTGCGGCTGATTGCTTTTCAAACGCGACGATGACGGTGAAGCTGGACGGGCAGCTTCTGGCCAAGCGCGTGGACGGCACCATGCTGCACATCGCCGTTCCGGACGGGAAGCACACCGTTCTCCTGACGGCGAAGAAGGGCGATGCGGGGTCTTACGTCACCGCCGACTGCGCGATCACGGCGCTCTCGAAGTACAAGATCACGCCACGGCTTCCGTTGAAGTCGACGGCGGTGCGGATCTCGGACGCCGTCGTTCTGTCCGGTGAAGCGAAGACCAAGGGAGGGCAGCCGGTGGCGCTTGCCGTGGAGACGTTCGCCGGTGCGTCGTCCGCCACGGTCTCGCAGCTGGCGACGTCATCTGGGCGCGTGCTGTCGGACGACGGCGTTTTCTCATATCCCTCTGACGACGCCGAGGCTGCCGCTCTCAAGGCTGTGCTGAAGGCCCGCGCGAAGAAGAACGTGTATTGGCGAATGGACACCGTATTCGTGGACGCATGGGGCAACCGCGCCGTCCAGAAGGGAGCAGTGTCTACGTTCCTGGCTGCCGCCGCCAAGTCGGCAGCGGCCGATCTTTCCTCTCTCCCGGCTGGATGGACGGTGGACGAGGCTGCTGCCACGGTGACGCCGCCAGCGATGACGGTGGGCGTTCCGGTTCCCGCCGACTTATTGCCGCTCGCGGGCGTCCCCGTCGGCTCCGTCGTTTCCGTGGCCGTCAAGAACGGCACGCTTCCCGAAGGCCTTGCGGTCGAGGCCTCCGCCGGTGGGATACGGCTCGTCGGCGTGCCGGTCAAAGCCGCGAAGAATGCAGTCTTTGACGTGTTCTTGTACACGACCGCGGGTTCGACCAAGACCGCCGGCGCTTCCGTGCGTTTCGTCGTCACGGTTTGTTCGCTGGGCAGCGTGAAGGCTTCTTACGATGGATGCCGCACGTTCAACGACGTGGCGGAACGCGGTGCCGCGAAGTTGTCGGTGGCCACCACCGGCAAGATATCCGGAAGTTTCGCCTTCGACGGCGTCGACTACGCCTTCACGGCGCCGAACTTCTCCGCGCGCACGAACGACACCTTCTATCTTTCGGGAGTGAAGGCCGCTGCAGGCAAGAAGAAGCTGAAGGTGGACATGAGGCTCGACATAGAAGATTCCGGCCGTACGTGCGACGCCGTAATCGTGCTGCCGGACGGTGTGCGCTATGAGCTCTTCCGCAATGCGTGGAAGACGAGTCCGGCGAAAGAGGAGGTTGCCGCCATGGCGGGCTATTATACCGCAGCGCTTCCCGTCGCGTCGTCCGACCCCGAGGGAGTCGCGCCGCAGGGAACAGGCTCGCTGACGTTCACGATCAAGGCGAACGGGTCTATCCAGTTTGCCGGCTTCGACTCGCTCGGAAAGTCCTTCTCCGGATCAAGCGTCTTGCTCAGGCGGCCGGACTGCTGCACCGAGGCGCCGTGGAACTACGCTTTCTACATCGAATCGAAGCAGACCGGTTCTACTGCGGCGGGCGCCGGCATCTGGGGGCTCGTCCATGTCGCGGAGGACGTCGGCGAGGACAGGAAGTACGTTCTTTCCGCCGACGTTCCCGGTCTCACGCTCGTCAATCTCACGAAGAAGAGCGTGTATGGCTACAGCGTCTGGACGAACTTTCTGGAAGTTGCAGGCGGAAGCTACGACGTCTCGGCGCCGTTCAAGGGAAATGCGACGGCATGGCGCCTCGACTATGCGTTGGGCGCTTTCGAGAACTACAAGGGTCGGGGCGGCACTAGCGGCTACACGCTCTCGTCCGCTCCTGAGGGAGTGTCTGTCAAGGCGAAGTCGGAGAAGAAGGCCGCTGTGACGAAGAATGACTGGTCGTTTGCCATTTCCTCCTTCGACGCAGCGACGGGGCGCTTCTCGGCGAAGTTCAATTTCATATATTCAAAAGGTACTGCAATGAAGAATCTTGCGGCCGAGGCGCAGGGCGTGTTCGTGCAGCGGTGTGCCGCCGGCAAGTCCTTCTGGGCGGGCTTGTACGCGCTTCCCGAGACGGCGAAGTACACGACGTCGGGCGGCTCGGAGAAGACATACTCCGTGGAAACGCCCTTTCCGCTTGAAATCATGGAGCGCGGCAGGTGAGATGGACTGGACGTCTTGCGTGGAACATCGCCATCGGCGCATTGTCGATGGCGGTTGCCTTCGTGAGCGAAGGCGCCGTCCGGCACGGCCTCGACTTCGATCCTGATGCCGATCCTGGCGCTGCCGCCGCCGCGTATCTTGCGCCGGTGAGCTCCACCACGGTGCGAATGGTTCAGCCGGACGGGCTTGCGCGAGAGTTCGACCGCGATCCGCTCGATCCAGATCGGCTTGTTGGAGCGTATGGCTGGCTTGGCGAGGAGACGGCAGACGGAGTTGTCTTCACGACTGGGCGCGACGTTCCGAAAGGAGCCGCCAAACTCGTGTTCGAAGACGGGCGCCTGCGCCGATTTGAACGCAAGGGGCGAACTTGGAGCTTCCCGGCGCAGGCGATGCCGATACGCGAAGGATCGGTACGCGACCTGTGGCCGACGGCTAAAAGCCGGCGCCAGGCGATGAAAGACCACGATGCGTGGAGAAACACGGGGCGTCTCAGACTATGGTTCGTGAATCCGAACAGGGCTGGACTTCTTTTCGCAGAGCTTGGACTGCTTGCACTTGCGCTGCTTGCTCTCCGGCGCCGCTGGGCCAATGTCGTCGGGCTTATTGCTTCGGCCGTCTGCTTCTACATGATCGTGCGGACGGGATCCCGCGGCGGCATCGTGGCGTTTCTGGCCGGGGCGTCTGTGCTGGCGGCATTCCGGGCGCGGCGTTTTTTTGCCAGGGTCGACAGGCGCACATGGATGCTGGCGGGGATCGTGGCGTTGTGCGGAGTGTTCATATTCCTTTCCGGTGCGCCGCGCGTCACGCGGCATCTTCTGTCGCCCAAGGAGGGATCGAACAGAATTCGGCTTCAGATTCTGCGCGCTGTTCCGCGCATGATGGTCGATGCTCCGGACGGCTGGGGCTGGTACTCACGCGGAATGGTGACGGGCGCAGGAAAGGCATACGTCGACTGGTACCAGCCGATGAAGACGCTCGAGCTGATGTCGACGCTTGTCAGCGACCATCTCACGCAGCTGGTCAACAGGGGATGGTTCGGCCGGTTCGGATATCTTGCCGCCTGGCTGTCGCTTCTGGCAGTGCTGGTGGTGGGGGCCATCAGGGGGATGTCCCCCTTGCCTTTGACGCTCTGGACGGCGTTTCTCATCGCGACGGGGCTCAACCGCGTCATGGAGGCCGTATCGTTGTGGGTGATTCCGGTTGCCGTGACTCTGGCGGCGCTTCCGGGTTTCTGGCGGACGCGAAACGCAAAGTGGCTCGTCTGCGCGCTTGCGGCCGCGCTTGCGACGGCCGGCTTGACGCTGGGATGGTTCTGGACGGCGGGTTCAAGGCAGCCGATGGGCAAGAGAGACGTTCCGGTGCGAACAGAGCAGAACAGAATATTCGTAAAGGACACCGTACAGCCCAAACGGTGGATTGTGGACGACGGTGCCGTGCTTGGCGGCGGACTTGCCGCAAACGAAATGCGCTACCACTATCAGAAAAACCGCCAGGCGCCCGGCGTGGGATATGCGCTCTCGGTGTTCGACCTGCCGAAGGACGTGCATCAAGTTGTCTTGGCCGGCATGTCGGGATGGGACTTTCTGATGGGGCTGAACGACGGGAAGTTTCCGGCCGATTTCAACGTACCCGAGGAGATCCTCTTCATTTCCCCGCCGTTCCCGCCGGAAGCCGTGCCGGAGCTGCTTCGGGCCAATGCGCGCGTCAAGATCGTCATAGGCGAGTTCGCGGCAGCGTACTTCAAGAGCTACATTAATCCGCCGGACTGGGTGACGGTTGTGCCGGGCGCGGAGCTGTACATTCCAGGCTGGACGGGATTTGTCATAGGAAAATGATGCAACGAGGAGCGGCAGACATGCAGAACAAGAAATTTCTCGCATTGACGATTTTGGCCATAGTGGCGGCTCTGGCCGCCATATTCCAATTCGGCGGCTTCGCCGACTCGGGACGAGGAAAGGACGGCGCCGCTCCGAAAAGCCAGCGCCATGAGAATGCGACGGAGCGCAAGGCACCCGGCCGAAAGCTCAAATCCGCCACGAAGGAAACGGCAAAAGCGAAGAAGAAGGGGGCCGGGAAGAAGAAGAAGTCTGCCGCGAAGAGGCGCCCGGCAAAAGAGTCGGCGCACGATGCCCGCCTGAAACGCGAAGTGGCAGCCAGAAACGAAGTTGATCCTTCGCTCCCCCCTGCCGAGCAGAAGGCGCTCAGGGGGCTCAGAGAGGCCCTAGACGGAGACAATGCGGAATCCACGATAAAGTACGCCGAGGCTCTGCGCGGATCCGCCAGCGCGGAAGTCCGCAGCGAGGCGGTGAGCGCTCTCGAATGGTTCGGCAGCAAGTCGCTTGGCGTGCTCACGCGCTATCTTGGCGATGCGGACGAAGATGTCGCGTCCGAGGCGCAGAACGCCTGGGAGCATTGCCTTTCGGAGATAGAGTCGGACACCATTAAACTCCAGTACGTCGAGGTCGCCATGTCGTCTCTGGACAAGAGCAGCGCGCTTGAAAGCCTGGCCATGAACCTGAACCAGGCGGACGACGAAGGCGCCGCCGTCGAGTCCATAGTGAGAATCATCAAGAGCGGCAACAACGCCGGCGCGGCAAAGGCCATAGAGGCATACGAGTTCATAACTGGCGAATCGTGGGGAGGAAGGGAGAAGGCGCTTCGCTGGGCCGCCGAGCACCACCCGCCTCCGGAAGACGATCCCGAGGATTGAAATGGCCGGATTCAGACGAGTGCTGGCGCTGATGCTGACGGACGTCTTCGTGATGTTCGCCGTGTGGTCGTTTGACGTCTGGTTCTACCAGGCGATAGGCATCGGCCGATACAGATACGGCTGGGAGTACTACCTCCATCTTTGGCCGGCGCTTCTGTTCTTCGTTGTCCTGAACGCCGCGTTCAGGCTCTATCAGGGCAATCTCCTCTATCCGGCGGCCCCCGTGTCGCCTGTCGAGGAGATGCGGCGGCTGGCCGCCTCCGCGCTGCTCACGCACGTCGGCATCATAGCGTACATCGCGCTGACGCGCCAGACCATGAAGGAGACTTCCCGCGTCGTGACCGTGTTCTCCGGCGTGCTCACGGCGATCCTCGCGCAGCCCGCCCGCGATCTCGCAAGATGGGCGATGTTCCGCTTCCGTTCGATGCGCATACCCGTCGCGGTGATAGGCTCGAGGACCACTGCGGCCCGCGTGGCCGGCATGATAGACGGACACGTCTACGCTGGATTTCGGACGGTAGGCGTCTTCGGCGACGACGAGCGCGGCAGGTGCGTCGAGGAGTCGCGACAGGCCGGAGTCAAGGTTCTTTTCGCGTGCCAGGACGAGCGGAGGTTCAGGGTCGCGCTGCCGGAGTATGCCAAATGGTTTCCGCACATAGAGTACATGCCGGTCGCCGAGACGTTTCCCGTGGCCGGCGCGAAGCCGGTGGTGTTCGGGGGACTCTGCGGGCTTGAGATGGTCAACCAGAGGCGCATGAAGTTCGTGCGCGTGCAGAAATGGCTGCTCGACAAGTCGCTCGCCGTCCTGGCGTTCCTGCTGCTTTCGCCGTTCTTCGTGCTGATTCCCGCCGCCATCAAGCTCACGAGCCGGGGGCCCGTGTTCTACCGCCAGAACAGGCTCGGCAAGAATGGAAGGCGCATCCGCGTGTGGAAGTTCCGGTCGATGTACGCCAATGCCGACGAACGTCTCAAGCAGATTCTGTCGGACAACCCCGACAAGCGCGACGAGTGGGAGAAGAACTTCAAACTCTCGGACGATCCGCGCGTCACGCCGTTCGGCCGCTTTCTCCGCAAGACATCGCTCGACGAGCTGCCGCAGCTGTTCAACGTCTTCACTGGTGAGATGGCCCTCGTGGGGCCACGTCCGATCGTCGAGAAGGAGGTTGAGCGCTACGGAGCGGCCTACTCCACTTTCGCGAGCGTCGAACCGGGCATCACGGGCCTCTGGCAGGCTTCCGGCCGCAGCGACACGGATTATGCGCGCCGCGTCGCGCTCGACACGTATTACGTCCTCAATTGGTCTCCATGGCTCGACCTTTGGATAATGAAGAAGACTGTTGGTGCCGTGCTTTCCCTGCGCGGCGCCTGCTGAATGCGAGCCGCGCAAGAATCGGGAGCATGCGCGGAGATGTCCGAATTATTTTCCGAGAGGCGTCGGGGGGATTGCAAATGACGCGGAGTTTGGTATAATCTTGACGATGAAACAGCAATTTCGCCATATTGCGGGCTTGGCGATCGCGGCGGCCGCATTGACGTTCGTCTGCCTCGTCGCGAACGGCGCGGCGATCACCGAGAGAGAAGTCAGGACGGCTTCGGCGGCCTTTCTGTCTTCAGATGCCGTGGGAAGGACCGTCCTTGGAGGAAGATCCGTCTCCGGCGTGTCGCAGAGGAGCGGACTCTGGATCGTACGCCTGGCGCCGTCGGGGTATATCATCATGAGCGGAAGCGATCTAGCCGACCCGATCGTCGCGTTCTCGGCGAGGGATTATTCCGAACCGGGAGGCGACTCTCCGGCGGGCGCCCTTCTTGATGGCGCAGGGATGTCCGCCGGCGAATTGGAGGCGGCGGGGAAGGCGCGGGGACGCCATGAGCGGTGGACGCGGCTTCTCGGCTCCTCCAACGTCAGATTGCGGGCTCTTCGAAGCGCTGCCGCGGACGTGCCGGACGAGGCCGTGGTGATAGAGCCGTTCCTCACGGCCAGATGGAGCCAGTCACAGCCATACAACGACTATGCCCCGCTGTACGAAGCCGACGAGAGCTCTCTTCTGGACAGTGACATCAACAGGGGGCGCTGTCCGTGCGGATGTGTCGTCGTCGCGGCGGCGCAGATGCTCCGGCACTTCAAATGGCCTGCGAGGATAGACGGCGTCCATTCATGCACTCACGACTATATCGGCGCCAACGGCGCCACCAACCTTTTCTCCGTCAGGTTCGACGGCCGCCGGCCGATTGACTGGGATGTTCTTCAGGATGAATACGAGCGCTACTTCGACGTCGCGACCACGAACTATTTCCCCGATGGAGGGTACGAGTGGCGCGTCGAGCGGAAGTTCGATCTGCGCGGAAGAGTTCCGGAAGCCGATCGCCATCCCGTCTCAAGGCTCATGCTGTGGGCAGGCGTCCTCGCCGAAACGTCTTTTTCTCCTTCGATGTCGAGCGCGAGCTACAGCACGGTGGCCGAGAACATCAAGGAATGGTACACCGTCGGACAATGGATGGATCTTGAGGATTGCGCCGATCTCGTGCGCGAGCATGTCGCGGCCGGAATACCGTGCCAGGTCGCCGTCTGGCAAGACAGGAACGGCGAACGCGACGCCGGGCACCATGTCGTCGTGCACGGCTGGGCCGAGGGCTCTTCCGCCCGGTACGCCTATCTGAACTTCGGTTGGGCCGGAGAAAACGACGGCTACTACAACATAGCGGAGGACTTCGGCAAATACAATGTCAAGCGGGTGTACGTGGGGCATTGTCCGCGGGCCAAGCCGCAGCTTGATCCGCTTCCTGCGGTGTGCGGCACGAATGTCACCGTACGCTGGCATTTCCCCGAAGTCTACGCGGACAGGCTTTCGAGGTTCGACGTTTCCCTCAGACCCGTCACGAAGGAAAGAACGTCGTTCTTCGACGACTTCTCGGATTCCACGGGTGTTTCCTCCGCCGAGACCGGTTCCATCAACGGCGGCGAGAACGACAGGATCCACGTGTGCGAAGACCCGTCTTCCGGCGACGGCAGAGGCATGGTGCTCTGCGTCGATGCTTTTGCCGTCGGGACGTACACATTCCCTGCGTCGTACATTCTTACCGCTTCGTCCGTTCTGACCTTCAAGCTGAGAAGCGTCTATGCATGCACTTACGAGGCATGCGAGATACAGGCGAGTTTCGACGGCGGCGAATGGGAGACTGTCTCGGCGCCCGCCCTCACGGAGAATTTCGACTCCGGCTGGCGAGAGGAGCGCGTGTATCTTGGCGGACATGGCGGGAGCAGAGCCAGATTCCGAGTCAACACGCGCTACAACTGGGAGCCCGCATACGGCATCACCAAAGTCCTTTTCGACGATTTCCGGGTGGCGGACGTTCTCGCCGCCGGGGAATGCAGAGTTCTCCCGGTTGACAAGGGCGGTCGAGCCCTTGAACTGTCCGGGCTGGCGGAAGGTACAATCTACGACATTTCCGTGACGCCCGTGATGTCGGGCGCGGCCGTTGCTGCGGAGACGTCCGACGTGATTACCGCGTGCATAGCCGGCGAATGCGTCGTCCCCGCCCCAGGAGAGGAGACGTTCCACGTCGAGGACTTCGCCTTCTCTTCGGACGATGCTGGCGAGGCATGGTCTTTTGACGGAACGGTCGAGCCGGACGGCTCCGTGTCGGGCCCGTGGAAATGCAGCGTCGTGACGGAAGTGCAGGGTGTGTTCACAAGAGATTCCTGCCTGCATTTCTCCTGGAGCGCGAATGAGTATTACGGCGAGTACGAAGGAGCGCCGAGCTTTGACGTGCTGTCCGTCGAGTTCACGGACTTCACGGACGGAAGCGAGACGACGCTGTGGACATTGACGAACGAGACGGCGCGGACGTCCCTGGTGGCCGAGACGGTGCCGCTGGGCGATCTCTCGGGCCGGCGTGGGAGGATCGCGGTCGGATACCGGCACGTCAACGGAGGGTACGGGCGAGGAGGCAGGCTGTCCGGCATCGTCGTGACGAACGTCAGCGTCCCGTCTGCGCCGGACGTGTCGTGGCGCACGTGCAGAAAGGCGAGCCTGGGGATGCCGCGCATATTCAACGTCTCCGTCGGCGGCGAAGAGATAGCCGAAGGCATGTACCATGAATGCGGCTTCGGCGAGACGGTGTTCCAGGTGTCCTGCTCAGGTTCCGTCGTGTCGCTTGCGGCAAGGCCGAGCCACTTGTCGCTGCTGGGCGACGACCGTGTCGCGGTGGAGCCTCTGGGCGGAGGCAGGTTCAACGTGAGAGTGAGTGGCGCGGGCATGACGCATGAGCATTCGCGCACGCGCATGCTGCTCACGCTTGCCGCCACCGACGTGAACGGAACGACCGTCTGCAAGGACATTTCGCTGCGCTTTTCCGCCGATGCGGGGCAAGGGCAGGGGCAGGAGCGTCCGGAAGGCATAGTCGAGACGCTGACGGACTATGAAGGTGCGTACGACGGTGCTGGCCACGGCATTTCCGTGGAGGTGTCCAGTCCGGAAAACGCCGAGGTGAGGTATTCCATGGCGGCGGAGGGCCCCTACCAGGAAGAGAACATCCTGTTCACAAACGCTTCGGACGAGATCAGATTCGTGTGGTATGTCGTTGAAGCCCCCGGCCATGCTTCCGTCACGAACTGCGGGATGGTGACAATCCGGCCCGTGGAGATAACCGGAGACATGGTGCGGATGGCGGATGCTGCGCTCGTCTACGACGGCACGGCGAAGACGCCGGAGGTGTCGGTCTCGGTTGGCTCGGCGACGCTTCTGGCCGGGACGGACTATGCAGTCTCGTATTCGGAGAGCATTAATGCGGGAAGCGCCCAGGCCGTCGTGACGGGCATGGGCAACTATGTCGGCGAAGTGGTGAAGTCCTTCGTCATTGTGCCGCGCAGCATGGAGACTGCAACGTTGGATTCGGTGCGCTTCGACCATGCCTCGGGCCACTGCACTCCTGTCGCGGTTCTCGGCGATGGCCTTGGTCGGGTGATTGACCCTGCGAACTACGATTTCACGTGGGACAGGCCGGACTCGAATTCCGGCACGGTGATCCTCCGCTTCACGGGATACGGCAACTTTGAAGGGACTTATGAGACTAAGATTGCCCATCCGCCGTATCATGTTGCCTTTGACGCCAGAGGGGGGACGACTGGCGAACCGCTGCGCGCGGTCGCGAAGAACGCGAAGGTGGGCTCGCTGCCTTCCGCCGTCCGCACCGGATACACGTTCAACGGCTGGTACACGAAGATCTCTGGCGGCACGAAGATCAAGACGTCGACCGTGGTGAAGAAGGACGTGACGTACTACGCGCAGTGGACCGCGAACAAGTACACGATAAAGTTCGACAAGAACGGCGGCAGCGGCACCATGAAGTCCATCTCCGCCACATACGATAAGAGCGTCGCGCTCACGGCGAACGCATTCAAGCGCGCGAATTGCTCCTTCCTGGGCTGGTCCATCAAGAAGAACGCGGCCGAGGCCACCTACGCCAACAAGCAGAAGGTGAAGAACCTGACCGCAGGGAAGGGAAAGACCGTTACGCTGTATGCCGTGTGGAAGCGCAACACGTACAAGGTCAAGTTCAACGCGAACGGCGGCGCGGGGGAGGCGCAGGCGCAGACCCTGGAATGCGGAAGCAAGGTGGCGCTGTCGAAGAACACGTTCGTACGCGAGGGCTTCGTGTTTGCCGGGTGGGCGGAGAAGAAGACGGGAGCGGTCAAGTACAAGAACAAGGCGAAGGTGAAGGATCTCGCGAAAAGCGGCAAGTCGGTCACGCTGTATGCGGTCTGGAAGCCGGAGGCGTGGGCTACGGGCACGTTCTCCGGCGCGGGCGAGATCGGCGGCAAGGTGGCCGACGTGTCGCTGACGGTGGCGTCCGCAGGCAAGATTTCGGGGAAGTTCGTCCTGGTGAAGAACAAGAAATCGTATTCCTTCAAGGCGGACGGCTTCGACGGTTTCTCCGACGGCGCGCTGCGCGCGACGGCGCCGCTGAAGTACGGCACGAAGTCATGCACGCTCGAGATTGCAGTGGGGAAGGACGAGGCAACGGGGAAGGGCGTCCCTGCCATCGAAGTCCTGCTCGGCGGCAAACGGTACGGCTGGGGCTTTTACGGCGAATGACGGGATCGGGGCCGGGAGTCGCGGGGGTTCACTTTTTTTCATAAAAACACGCTCGTGTATAGACGGCATGGCCAGGGAATGGTAAAATATTCGTGTCATTTCTTCAGGATGGCGGTGGCAGGGCAGGAGCCGTGTCATCAAGTCGATGCCGGTCTTGGAGGTTTGACGCTGTGCAAGGAGGTTAAAATGAATACGCTGCGTCGTTTCGCAAAGACGTCCCGGTTGGCGATGCTGGCTGTGGGATGCCTGGCTGCAGTTTCCGCCTGGGGCGATCTTGAGTGGGCCACCTCGCGTTCCGAAGCGGTTTCCCGGGCCAAGGCCGAAGGGAAGTACATATTTCTCGTCGCCGGGCTCAACACGTGCGGCAAGACGTCCGCCACTCGCGCGAATTGCGACGCGGTCGGCGACCTGCTTGCCGAAAAGTGTGTTCCCTGGTACAACAACCTGAACACAAGCAGCGCCGAAACCAAAGACTACAGGACTGGGTTGACGGGGCAGATTCCGCTGCCCATCGTCTGTATCATAAATCCGCAGAAGGAGAGCAGCTATGTTTCTCGGTCCGTGGGCGTGCCGCTGAGCGTGGACGACATACTCAAGCTCCTCGACTCGATCTCCAGTTCTGGTTCTGCTTCCACGACGAAGTACACGGTGACGTTCGACGCCAACGGCGGCAAGGCCAGCGAGAGCAGGCGCACCGTGAAGAAGAACGCCAAGATCGGCACGCTGCCCTCCGCAACCCGCACGGGCTACAAGCTGAAAGGGTGGTACACAAGCTCCTCCGGCGGCACCAAGATAAAGGCTTCCACGAAGGTGACGAGCACGGCAACGTATTACGCGCGTTGGACGGCGAACAAGTACACCATAAAGTTCAACAAGAACGGCGGCACCGGATCCATGGCGTCGATATCCGCCACCTACGGGAAGAACGTGACGCTCACCGCAAACGCCTTCAAGCGCACGAATTATTCTTTCCTTGGATGGTCTACGTCCAAGACAGCCGCCACTGCGACTTATTCGAACAAGCAGACGGTGAAGAATCTCACTTCCACGGACGGAGGGACGGTCACGCTCTATGCAGTGTGGAAGGCCAAGGCAAGTGGAGGAAGCGGCGGCAAGACGTACACCGTCGTTTTCAACGCCAATGGCGGCGACGGGTCGATGAAGTCGCAGAAGGTGTCGTGCGGAGTCTCGACCGCCCTCACGAAAAACTCCTTCTCGCGCGATTGCTACAAGTTCGCCGGCTGGGCCGTGACGAAGGGCGGTTCCGTGGCCTACAAGAACAAGGCGAGCGTGAAGGACCTTGCGAAAAGCGGACAGTCCGTAACGCTCTATGCGGTGTGGTATCCGGCCTCCTGGGCCGTGGGCACATTCGAGGACTACGGCGAGATTGGCGGCAATGAGGCCGAAGTCACGCTCACCGTGTCGTCGACCGGCAAGATATCCGGCAAGTTCGTGCGGCTGAGAGACAACACGTCCTATTCCTTCAAGGCGGACGGATTTGACAATGCCTTCGAGGGGGCTCTGTATGCGACCACCACGCTGAAATACGGCTCGAAGAAGGTCAAGGTCTACATCTCCATCAGCGAGTATTACGGAACCGGGGAGGGAATGCCGATAATCACGCTGGTCTACGGCGCGGATCGCTTCGGCTGGGGTTTTTTAGAATAGCGGCGAGCCGTGGCGGCAGCCGGGATGGACAGAATCTGAAAAGAAAAGGAAACTACAAGATGAAAAAGCAAGGCATGTTCAAGAGCGTTCTTTGCATCGCGCTCGCATTGTGTTCAGGCGCCGTTTTCGCGGCCAGCAAATACAGCGTCGTGTCGGTGACCGTCGATGGTCCCGGAACCGTAACGGGAGCAAAGAAGTACGTGGCCGGCAAGACGGCCACGCTCAAGGCAACTGCGGACGCCGGCGCTGTGTTCAACGGCTGGTATCTTGACGACGAGCTTGTCTCGCGCGAGACGACTTTCAAATACGTCACG
>Ga0310696_10004679_pt1 | contig 16732 bp, 13 predicted proteins | sample AusTroGonzalo_MG_4_FD_203885 | JGI IMG/M metagenome (GOLD analysis project Ga0310696, IMG submission 203885) | Bovine rumen microbial communities from tropical cattle in Woodstock, Queensland, Australia - Gonzalo_02 (v2) (version 2) | ecosystem: Host-associated > Mammals > Digestive system >...
ACGATGAGGTCACGGAGTTCGCCAACCGCGAGATGCATAACGTCGTCCTCTCGCTGGACGGCCGTAAAGAAGTCAATGACCGCTTCCGTGTCGACTACGCAGGCAACGGTTCTTACGACAGGATCGTTCCTAACTTCCAGAAGTTCGTAGCAAAGCGCGGTAACTTAAGCTACTACATGCGCGGAACATTCACGCATCACAACATAGACTTCGTAAATGACATCAAGCAGATGTTAGACCTAGGATTCAACGAGCTCTCAATGGAGCCTGTTGTTACTGATCCTTCAAGCCCTTCTGCAATTACAAAAGAAGATCTGCCGACGGTCTTCGAGCAGTACGAAGAACTTGCGCGCCTCATGGTCCAGCGCTACAACGAAGGCAGACCGTTTACCTTCTACCACTATATGCTCGATCTCACATGCGGCCCCTGCATCTACAAGAGGATCGCAGGCTGCGGTTCAGGCACGGAATACCTGGCTGTCACTCCCTGGGGTGACCTCTATCCCTGTCACCAGTTCGTAGGTGACGAAGCATATAAGATGGGTTCTATCTACGATGGTGTTCAGAACTTGGAGCTTCAGGACAAGTTCGCTTCATGCAATGCTTACAGCCGTCCTGAGTGCAGAGACTGCTGGGCTAAGCTCTACTGCTCCGGCGGATGCGCTGCCAATTCCTATCACGCTTCAGGCGATATCAACGGCATCTACGAGATGGGATGCGATATCTTCCGCAAGAGGATCGAATGTGCGATCGCGGTAAAGCTCCTGACGTCAGGATTAGAACAGCCCGGTGAGAAAAAAGAATAAGTAATTAAAAAGAGGTCACTTGATTGTGACCTCTTTGCTTTATTACTCAGGTGCATTGATTCCGAAGAACACGTAGTCGTCCAGATTCTCATCGTCTCCGAAGAATCCCGGAGGTGTGAAGTATGCATCGTCATCTGCGAGGACTTCTTCAGCGGACTTATCGAAGTCATATCCGATATAGACATAGAGCAGGATGCCGTCATAACCTTCAGGAACGAGGAAGTAAGATGTTGATGTGATCTGAACCGTGGTCCTGTTGATATAATATCCGTCATCCTGATACTCATAGCTGCTGCTTAATACTTCGTCTTCACGGTATTCGTAATAAGCCACGTTATATCTTGATCCGTTGTAAATGACATCGCCGTACACGCGGAAACTGTCGATCTGAGTAGACATGTTGACAGTTGGGAAAGTTGCTCCCGTATAGTAGTCTACGTATCCTACGTTGTGATATGAGAAGAATGACATATATACACTGGAAGGCTCTCTCGAACAAATCGGGAAGAGCTGGGTGTATGTTACTTCGTAGATAACATAGCCATCGATCGTGGAATCAAATACGGTAACGATCGGTCTGCTGACCGTCGCTATGTAATTCATGTTCTCATTGACAATGTTGTAACTGGAATCGAAGCAATAATCGCAGAAGTAATTACGGACAGTTCCGTCAGCCATCTTAAGATCCTTGCCGACTCCCCACGGTGTATCTACATCAGAAACGTAATACTCGCCGAATGTTTCTTCTGCATCAACATATTTGAGGTCATTAAGATCTAGAAGCGGTCTTACATCTTCAACGTCATCTTCAAAATAATCAGAGGTTGTTTCTTCCTCGTCTTCATCGTCAGCAAACGGATTTCTGGTGTTTCCGAAGCACCCTGTCAACGACAGGGATAACGCGGAAATCAACAAAATCGCTACCAAACGTCTCTTCATAAAGTTACTATCCCCTTTTTTCTATTATCCCTTTCTCATTGATTTTTGATTATACCATCTGATGAGTCTTTTATATATAAAGGACATTGTTTTCGCAAGCTCGAAAAGCAATTGCCACAACAAAACCCAAAGTAAAAAGCGGCCGCGAATGGCAGCCGCTTTGTTGTTTTATTCGAGTTCGAATGCGCCGGTGTAGAGCTGATAGTACGTACCCTTCTCGGCGATGAGCTGTTCGTGAGAACCTCGCTCGATGATCTTGCCGTGATCCAATACCATGATGACATCTGAGTTCATGACGGTCGACAGACGGTGTGCGATAACGAATACCGTGCGGCCTTCCATGAGCTTGTCCATACCGCGCTGGACGATCGCCTCCGTACGGGTATCGATCGAAGACGTAGCTTCGTCGAGGATCATTACCGGCGGATCTGCAACTGCCGCTCTGGCGATGGCAAGGAGCTGTCTCTGACCCTGGGAGAAGTTAGCACCGTTATTGGTAAGCTCGGTGTCGTAACCCTTAGGAAGACGCTCGATGAAGTCAGCCGCGCCTGCAAGTCTTGCAGCCTCCTTACACTCCTCATCGGTAGCATCAAGTCTGCCGTAACGGATATTCTCCATAACCGTACCTGTGAAGAGGTTTGTCTCCTGAAGAACGAGACCCAATGATCTTCTCAGATCCTTCTTCTTGATCTTATTGACGTTGATTCCGTCATAACGGATCTTACCGTCAGCGATATCGTAGAAGCGGTTAATGAGGTTTGTGATAGTCGTCTTACCTGCACCTGTAGCACCAACGAAGGCAACCTTCTGGCCCGGCTTGGCAAATACGGATACGTCGTAGAGCACCTGCTTCTCGGGAACATAAGCGAAGTCGACAGCGTCGAGGAGTACGTCACCCTTAAGCTCTGTATAAGTGATTGTGCCGTCAGCCTTGTGAGGATGCTTCCATGCCCAGCGGCCTGTCTTGTGCTCAGCCTCTGTGATCGTGCCGTCTTCTGCGATATTAGCATTAACGAGAGTTACGTAACCGTCGTCTGTCTCAGGATCCTGATCCAGGAGATCGAAGATTCTCTGAGCACCGGCACCAGCCATAACGATAGCGTTCATCTGCATTGTAAGCTGGTTGATGTTACCCATGAACTGCTTACTCATGTTGAGGAACGGAACGAGGAGCGAGATGTCGAATATCATGCCGGAGATCGATACGTTCGGTGTGTGCAGAGCGATCATGAGACCGCCTCCTACAGCGAGGAGAACGTAAACGATATTACCGATGTTGTTAATGATCGGCGCGAGAATATTCGCATAAGTATTAGCCTTTGCACTGTCTTCAACGAGACCGTCGTTTACCTTGTTGAACTCGTCGGTAACCTTCTTCTCGTGGTTGAATACCTTAACTACCTTCTGTCCGTTCATGATCTCCTGAACGAAGCCTTCTGTGGCAGCTACAGCCCTCTGCTGTCTGATGAAGTACTTGGCAGAACCTGCACCGACCTTGCTCGTAACGAACATCATGACGATGATTCCGAGGATTACGATGAGCGTCATCCACAAGCTGTAGTAGATCATGATTCCGAAAACAGCGATAACTACAACGCCTGCCCTGATGATGGTCGGCAGTGCCTGGGATACCATCTGTCTTAAGGTGTCGATATCGTTTGTGTAGTGGCTCATGATATCGCCGTGCTTATGCGTATCAAAATACTTGAGAGGCAGAGACTGCATCTTGTTGAACAGATCGGTTCTTAATCTGTGCATGAAGCTCTGTGTCATATGAGCCTGAAGCTGTGACTGCAGTACGCTGAGCGATATGGCAACAACATAAAGGCAGATAAGAGGGATGATATAAGACAGGATCTGCGGTCTTGCGCCTATCCAGTCACCGGACTTATAAGATGCCTCGATAATTGCAGTGATCTTCTGGAGCAGAATACCCGGAGCCGCTGCCGTAACGGCACCGACAAGTGCACAAATGACGATGATGATAAAGAGGACCGGAGAACACTTAACGTAGTACTTTACGGCTCTCTTGAGACTGCCCATGGATCCGACGACCTGAGACATTGAAGCAGGTCCTCTGTGTCTTCCGCCGGGTGCGGGTGCTGCCTCTACGGGCTTCTTGGGAGTATTGGGTTTCTTACTCATCACCTGATCCTCCCTTCGTCTGTTCTTCGTAGATCTCACGGTAGATCGGGTTGGACTTGAGGAGCTCTTCGTGAGTTCCCTTGCCCGCGATCATACCGCCGTCCATGATTATGATCATGTCGCATTCCTGAACGGAAGCAACTCTCTGAGCAATGATTATTTTCGTAGTCTCAGGAATATATTCCATGAATCCCTTTCTGATCAGCGCATCAGTTCTGGTATCAACAGCTGATGTGGAGTCATCGAGAATGAGGATCTTAGGACGCTTGATGAGCGCACGTGCGATACAGAGTCTCTGCTTCTGACCGCCGGATACATTGGTACCGCCCTGCTCGATATAAGTGTCATATCCTTCAGGGAATGTTGAGACGAACTCATCTGCCTGGGCTATCTTACAAGCGGCAACGAGTTCTTCGTCAGTCGCATTCTCATTACCCCATCTGAGGTTCTCTGCGATCGTACCGGAGAACAGTTCGTTCTTCTGGAGAACTACGGAAACTGCATCTCTTAATGTCTTGATGTCGTAATCCTTTACGGGAACGCCGCCGACCCTGACCTCACCTGCCGTGACATCATAAAGCCTCGGAATGAGCTGGATCAAAGTAGTCTTGGATGAACCCGTACCGCCTAAGATACCGACTGACATTCCGCTGTCGATATGAAGGTCGATATCAAAGAGTGCATCTCTGGCAGCATTCTCGGAATACTTGAAGGCAACATCCGTAAAATCGATGGAACCGTCAGCAACTTCCATGACGGGATTTGCGGGATTGGTGATGGAAGGTTCTTCATCAAGAACTTCAACGATACGTCTTATTGCCTCGAGAGACATCGTGAGCATTACGTAGACCATGGATACCATCATGAGTGACATGAGGACCTGGAATCCGTATGTCATAAGAGCTGAGATCTGGCCGACGTTGATGATCTCACCCTTGCCTTCGATTACGAGCTTGGATCCTACATAGAGGATAAATGCCACGTTGAAGAAAAGGCACATCTCCATGAGAGGAGCGTTAAGACCTACGATCTTCTCAGCCTTGGTAAAGTCGAGCTTAATGTTGGAAGAAGCCTTGCCGAATTTATCCTTCTCATATTCTTCTCTGGCAAAGCCCTTAACGACACGCATGCCGCGGACATTCTCTTCGATAGATTCGTTGAGTTTATCGTACTTCTTGAATACCGCACGGAAAGCCGGCATTGCGAGCTTACCGATGATTATGAGACCGATTCCCATTACAGGAACGACGATAACGAATGTCGTTGCAAGAGAGCCGCCCAATACATATGCCATGACGATAGCAAACGCGAACATAAGAGGAGCTCTTACGGCAATTCTGATCGCCATCATGAATGCGTTCTGGACGGTAGTAATATCTGTGGTCATTCTCGTTACGAGAGATGATGTTGAGAACTTGTCTATGTTTCCGAAGGAGAATTTCTGAACCCTGTTGAAGATATCGGCTCTGAGGTTGCCTGCAAATCCTGCAGAAGCCCTCGCCGAGAACTTGCCTGCAAAAGCACCGCATGCGAGTGAAGCGACAGCAGCAAGAGCAATGAAAACACCTGACTTCAGGATGTCGTTCATCTGAGCACCCGCCTCAATACTGTTGACCATGGGTGACGTTATAAATGGTATCAATACTTCAAGTATTACTTCGCCGATAATGAATACAAGACCAAGGATCGTATCCTTCTTGTATTGGCGCAAGGATTTCAGCAATTTTGGTATCAAAGGAAACTCCTCCCGATTTTAAAAGACACTATATTATAGAACACGGAAAAAGATTTTTGTATTTATTATTTTATTATTTTGACGAACATCGGTTGCGATGATATTATTGTCTTTGGCTTTATTTAGATAATAAATAGAGCAAGGGAGGAATTATAATGCCTGTAACAGATTTGTTGAGACGCAATGCCAAAGAGCACGGCGATGAAGTAGCTCTTGTAGAGCTCAACCCGGCAATGGAAGATACGAGGAAGATCTCATTCAAAGAATACGATCTTGTTCAGCAGACCAAGGCTATGCCTTACCGTCACGAGATCACATGGCAGATCTTCGACGAGAAGTCCAACAGAGTAGCAAACATGCTCCTGGGACGCGGAATCAAGAAGGGCGATAAGGTCGCTATCCTTATGTTCAACTGCCTAGAGTGGCTGCCCATCTACTTCGGTATCCTGAAGACCGGTGCTATCGCAGTCCCCTTCAACTTCAGATATACGGCAAACGAGATTTCTTACTGTGCGGATCTGGCCGAGATCTCGGTTATGTTCTTCGGTTCAGAATTCGTAGACAGACTTAATATCAACGCAGAAGAGCTTGCAAAAGACAGACTTCTTCTCTATGTAGGCGACGGTCAGGCTCCTGAGTTCGCAGAGAACTACTGGCAGCAGGTTGCTGATTATTCCAGCAGAGATCCCTACATCGAACTTACTGAAGAAGACTACGCAGCTATCTATTTCTCATCAGGTACAACCGGATTCCCGAAGGCTATCCTTCACCCTCACAGAAGCCTTACACAGGCAGCTGAGATGGAAGCTATCCACCATGAGACAGGCAAGAACGACTGCTTCCTCTGCATCCCGCCTCTCTATCACACAGGCGCTAAGTTCCACTGGATGGGATCTTTGTGGACATGCAGCAAGGCAGTTCTCCTCAAGGGCACAAAGCCTGAGGTCATCCTGAAGGCTGCTTCCGACGAGCAGTGCACAATCGTATGGCTCCTTGTACCGTGGGCTCAGGACATCCTCGATGCATTGGACAGAGGCGAATTGAAGCTCGAAGATTACAAGCTCGACCAGTGGCGTCTTATGCACATCGGCGCTCAGCCCGTACCTCCGTCACTGATCCGTCACTGGAAGGATTACTTCCCTAAACATCAGTACGACACGAACTACGGCCTGTCTGAATCAACCGGTCCCGGCTGTGTTCACTTAGGTCTCGAAAACACTCACAAGGTTGGTGCCATCGGCGTACCAGGCTACCGTTGGGAGTGCAAGATCGTTGACGAAGAAGGCAATATCGTTCCTCAGGGCGAGGTCGGTGAGCTCTGCGTAAAGGGTCCCGGCGTAATGCTTGAATACTATAGAAATCCCGAAGCAACGAAGGAAACATTAAGAGACGGCTGGCTCTTCACAGGCGACATGGCCCGTCAGGATGAAGACGGCTTCTACTTCCTCGTTGACCGTAAGAAGGACGTTATCGTCAGCGGCGGTGAGAACATCTACCCCGTTGAGATCGAGAACTTCCTTCAGGAATATCCGAAGGTTAAGGACGTAGCAGTTATCGGTCTCCCTGACAAGAGACTCGGTGAGATCACAGGCGCTATCGTTGAGATCGAGCCCGGCAGCAACTGCACAGTAGAAGAACTCGAGAAGTTCTGCACCCAGCTTCCCCGTTACAAGAGGCCGAAGCAGATCATCCTGGCAGACGTTCCGAGAAATGCTACAGGTAAGATAGAAAAACCCGTTCTCCGTAAGAGATATGGTGCAGAAAGACTTGTAGAACAGGAAAATCAGTCTTAAAATGTAAGCCTTGTGTTCATTTTAGGCACAAGGCTTATTTTTTGATTAAAAAAGGCTTCTTATCATTTTGAGGGTGGAAGAAGCAAGAAGTGAGGACAATTAAATGGATTTGGCAATCAAGATCATCTTTCTTGTTGTCTTTTTCGCTGTCATGATCGGAATCGGTCTTTATACGCGTAAAAAGGCAAACAGCGTAGAGGGCTTCGTACTGGGCGGCAGAAATGCAGGACCCTGGCTCACGGCTTTCGGTTACGGTACATCCTACTTTTCCGCAGTAGTATTCATCGGATACGCAGGACAGTTCGGATGGAAATACGGTGTAGCATCGACTTGGATCGGTATCGGAAACGCAGTTATCGGTTCACTTCTCGCATGGATCGTATTGGGCAGAAGAACCAGAGTCATGACAAAGCACTTGAGTTCCAAGACAATGCCTGACTTCTTCGGCAAGAGATTCGACAGCAAGGCTCTTCGTATCGCAGCTGCTCTTATCTCTTTCATCTTCCTTATTCCTTATACATCATCCGTATATAACGGTCTTTCCAGACTCTTTAACATGGCATTCAACATCGACTATAAGATCTGCATCATCGTAATGGCAGCTCTTACATGTGTCTATGTTATCCTCGGCGGCTACATGGCAACTGTCGTAAACGACCTGGTACAGGGCATCATAATGCTCTTCGGTATCACAGCAGTTATCGTTACGGTTCTTAACAACAACGGCGGTTTCCTCGGTGCGCTCTCAACACTCTCGAATACTACGGTCGATCCTGCTGTCGACACTTATATTCCGGCAGAAATGGCCGGCGCACAGGGTGTTTTCGCATCCTTCTTCGGACCTGATCCGCTTAACCTTTTAGGCGTAATCATCCTTACTTCCCTCGGTACTTGGGGTCTTCCCCAGATGGTCGGTAAGTTCTATGCAATCAAGGACGAAAAGTCCGTTAAGGCAGGAACAGTTATCTCCACTATCTTCGCATTCATCGTAGCAGGCGGCTGCTACTTCCTCGGAGGTTTTGCAAGACTTTACAGCAACAACCCCGCTATCTATAAGGAAGACGGAACAGTCCTTTACGACTCCATCATCCCTACAATGCTTGATAATCTCCCTACGATCCTCGTAGGTGTAGTTATCGTGCTTGTTCTGTCCGCTTCAATGTCCACACTGTCTTCACTCGTTCTCACATCGAGCTCAACAGTTACATTGGACCTCATCGAGCAGATCAAGCCTAAGAAGAACGAAGACAAGAAGAAGAGAGAAAAGACACAGCTCGTTACAATGCGTCTCCTTCTCGTATTCTTCATCGCAGTATCAGTACTTCTCTCCCTCAACCCTCCGACGTTCATCGCTCAGCTCATGGGTTACTCATGGGGTGCGCTCGCAGGAGCTTTCCTCGCACCGTTCCTCTGGGGTCTCTACTGGAAGAAGACAACAAAGATCTCCGTATGGGTATGCTTCATCTTCGGTGTAGGCTTCACGGTTGCTAACATGTTCTTCAAGTTCATCGCTTCACCTATCAACGCAGGTGCAGTCACAATGCTTGCAGGTCTTGTTATCGTTCCTCTCGTAAGCCTTATCACACCTAAGCTCTCCAAGGAAAAGGTCGACGGCATCTTCTCCTGCTACGATGAGACAGTTACAGTCGAGAAGAGATATTCACTTCCCGAGAATGCTCCGGCTGACGAGAACTGATCCGGATTAAATAGATATAAATAAGTAAGGGCTGTCTTCGTAATGAAGGCAGCCCTTTTACAATGCTTAATAAAATACGATTTTTCTTGATTAGGGGTGGAAAGCGGGTATAATCAATTCCTAAGAAAGATTTGATGTTCTTTCCTAAAGGAGTATGGGAATGTATCTTAATAATTCGAAAATTGCGACCGCTAAGATCGTGAACGCATTTATCATTGCCGCATGCGCAATACCTGCAGCATTCAATGTGATAGTAATCATCTTTATGCTGTTTTCCACGACTTTGGATCGCAACATTGTAACAAGCATTATGACCGCGACCTTCATCTTCTGGACTTTTGCAGAAGTCGGCGTGATCGTCTGGCGCGCAATCGTGCTTCGCAGATTGTCGAGATGCCGCCTCTACAACTCTCTTCTCGAAGAAGACCACGACGGCATCATCACTTACGATTCCGTAGCATCGATGACAGGTTATAAGGAAGCAGCCGTAATCAAGGATCTGATGTGGTTTGCCAAGCATAAATACCTGATCAACGTAACGCTCGGAAGAACAGCGGTCAGAGTAGATCTTCTGTCCGATGCAAACGAGTTCATAACAGTCGCATGTCCTTCATGCGGTGCACACGTAAACATCCGTAAAAACGGAGGCGGTAAGTGCGAACACTGCGGTACCTTCATGAGAGTAAAGGAGGGACAAAATGTATAAGAATGTAAAAAAGATGGCTGTGTCCATCTGCATTTGGGCATTCGTTCAGGTATTCTTCCTCGTACCGGGAATAACATGCTGGTGGATCACATTTGACAGCAGCGCCTATGACGGATTGAACGATCCTATGATGTACAGAATCGCATATCTTTTCGTCGCGATCATATCAACTGTTCCGTTTGTCTTCTTCTGGATCAAGGTTGTGCAGCTCCTGGTAATCAACCGCTTCAACACGCTCTTCGAAGCTGATGCTGACGGTTTTATTCCCGTAGCTGAACTTGCCAAAGAGATGGGTATGTCAGAAGCAAAGCTGATCAAGAAGACCAATAACGCGATCCGCAAGGGATATCTTATCAACTGCAACTACAGTGCGTCTCAAAGAGCATTCCTGCTGTCAGATAAGACAGGCAAGCCGGAGACACAGTTCCCTGGAATGCCCGCGAACCAGCCCTTCATCGGTGTCAGCTGCCCGAGCTGCGCTGCAAGCCTCAAGATAAGAGCGACCACGCAGGGCACATGTCCTTTCTGCGGCAGACTTATACAGGCTCCGCCGGCAAACTAAACGGTCGGTAAAAGTTTTCGATAACAACAATGAGGGTGTATCACTAATCGATACGCCCTTTTTTCTCTTTCTATGCCTTGCTTAATTGCGCTGTCAGTTTTTTAGCTAACATTTTGTGGCCAAAAAGTTGGACAAAAAGTTGGATTTTGGCAAAATCCAACTTTTCAGCTAACAAAATGGCCGATAAATGTAAGACAAAATGCAGACTGCAATTCAACGTAATTTTCCAAGGCAAAAACAAGGGGCCGTCTCAGTAACTCTTTGAGACAGCCCCATTATTCTTAATTGTTCAGTCAATTACTGGAGATCTTCCATGCCGAGAGTCTTTACGCCTGCAGCGTTAAGAAGCTCTTCTGTCTTAGCATTATCGTCAGTCTTGATAGCGATAGGAGCACCTTCGCCGTCAATGGAGAGACCATAGATGTAGCTGATGTTGATTCCTGCAGCATGAATGATTCCGATAACCTTAGCAAGGCTTCCGATGGCGTCAGGAACAACAACTGCGATGACCTCATCGATACGTGCTGCGAAGCCTGCATCCTTAAGGATCTGCTTAGCCTTGTCGGGATCCTTGGAAAGAAGGCGGAGAACACCGTATTCCATAGTATCTGCGAGGCTTGCAGAGAGCAGGTCGATACCGCCCTGTGCGAGGATCTTCAATACCTCATCAAGTCTGCCTTCAGTGTTCTCGAGAAAAACCGAAATCTGCTTTACGAACATAGTGGTACCTCCCTATGGATTATTGATAAAGCTTACGCTTGTCTGTAACGTGCTTGCTCTTTCCGTCGAAGTGCTCAAGACCGTTGGGTTCAACGAGCTTAACCTTTGCATTAAGGCCGATAGCCTGCTTAAGCTTGTCGTGAACTGTCTTGGAGAGCTTCTCCAAGCTCTTGATCTCGTCTGTGAAGAAGTTCTCGGCAACTTCAACCTGAACTTCAAGAGTATCTGTGTTATCAACACGGTCAACTACGAGCATGTAGTGAGGTGTTGTACCTTCTACTGTAAGGAGAGCTGCCTCTACCTGTGAAGGGAATACGTTTACGCCGCGGATGATGAGCATGTCGTCAGATCTTCCTCTGAAGCGCTGGATCCTTGCCATTGTACGTCCGCACTCGCACTTATCGTATTCGATAGATGTTAAGTCCTTAGTTCTGTAACGGATAAGAGGCATGCCTTCCTTAGTGAGGTTGGTGATAACGAGCTCACCGTCAGAACCCTTAGGAAGCTGCTTCAATGTTGCAGGATCGATGATTTCAGGCAGGAAGTGATCTTCCCAGATATGGAGACCCTTGTGGTATTCGCAGTCGCACGCAACGCCGGGGCCCATCATCTCAGTAAGGCCGTAGATGTCGTAAGCCTTGATGTGGAGTCTTTCTTCCATCTGATCGCGCATCTCGTTTGTCCAGGGCTCAGCACCGCAGATAGCGGACTTGAGCTTGATCTTATCTACGAGACCTGCCTTCTCGAGGTCTTCTGCTACGTGCAGGAGATAAGAAGGAGTGCAGGCAATTGATGTAACATCACAGTCGATCATCATGTCGATGAGCTTCTGTGTATTACCTGTGGACATAGGGAGAACCAGAGCGCCCAAATATTCAGCACCGTAGTGAGCTCCGAGACCGCCTGTGAAGAGACCGTAGCCGTAACCTACCTGAATGACATCGTCTCTTGTGATGCCTGCCATTGAGAGGCATCTTGCTACGCACTCAGCCCAGATATCGATATCGCGTCTTGTATAGACAGCGATCTTGGGCTTGCCTGTAGTACCTGAAGATGCGTGAACACGGACCATCTCTGACTTCGGAACTGCTGCCAGGCCAAAGGGGTATGTGTCTCTTAAATCTGCGTAGGTAGTATAAGGCAGTTTATCAAGGTCTTCTATGCCCTTGATGTCGCCGGGTTCCAGACCGACTTCCTGCATCTTCTTGCGGTAGTACTCAACGTTGTGGTAAACGCGGTTTACTACTTTGACAAGTCTTGCGCTCTGCAGCGCTTCGATCTCGTCACGCGACATGCACTCCTTTGCTTCGTTCCAAATCATAAATGTGCCCTCCTTAGGCGGGTTATTTTCGCGCGGTCTTAAAACCGTTGACGATGATTAATGCGAGTTCTTTGCCATCCTTATCGAATGCTTTGACCTCGTACAGACAGATATTCCTTCCGTCCTTGACGATATCGGCCTTGCAAGTGATCTTACCGCCGTGCCATGACCTCAAGAAATTCATCTGTGTTGCCTGTGTAACCGTTATGGTATCGGAATCAAGTTCACAGTTCTCTGCAACGGCAAATGCAAAATCTGCCATCGTGTAATAGACTGCACCCATCAGTCCGCCTACGGCATTAAGATGTCTGCCGTCAGGTTCGAGAGATACCATGCTGTGGCCTTTCTCGGCCTTCTCGATAACAATACCTGTTGCTTCCGTGGCGTATTTGTCGCCTTCGAAAAACTTCCTTACTTCTTCAAGACTTGCCATAGAACTCCTTACTCAGCTGCAAGACCCATCTCGAAGGCCTTCATGTTGAGTTCCAAGAACTTAGCGGGAACTGAAGCTTCAACAGCCTTGACCCATTCTTCCTTGCTGATCTCAGAGATGTACTTTGAGAAGACGCCCATGAGAACGATGTTTGTAGCCTTGGAAGAACCGGCCTGCTCAGCGATCGTGAGTGCATCGATTGCATCTACCTTAGCGCCTGAAGCTTCCATCTTCTCGATGAGTCCTGTCGGATATTCAGCTGTGCCAGCGATTACGGGCATAGGATCGATCTGCTGTGAGTTGGTAACGATCTGTCCGCCGGGCTTCAAGAACTCTACATATCTTGCAGCTTCCAAGAGCTCGAAAGAGATGATGTAGTCAGCCTCACCCTTATCGATGATGGGAGAATTGACCTTGTCACCGAACTTAACGTAAGTTACAACGCTTCCGCCTCTCTGGCTCATTCCGTGAACCTCAGAAACCTTAACGTCGTAGCCCTTGTCCATAGCGGCTCTGCCCAATAACTTACTTGCGAGAAGCGAACCCTGTCCGCCTACGCCTACTATCATTATGCTTGTTACCATGTGATTGCCTCCCCGTTCAAAGTCTCAAAAGCACCGAACTTGCAGAGCTCACTGCATACCTTGCAGCCGAAGCACTGAGTTACATCAACCTTTGCATGTCCGTCCTTGAAGGAGATCGCAGGGCATCCGAGCTTCATGCATGCCTTGCATGACTTGCACTTATCGGGGTTAACCTGGATAGGCTCGCCTCTCTTAACCTTCTTAAGGAGAGCACAGGGTCTTCTGGAGATGATTACGGAAGGCTCTTCTGCTGCGAGTTCTTCCTTTACTGCCTGCTCAGCCTCAACGAGGTTATAAGGGTCAACGACTCTTACTCTGTTGATGCCCATGGCACGAACGAGAGCTTCGAGGTCGATCTTGCCTGCCGGGTCGCCACGGAGGTTGAAACCTGTTGTAGGATTCTGCTGGTGGCCTGTCATACCCGTGATGGAGTTATCGAGGATGATGACAGTTGAATTTGTCTGGTTGTATGCGATGTTGGCAAGACCTGTCATGCCTGAATGCATGAATGTGGAATCGCCGATAACTGCTACTGTGTTCTTCTCTGCGTCAGCGCCCAGAGCTGTGTTGAAGCCGTGGAGTGAGCTGATGGAAGCGCCCATGCACTCTGTCGTATCGATAGCACAGAGCGGAGGTGTAGCACCCAATGTGTAGCATCCGATATCTCCCATGACCGTAATCTTGTTCTTGGAGAGAACATAGAACATTCCTCTGTGAGGGCAGCCTGCGCACATTGCCGGCGGTCTTCCGGGAAGTCCTTCGATGGGCTTGCAAGCGGGCTTCTCAGGGAGCCCGAGCTTTGTAGCGATAAGTCCCTGTGAGAACTCGTCGATGAGCGGGAAGATATCCTTGCCCGTAACCTCAAGACCTAATGTCTTGCAGTGTGTCTCGATGATGGGATCGAGCTCTTCAACGACTACGAGCTTATCTACCTTAGCTGCGAAGTCCTTGATCTTCTGCTCGGGAAGCGGATTGATAAGACCGATCTTCAATACGGGATACTTATCGCCGAATACTTCCTTAACGTACTGATATGAAGTTGAAGAGGTGATGATACCCATAGAGTTATCGGTACCCTCTTCAACGCGGTTGAGTGAAGACTCCTCAGCAAATGCTACGAGCTTTCTTGTTCTCTCCTCAACGATGGGGTGACGTCTCTTGGCGTTTGCGGGAACCATAACGTACTTACCTGCATCCTTAACATAAGGCTTAACAGGGATGTCAGCTCTCTCGCCTGTCTCAACTACGGACTGGGAGTGAGCAACTCTTGTGCACATCTTGATAAGTACGGGTGTATCAAACTGCTCGGAAATGTCGTAAGCCTCGATAACGAAGTCTTTTGCTTCCTGGGAATCAGCGGGTTCGAGCATAGGCATCTTTGCTGCGATGGCATAGTGTCTTGAATCCTGCTCATTCTGTGAAGAGTGCATTCCGGGATCGTCTGCTACGAGGATTACCATACCTGCGTTGACACCTGTATAGCTCATTGTAAAGAGCGGGTCAGCAGCAACGTTAAGACCAACGTGCTTCATTGCGCAGTAAGATCTCTTGCCTGCACGGCTGGCACCGAAAGCGGTCTCCATAGCGACCTTCTCGTTAGGTGCCCATTCGCAGTAGATCTCCTCGAACTTAGCGGCTTCCTCAGTAGTCTCAGTACTGGGAGTGCCGGGGTACGAACTTGCGACTGCTACGCCGGCCTCATAAAGACCTCTGGCAACAGCCTTGTTTCCAAGCATTAGTTCTTTCATGATTTCATCTCCTAGGATATGAGTTTATACATAAATCAATTTGTTAATTATACGACAGAAAAAGTCGCATTTAAATAATAAATACGCGCGTATTTTTATATTAATTCGGTGGGTAAATAATCAGGCAGCGTCCTCGAAGATCAGGCTGTCAGCCTCGATCGTTGAGCCGAACTGGTTGGAATACTTGTAATCCGTGGCTGTACACGAAGGCAGATTAAATGCCATGTCGATCCTGGCGTGATAGATAAATGCGTCATCCGTAAGGTTGAAGAACGGATAAATGGAGCTTCCGTAAGTCTCGCTGGCCGTATCGTCCCAGAGGCAGTCGACATTATAGTAACCGCCTTCGATGAGGATCATGTTCCAGGAGTGGCTTCCGTCCCCGCTTCCGACTGCCGAATTGTTGTTAAGGCCGTCAGTTCTGCCCGTGACATAGTAGCAGGTAGCACCCGTCTTCTGCATGAGATACTGGAATGCTCTCGTATAGCCTGCGCATACTGACTTGTGAAGGACGATAACGGAATAAGCGCTCTGGTTATACTTAGCTGAATCATCGTATTCGGTGTTTTCGCAGATATAGTCGTGAATAAAAAGTTCTCTTTCAACAACGGTCGAATAAGCCAGGGCCTTTGCAACGATGAGATCTACGGCTGAATTAAACTGAATCTTCGCACTCTCGAGCTTCTCGGGCGTATCCGCAAAATCAAAGAAGTCGAAGCTTATCTCCTTGATATCGCCTGTCTTGGGATCGTATGTATAACCGTAGGTGTTGTCGAGCCAGAACAGTTCGGGGTGGTCGTAGAGTACCGCATCAATTGCTCTGGTGAGCTCGTCTCCGGAGAGGCTTACCTTGGATTCGAATTTGGAATTGCCTGCCAGGAGCTCCTCGTAAATGTTCGAATAGGCATCCTTCTCCTTCTCGGTGAGCATGGCGAAGTAAGGATTCTTAACCGAATCGAAGCTCGTCCTGACATATGCGTTAGTCGTAAATGTGTATGAACCGGCTGCGCTGGAAGACGGAGTAGTTTCAGGTTCAATGTAAAACTCCTCGAGGAAGCAGCCTGCAAGCGGCATAACGAGCGTTATGACCGCAATAAGCGATATCAGCTTAACGATAATCCTGCGCATAAATAATCCCTTCAGGCAGATGTGCCTAAAGGGATTATAAGTTAAAGACTGTGAATATTCTATCTAAATATCAGATCAGGCCTTAAGCATGAGCTGTTTCTCTCCGCTCTCGAGCAGTTCTTCCTCGTCAACAACTTCAAGTTCTGCGGGGATGATTGTCTTCTTGGCACGGAACTTAAGTGCGATCATGGCAACGCCTATAAGCATCAGGATGATTCCGAAGATAACGATCACATAATCATAGAAGAGTCTCTCCTCTGTCATCTGCGCGGCTGTCTCCCAATAAGGGAACTCATATCCCAAGCGCTCTTTGGCGCTCTCGCCCAACGGGAATATGGTATCGAAAACTCTGAATACGCCGAATCGTCCCGTATTGTCTACGACCAGAAGCTGAGGATTGGTAAGAGAGTAATTCG
>Ga0310696_10004680_pt1 | contig 16731 bp, 10 predicted proteins | sample AusTroGonzalo_MG_4_FD_203885 | JGI IMG/M metagenome (GOLD analysis project Ga0310696, IMG submission 203885) | Bovine rumen microbial communities from tropical cattle in Woodstock, Queensland, Australia - Gonzalo_02 (v2) (version 2) | ecosystem: Host-associated > Mammals > Digestive system >...
GGAAACGGCGATCCAGCCCCATTGCTTATCCTTCGCCGCCTCCTCGGGATCGCTGAAGCGTACCGACCGCGACGGTTTGTCCGCGGTGACGTTGGCGATGGCGATGATGTTCCGCCCCTCCCTCAGGATCCCGGCTGGGATGGTCAGCCCCATGCGTCCCCACTCGAGTTCGGGGAAGCGGGTGTCGCCGGAGTATATCGCCTTGCCGTTCACGGCGACGCGCAGCTGCGACCGGCCCGGCTTGTCGTCGTCCTGCCCCTCGATGGCGAGGAAAGTCGGTGCGTCGGGGGTGTAGTCCAGTGTCATCGCGATCGTCACGGTGCTCTGGTCTCCGGCGGAGGCGCCGCCAGGAGCGTACGCGTGCCCTTCGCTTGCGGCGTTGAGTCCCGGACGGCGCAATATGGCGCAGTAGCGCTCCGGGCATTTGTACGAGTAGGAGATCACTTCGACGCCGCCGTTCATCGCGAGCGGCTTGAAGTACCAGCCGCCGGGGATCCGGTCCGCTCCCGAGAAAAACGCCATGGGATCGGCGAGGAATTTGTCGACGACCGGCTCCCTGGCCCAGAATCTGCCGCTGTCGGGGATGTTGAATCCGGTGGCGGTGAGGATAACTTTCCGCATGTCACCGCCGCGGACGATGCCGTTGAACCGCCCCGGAGCCTCACGCGCCATGTTGATGAAATCGACAAACCGGTCGATGAAGGCTTTCAGCTCCTTTTCCGTGGCGCAGCTCCGCGGCCCGTAGCGGAGGAAATCCTCGACGCACACATACTTCTTTTCCTCGAAGATCCGGGCGCGCAGCACTTTGTCGTCGCCCGCCGCCGCGACGGCACGGTCGAAGAAGGTGTAGATCTTGTCGAGCGCTTCGCGGGTGAAAGCGGTTTGGGTATGATTCGGTTCGCCGCAGAAGAGATTGGTCAGATTGCCCTCGTTGCCGTGATGGCGGTAATTGCGGCCGTAGTCGTCGATGAAGAGCGTCAGCTCGTGCATGATCTCGCCCGCCTTGCCGAAGTAGTTTAGGTCGAACTCCTCCATGAGCTTGTCGGGGGCTTCGCCCAGATTCCACCGCGGCATGACGAAGCGCAGCGCGAGCGGCGTGTAGTGGAACTGGAACATATAAAAGTCCCCGCTGGCGAAGCGGTTGAAGCGCTCCGCCATACGCATGAGCTGCAGCGGTCGGGCGTCGTCGTAGGTCATGAATCCCAGCCGGGAGGCGTCGCCGCCCAAGGCCCGGTTCCACTCCTCCAGCATCTTGAGGCATTCGCGGTTGCGTTCGCAATCCACATGCAGCGTGCAGGGCATCAGGTGGTGGGTAACGCAGTAGAAGATGTCGATGCCGTCCGCCACCTTGACCTTGCGGGGCGGGAAACGGCGGTTGAAATAGGCGCAGCGGAAAACCTTCAGCTGCGGATCGATCTTTCTGAGTTCCCGAATCGCCCGGTTGGTGAATTCCATCTGCATGTCGGTGTCGGTACCGACGTTTTTCCGATAGGCGGAGCAGCGCGGGCAGAGACAGCCGTTCGGAGTGTCGCCCGGCTCGAAGCAGACCATGTGCAACCCCTGCTGCGCCCGGATCAGATTTTTGAGACCTTCGAGCATGATGTCGCACGCTTCGGGGTTGGTCATGCACTGCTGGGTGAACGACGAATTGCTGGCGACCGCATGTCCGCCGGAGGGATCCGTGTAGAAGTATTCCGGGTGCTCGGCAAAATACAATTCCTGCGGCATGGTGATGTCCAGAATGTGGATCCACTCCGCCGATTTGTTCGAGTGATAGTAGTCCACGTCGTTGCGGATGTAGCGGGCCACGCCGGTTTTTCCGCCCGAAAACAACAGCTGCGGACTGCTGGCGAGCATGGCCTTGTAACGCGGTTTGGCGCGGCGGTCGATCTCCGGCAGCGCCGCGACCGGCAGCTTCGGCATTTTCACGCAGTCGGAGGCGTAGTAGGCAAAATCCAATTTCAAACGCAGGTAATCGAAGAGCGCCGGGGCGATGTCGTCATTTTCGCTGTACCGCAGCGTGATGCCGTTTTTGTTCACCTGAAGTATCCAGCCGCGCTCTAGAGCCGGATCGGGCACGGCGGCGAAGGCGCCGGATGTCGGTTTCACTTCGGGGACGGCCTTGACCGGCAGGGCGACTCCGGTAAGTTTCCACAGCCACCCCTGCCACATCGACACGCTCCAGCGCATCACGGGATCGGCGTTTTCCTGGATCAACAGATGCGTCAGTCGGCCGCCGTCCGGCAGGGCGATCCCGCCGCCGATGGAGGGATACGCCGGGACGACTTTGAGATCCGCAAAACTGACGTTCGCCCCGGCGGCGGGGGTGATCAGCGCCGAGCAGAGCGGTCCATAGTAGTCCACCTTCTGCCAGCCGGGCTTGGGCAGGAATTTCTTTCCCGGAGCGAAGCGGAACACGCCTTTGTCCAGCTTTACCCTCCCCGTGACGTGGAACGCGGGCGCCGGGACCTCGGGCTCGATGCAGAAAACCAGCCGGAGCGCGTCGCGCGGATTTTTCTCATACGGCGCGGGCAGCGGTGACGGGAAGCGCAGCGTCGCAACGCCGTCCGGATCGACATCGAGCTTGAAACACTCTTCGCCGGAAACATAACGGGCTTTTTTCTGCGAAAAATTCGAACGCGGCCAGTCGATGAGCAGACAGCCGCGGATGCCGGTGATTTTCCCGTGCATATGCACCGGAACCAGCTTGTCGGTACAGCGAGTCAGACTGACTCCGGAATCGACATATTCCACCCCCAACGCCACCGACGCGGCCGCCATCGCCGCCGCCAACCATATCCGCTTCATCGTCGTTCCCTCCCGAAATCACATGCGCAAAAATCGCCTTGACACCGCTTATGACTGCTTGATATAAGGTCCTTATTATATGGCGTGCAAATATCAAACCGATCTTGTAAGATATCTCCGGGACGACGTGATTTCAAAGGGGGATCACGATTTTTCGTATTTTTCCGCCGAACGGGCGCGCCCGGGAACGGCAAAATCCGCCTTGAAATCGCACAATATCGGGCGTATATTATCCTCGCTCGGGCCGTGCATGGTGCGGCCTTCATTCAAGTCGGGGACTTCGGAGCGCTTGTCTCCCCGGAGTTCCATTCTTTTCTTGATGGCTGACATCGGCAAACTCATCACCTGCGCCGCCGGGCACTGAGCAGAGGTTTTGACAATACATGCCGGGCAGTTGAAGGATCGATCTCGTGGAATATTTCGATATACATGCGCATATTTTTCCCGTTTCGCTGGCGGAAAAGGCGGTCGGCTGGCTGGAGTCCTATTACGGCTACCCCTGGGAGGGAAAAGGCATCTCCGACGATCTGCTCGCGAGCATGGACGTTTCCTCGGTTCGCCGCGCGGTGATCTTCTCTTCGGCGACCAAGCCGATGCAGGTGCGCGATGTCAACGATTTTCTGGCGAAAGCCCAGCGGGAAAATCCGGGGCGCTTCTTCGCCTTCGGCACTCTTCATCCCGATTACGGCGATCTCCGCGGCGAATTGGAGCGGATCCGCGAACTCGGACTGCACGGCTTGAAGTTCCACCCGGATTTCCAGCACTTCGCGATCGACGATCCCCGGATGTTCCGCATCTACGAGATGGTCGGCGATACGCTGCCGATGCTCTTTCACGTCGGCGATCCCGCGAGCGATCTTTCGGCGCCGCGCCGTCTGGCGGCGGTATTGGATGCGATGCCGGAACTGCGTGTCGTCGCCGCCCACTTCGGGGGCTATCGCGCATGGGAGGAGGCGCGCCGCTGTCTGATCGGCCGCGAGCTGTGGATCGACACTTCGAGCACGCTGCCGCAGATCTCCGCCGCGGAGGCCGCGCAGATCGCGCGCGAACACGGCATCGACCGCGTACTTTTCGGGAGCGATTACCCCGCGGTGCGCCACCGTCGGGCGATCGACGACGTGCTGAGTTTCGAATTCACTCCCGAAGAAAACGAAAAGATATTCCACCGCAACGCGGAACTTCTGCTCGGTCTCGCACCCGCATGAAGCCGTTTCTTTTTTTGTGCCTCGACCGTCGGCGGTTTGCCTGCGCCTCATCCCGAAATCTCCGGACGGACCGGAACGATTTCAAGCGAAAGCATGCGGCGCGGATAAGCTGAAGTCGAATCGTCCGGCGCTTGAAAAAGCTCCGCGCCGACTGTATTGTATGCGCCATGAACACCGCCGAGAACAACCCCGAAACCCCGGACATCGTCCGCGGACTGCTGCAGATGGAGCGGCAGAGGACCGTATCCACCTTCGCCCCCGGCTCGGCATCTGTCGCCGCCGCCAGCCCGGAGGACTGCGCCTGGCGCCAGCAGAACACCGAACTGCATCCCTACCGCGAGATAATGGTGATACTCAAGAACGACATTCCGTTTCAGCTCGCCTCCCACGTCTACGCGGGACACGTCGGCGACATCGTGCTGGTCGACGCGTTCGAGACTCACGACCGCTTTCATCCGCCGAGCGTCGGCGACACCCTGACGCTGTGGATGCAGATCGGTCCGCAGGCGATCGTGTGCAGCGTCATCCGGAGCAATGCCGGCGCGGGAACGGTCATCATGCGCTACGATTTTTCGAATCCCGAGCTCTGCACGCTGCTCAACCGCGCCTGGTACGACGCCGCGAACGGGCGGAAGCTCCCGGAGGCGGCGAACATGGAGATCGGCGCGGTGGTGAATCTGGCGAGGAGCGCGTTCGCCGAAAAGCTCATGGCGGGGGGCGTGCAGTACAACCGGAACTTCAAGGATGCGCAGTATCGGCCTTATCCGGCCGTCATGGCGGCGATGAACTACATCGCGACGCACATCGGCGAAAAGCTGTATTTCGACGATATCGCCGAACGGGCGGGGTACAGCCGACAGCATTTCGCGCGGCTGTTCCGGCAGTATTCGGGATACAACTTCCGGGATTACATCGACCATGTGCGGATGATCATGTTCCGCGAGATGTATTTCATAAAGTACATGCGCAAGAACGAGATCGCCGGCGAATTGGGTTTTTCCTCCAGCAGTTCGCTCATCCACTGGCTGCGGAGCGTTCAGGACAAGCATCTGGAGCAGAATGTTACGGCGCGCCGGCGGCGGCACGGCGACAAGGGGACGATATGAAAGTCACCGCCCCCTTCCGGAACAAGCGCGCCATGGCTGCGGAGCAAACGGATCGTCACCGGGCCGCCCGCATTTGGCGAAGCTCCCCGCCGCCAGCGCAAGATACCCGTATCTCCTAGATTATCTAGTGGTTCCGCAATCTTCCAGCTCGTGAGTAATTACATCAATGTTGTGAGCAAATACGACAACATTTAGTGTTTTTACCTATTGATAAGGTCGTTTTTCATGGTATCTTTATTCACAGCATACGCAGGGCAAAGGGAGTCGTCTATATGAAACGTGGAATTTTTTCGGCAGTTTTGGGGATTCTGGTCGTCTCCGCCATCTCCGCGCGGGCGTGCACCAGCTGGGTGCTCCGCCCGGAGGTCACCGAATCCGGCAGGATGATCGTGCAGAAGATCCTGGACAACCCCTACAGCACGCTCGACGCGGACATCCGGATCGCCCCCAACGGCTGGCGCTGGATACGCATCGGAAGACTCAACGGTCCGTCGATGGCGATGAACGAAAAGGGCGTGGCGATCACCGCCAACTGCGGCGAACGGAACGGCGACGAGCCCTCCCGCAAAGGACGCCAGACCTTCTACAGCTTCGAGCTCTTGTGGCACGTGATCAGAAACTGCGCGACCGCCGAAGAGGGTGTCGAGGAGCTGAAGCACATCGGCCGCAACCGCCTGTTCCGGATGCCCGGCAAGCAGGTCGTAAAATACGGATCCATACTGATGGTCGCCGATGCGAAGCGGGCGTTCGTGGTCGAGATCGGCGACGGCTACTGCGAGGCCGTGGAGATCGCGAGCGGCATACATGTCGTCGCCAATGCGTGGCGGATCCCCGGCGGCGAGGCCGTTTCGGTGCACAACGGTCAGGACATCCGCGGCAACCGCGCCCGCGAAGTCTGCGCCGTCAAGGCCCTGCAGGCCAATCAGGTCGACGGCAAGTACACCGTCCGCGGCTGTTTCGACGCCTCGCGGCGGATCCGCGGCCCCAAGTACCTGGACCGCTACCCCTTCGTGCCGGGGGACCGTAAGGCGAAAAACATGTCGCTCATGACGGGATGCTTCGAGATCGATCCGGAGTTCCCCGCTTACTTGAGCTGCGCTTACACCTCGCTCGGGCCGCAGCGGCACACGGTGTATCTGCCGGTCCCGATGGCGGTGCGGCAGCTGCCCGACAAGATGCGCGACGGCCGCTGGGCGCAGATGGCCTTCACGCATCAGGAGGCGTTCGGACCGGAGCACGGCGACCTGCAGAAGTTCACCGAACTGGAAGACAAGTTCCACAAGGAGTTCGACGCGACGCGCGACCGGGCGCGCCGGCTTCTCCGGGCCGGAAAAAAGGCCGAGGCGGTCAAATTGCTCAACGACACTTTCGAACGCCAGTACGCCGAGGCCGACGCGGTTTTGACCGCTTTGGATGAAGCCGCGCGGAAAAAGTCCGCCGAAGCGGTCAACGCCGACAAAAAACAGATCCCTTCGAACTCCGAGAAATAAGGATTTTTCATCATGAACATCAGACACGCGATGCTCGGTGCGGTGCTCGCATTGACGGCGACGGCTTTCGCCGACGTAGACTGGATGATCCTGCCCAAATACTCCAGATCCGGGCGGATGCTCGTTCACGGCGCGCGCTACGGAGTCTCGAAGGACGGCAAAAAACCGGTGCGAATCGTCCCCAAACAGTATTTCATCACGCCGCAGACCGACAAGGCGGCAAAATACAACTATCTGCGGCTCGGCTCCATCTGCGGGTTGAACGAAAAGGGACTGGCGGTGATCTGGTCGAGCGGCAATCCGACGCGTGACAAGAACCCCAAAAAGAAGAACGCCACTTATGCCTCCTATGCGGCGACGGCGGCGATTCTGCGTTCGTGCGCCACGGCGGAGCAGGCGGTGAAACACATGCGCCGGGCCGTCGACAAAAGACTCGTTTCGGGCAGCTCGATCTTCCTCGTCGCCGATCCGAAGCGCGCGTTCGTGATCGAGTGCGCTCCCAAGCACTTCGCCTCGTGGGAACTCCCGCACGCGTTCTGCGTGTACTCGAACTGCTGGAAGCTCCCCGGCATGGACGACGCTTCCGTCGACAACGCCAACCGGGCGACCTCCAACTTTCAACGCGAATGGGCGGCGCGCGAAGCGCTGCGGCAGGCGCTGACCGAAAAAAAGTCGCTCTCGGTCGCCGACTCGATCCGGGCGTCGCGCCTGAGCGTCGCGGAAGTGAACGACAAGGAATTTTCCAAGCTCCGCGGCTGGCTGAAACTCACCAGCGCCCCGTTCAACCGTTTTTCCGCGGACAGCTATCTCTTCGAGCTCGACTGCGAGTTCCCCGCCGAATTGAGCTGCGTTTACGCGGCGCTCGGCCCGCAGCGCCACACCGTCTATCTGCCGATATCGTTCGGGGCGGCGGACCAACTCCCGAAGGTGCTCTCCGACAAGGAGTGGTCGGCCAACGCGTGGCGGATCGCCGACGCCGCCAAGCCGGAGGATCCGGTGCGCCCGGAACTTCTGGAGTTCGAAAACAAGCAGATAGCCGACTTCGCCAAGGTGCGCGAAGAGGCTCGCTGGCTGCTCCGTCTGGAAAAGCGCGAAGAGGCGCTCAAGCTTCTGCACGACACTCTGACGCGGCAGAGCGGGGAAACACTGGAGTTTCTGAAGAAACTCGAATGATGAATGATCGATCCGCTTGCGCGGCTGAACCTTAGAACTTCAACGGCGGCAACGCCATGAAAAAATAACATGTGGGGGTAAAAATGAGCAAAAAACGTTTCACGCTGATCGAACTCTTGGTCGTCATCGCGATCATCGCCATTCTGGCGGCCATATTGCTGCCGGCACTGCAGTCGGCGCGGGCCCGGGCGCAAAGCAGCAGCTGCGTCAGCAACCTCAAGAACCTCGGGGCATACGCCAGTCTGTATGTGGGCGACAACCGCAACCTCTGGCCGACGACCAGTACCACCACCATCGCGTCGTCGAAAGTGACCGAGATCAAAAACTTCCTGTGGCCGACCTGTCTCATCTACGGCAAGTACACTCCGGACTGGCGGCTCAACGGCGATCTGAAGAAGCGGCAGTATGTCAGCTCCATGATCTATCCCGACAACGACGCGTACCGCTGTCCGAGCATAGCATTCTGCACCAATAAAGGTCTCTTCAACCAATTCACGGTGCCGCAGACCTACGCGACTCCGCTGTTCTACGAGGGTCGGTCCGCTGCACATGGACACTGTCTCAATCTTTCCGCTCCGCGGCTCAACGATGTCTGGAAAAGCGGCAGCACAGTATATGACGAAATAACGTCGAGTCCGAGCAGCCGGATCTGGCTCGCCGATGCGACGTACACCGAAAGCAAATACCCGTACTACGCCCGCGGCGGATTTCATCCCTGGGCCACCGCGACTCTGACCTCCGGCTCCGTATTGACCAATCCCCACAACGGGCGGCTGAATATCCTCACCCACTCCGGCGGCGTGGTCGGTGTCGGGGGGGACGATCTGCGGGAATATTACGGCCTCTGGAACCTGCCCGAGGCGTTGAATTTCGTCGTGGTATCAAGGCGGTCGGCGTACTACCGCGACTTCGGGACCGGCGAGCCAGTCAAGTTATAACTGGCGCAAGGCGGGCCGGAACCCTGCCGCGTAACGAAACCTTCCTGTTCCTCCGCTTCGTGCACCGGAGTTCACGACATCTCCGGTGAGTCGGGGCGGGGGAATTTTTTTTGAAGTCGTTTCTTCATTGCTCTTCCGGCCGTCGGACCGGTTTCGACCACGACAGCACGAAGAAGCCGAGCGCGATCACCGCGAACGTCGTGAGCGCTCCCCACAGCATCACCGGCGAACTCATGCGTTGGAAGAACTGCGCGCCGAACCACGGTCCGACCGCGTAGCCGATGCCGCGGAACAGCGTAAGTGAGGCCATGATCCGCCCCGCATTCTCCGGCACGGTCTCGTTCGAGAAGGCGGTGTAGAGCGAAGGCCGCGCCATCATCTCGCCGAAAGTCAGCACCATGACCGCCCCCGCGACCGTCCAGGCGTCGACGCAGAATCCCAGCGAAAAGTACCCCGCGATGTAGAGCAGTGTGCCGGCATACATCTGATACTTCAAAGCGACGCGCAGTCTTTTGAGCGCCAGCGTCACGGGCAGCTGCAGAAGTATCACCAGAAATCCGTTCATCGAATAGATCGCCCCCAGCGACTTTTTGCTGATCCCGACGGTTTCGGTGGAATAGACCGAGAGCGTCGAATAGAGCTGGGAGGTCAGCGAAAAGAGCATCACCGCCCCCAGCAGCATGAAGAGGAGCCGCTTCCGTTCCCAGATGATCGGGATGACCGATCCGGAGTTCTTCCCCTCGCGGCTCCGGCGCGCGGGCGGCGTGAAACCTGCCTGATAGCGGCAGAAGAGCTGGGTGAACACCCCGCCGACGCCGCACAGCGCGGCGGTGACGAGGAAAAACACCCAGAACGGCGTCTTGGCGAAAAACGCCCCGATCATCGGTCCCAGGGCCCAGCCTAGGTTGAAACCGATGCGGATCCGGCTGTAATATCCGGGACGCTCGGCTTCGTCGGTGATGTCGGCGAGATACGCGTCCGCGCCGATCTGAAAGGCAACCCCGACGGCGGTGTTCAGCATCAACACGACCGCGAAGGTCCAGAACGGAGCGTTGACGTAGGTCATGAAAGCCATAACGACGAACAGCGCGGCGCGGGCGAACTGACCGAAGTTCATCATGAGACGCCGCCCGAATCGGTCGGTAAGCGGCCCGAAGAGCATGGGGGACAACACCACCATCGCCCCCATCAGCGGAAAGATCAGCCCGACGGTCGAGTAGGGTATCTTCCGTTCGCTTTTAAGGTAGATCGGGATGAACGGATAGACGATGGCGTACGCCAGCTGATTGAAGGTCCACGCGATGCACAGCGCCGTGCCGCGGTCGCGCGAATTTCCCGTGGAAGATCTCATTTTTTGCCCGATGTCAGCTCCCCGCGAATTCCCGGCGCACCGCCGCGCGCGTTCCCTCGTCGGCGAGCACCGCAAGCGCGCAGTATGCCAACGCCGCGCCCGCCTTGAGCATGCTGTCGTAACCGTACCGGCTGTTCGCGTAACTTTTGAGTAGCTCGGAGTGCCCCGGCGCCGTCGACTGCCCCGGCTCGGCGATGCCGAAGTACGGATGCGCCCCCGGAACGACTTGGGAAAAGTCGCCGAAGTCGCTGGCGCCCCTGCCCGACGGGAGTTCGTCGGAGACGTTCATGTCGAGCTCCCGCGCCGCCGCCATGTAGAGGTCGTTCAGCACCCGGTTGGGTTTGCGCGGCTTGTAGGGGACGGCGTACTCGTCGATCTCGAACGAACATCCCGTCATCAATGCCGCGCCTTCGACCATCTTGGCGAAGCGGGCGTAGACCTTGTCGACGATCTCCTTGCGCTTCGAGCGGATGCCGATGCGGCACCGCGTACTGTCGGGGATCACGTTCGCGGCGTCGCCGCCTTCAGTGATGATGCCGTGGATCAGCGCCTCGCGGTCCATCTGCTGGCGGTAAAGCCCGATGGCGTCGAAGAGCAATACTTGCGCGTCGAGGGCGTTGATCCCCTTTTCGGGGCTCCCCGCCGCGTGCGCCGCGAGCCCGCGGAAGGTGACTTCGAAAGCGCGGATGCCGTTGCAGCCCGCGTCCCGCTTGGTCTTGCCGCCGCTCGCGTGCGCCATCATCACGGCGTCGACGTCTTCGAGGCAGTCGGAGTTGCGGAGCATCAGCACCTTGCCGCCGCCCCGCTCCTCGGCGGGAGTGCCGAGGACGACGATCCTTCCGGCGAGGTCATGCTTTTCCATGTAGACCTTGGCGGCGTAAGCCGCCGCGACGGAGGCGACGCCGCTCAGGTTGTGGCCGCAGGCGTGACCGAGACCGACAAGCGCGTCGTACTCGGCGGCGAACGCGAAGGTCGCGCCGCCGATGCCGCGCGTGTACTCCGCGCGGAAGGCGGTCTCCATGCCCGCGTAGGGATATTCGACGGAGAAACCGTATCTCTTCAACAGCCCGACGAGCAGACCCGACGCTTTGCGCTCGGCGAACGCGGTCTCGGGGTTTTCCCAAATGGTCTTCGCGGTTTCGACGAGCGGCCGCCGTTCGGCCTCGACGGTCGCCGCCAACTCGCCCAAAGCCTCCTCGATATTCATTTCTGACACCTTTTCACAGTCGGTACGGATCCCGGTCGACGGACGGGGCGCCGCATGAGATCGCCCCGCCGTGACCGCATCGGAGTAATATAGCATCGATCCGCCGTTTTTCAAAACACGGCGGAGGATCGGGGCCGGCACGGTTTTCCGGTTTGAATTTATGATGAAAATGATGTATAATATGCAAATCTTTGTCATCAAGCCAACCGAAGGGATTGAAAGGGGTTCTGTGCTTATGTTTTCGAATCGGTTCGCGTTCGCCGCGGCGCTTTTGGCCGCGGGGGGTCTGGTTCTGACCGGGGGCTGCAAAGAGGAAAAGCCAAAGGCGCCCGCCCTGCCCGCGGTCGTCGTCGAACCCGCCGTCGAAATGGAGTCTTCCGACTACGTGACCGAGATCGGCGAAGTCAAGGCCTACGACACCGTCGCCCTTTCCGCCAACGTTTCCGGCTTCCTGACCGAGGCCAACTTCAAGGAAGGCGAGCTGGTGAAAAAGGGCGCCAAGCTGTTCCAGATCGATCCCTCCGTATATGAAGCGGCGGTCAACAAGGCCGAGGCCGACGTAAACCGGGCCAAGGCCAAGCTGACGAACGCCCAGTTGGAATACGACCGGCAGAAACGGCTGCTGGCCTCCAAGGCGACTTCGCAGAGCAGCTACGACGCGGCGGACATGAATCTGCGGACGGCCAAGGCGGAATTGCTCTCCGCCGAAGCGGTGCTCAAGGAAAAGCAGGTCGATCTCAATTACACCAGGATCGTCGCGCCGTTCGACGGCTACATCGGCTTCAAGAGCTTCAGCGTCGGCAACATGGTCGGCCCCTCCAGCGGAGCTCTCGCCCGCATCACCAGAGCCGGCAACGTCAAGATCTACTTCTCGCTCGACGAACTCACGCTGCTGAGGATATTCGAACAATATCCCGATTCCCAGACGAACGTCTCGGCCGCTCCCGCGGTCAAGGTATTCCTGCAGAACGGAAAGGAATACCCGGAAAAGGTGTGGATATCCGCGTGGAACAACATCGTGCAGGACGGCACGCTCCAGATCCAGGCCACGGCGGAAAATTCCCAAGAAATGCTGGTTCCCGGTCAGTACGTCAAAGTCGTCGTGCAGGTCACCCCGCTCCGGAAGCGTGTCATGGTCAAGCAGGAGGCGATCATGCGCGAACAGCTCGGGACCTTCGTCTACGTGGTCGACGCGCAGAACAGGATCGAACGGCGGAAGATCGTCCCCGGCATGAAGAGCGGAGATTATCTGGTCGTGCGCGAGGGACTCGCGGCGGGCGAACGCGTGGTCGTGGAAGGTCTGCAGAAGGCGGGTTCGGGCGACGAGGTCAGGCCGATAACGGCGCAGCAGACCGCCCCCGCTCCGGAACAGGCGAAAAAGGCGGACGAAGCCAAGGCTTCCGCTCCGGAAAAAACCAACGCGGCGAAAAAGTGATCGAGGCCAGTCATGCTCAGTGAATTTTTCATCAACCGGCCCCGGTTCGCGCTCGTCATTTCGCTGCTGCTGCTGCTCGGCGGGATCATCGCGCTCTTCTCGCTGCCCGTGACGCTTTACCCGGATATCGCGCCGTCCCAGATCGAGGTCAGCGCCAACTATCCCGGCGCGGACGCCCAGACCGTGATGGACACCGTGATCCAGCCGATCGAATCCCAGCTCAACGGCGTCAAGGACATGATCTACATGTCCTCCACCGCCGCCGAGGACGGCTCCGCCACTATCAAGGTCTACTTCAACATCGGCACCGACGGCGACAGGAACACCGTCAACACCCAGAACCGCGTCGCCTGGGCGGAATCCTCGCTGCCGCAGGACGTGCAGCGTCAGGGCATCACCACCAAGGAAGCTTCGAGCAGCATGCTGGCGATCGTCACGCTCTATTCGCCTACCGGAGCTTACGACGAAAAGGATTTGAGCAACTTCATGTCGATCTACATCAAGGACGAGCTCGCCCGCATCCCCGGCGTCGGCGACGTCAACCAGATGGGCGCGCTGACCTACGCCATGCGCGTCTGGCTGGACAACATGCGCATGGCTTCGCTCGGGATCACGGTCGACGACGTCAGGAACGCCATCTCGGCTCAGAACGTGCAGATCTCCGCGGGATCGCTCGGCGAATGGCCCGCCCCCGCGGGGCAGAAGACGCGCTTCGCCGTCACCGCGCAGGGGCGCATGACCGAGCCGGAGGAGTTCGGCGCCATCGTGATCCGCTCGCGCTCCGACGGCTCGCAGATCCGGCTGCGGGACATCGCCAAGGTGGAAATGGGCGCCGAAAACTACTCCGGCGTCTCCTCGCTGAACGGCAAACCCGCCGCCATGCTGGCGGTCTACCAGCGCAACAACGCCAACGGACTCGAAATCGCCAAGAACATCCGGCAGCGGCTGGAGGAGATCAAGAAGACCTCCTTCCCCAACGATCTCGCCTACGGCGTCCAATACGACACCACGAAATTCATCAAGGCTTCCATCTCCGAAGTGGCGGAAACGCTTTACGTCGCGGTACTGCTGGTCGTGCTCGTCACCTACCTGTTTCTGCAGGACTGGCGGGCGACCTTGGTGCCGTCCGTCGCCATCCCCGTGTCTCTGGTCGGCACCTTCGCGGTGCTGTATGCGGTCGGCTTCAGCATCAACCTCGTGACGCTCTTCGGGCTGATCCTCGCCATCGGCGTGGTGGTCGACGACGCCATCGTGGTGATCGAGAGCGTGAGCCGCCTGATGGAGGAGGAAGGGTTGAGCGCCCGGGACGCCGCGGTCAAGACGATGCGGCAGGTCACCGGGCCGTGCATCGCGACGACGCTGGTCCTGCTGGCGATGTTCGTGCCGGTCTGCTTCCTTTCCGGCATCACCGGCGTGATGTACCGGCAGTTCGGCATCACGATCTCGGTGGCGGTATCCCTTTCCACGCTCAACGCGCTCACGCTGAGTCCGGCGCTCTGCGCGCTGATCCTGAAACCGGTCGACCGCAGCCGTAAGAAATTCATCTTCTTCCGCTGGTTCGACGCGATGTTCGACTGGATGACCGCCAAATACGGCGCGATCGTGAGATCGCTGGTCCGCAGATCCCTGCTGGTGATCGTGCTCTACGCCGCCATGGGCTTCGGCGCGGTCGAGCTCTTCAAGATGCTGCCCACCGGTTTCGTTCCGGACGAGGATCAGGGAACGTTCTTCGTCAACGTCCAGCTGCCGGACGGCGCCTCGCTGGACCGCACGGAAGAGGTGGTCGCCAAATTGCGGAATGCGGTCAAGGACATCCCCGAGGTCCGGGACTACATGTTCGTTTCCGGTTTCAACCTCATCAACAACGTCAGCGCCAGCAACTGCGCGCTGGGCGTGGTGATGCTGAAGGACTGGTCGGAACGCAAGGGCGAATCGCAGGTGCAGGATGCGGTGATGGAGCGTTTCTACGAATCCATCAAGGACATTCCCGGCGCCTCGGTCGCCGCGTTCGGCTCGCCCACGATCCAGGGGCTGGGCGCGGTCAGCGGCTTCTCGATGATGCTGCAGGATCGTTCCAACTCGCTGACGCCGACACAGTTCCAGCAGAAGCTGAACAAAGTGCTCGCGGAGGCCAATTCCAGCCCCGTGCTGTCCACCGTCTACTCCTCGTTCCGGGCGTCGTCGCCGCAGGTCTATCTGCCGGTCGACCGCGGCAAGGCGATGAAGCTCGGAGTATCCGTGGAAGACATCTCCCGCGCGCTGGAGGGGACCTTCGGGTACACCTATGTCAACGACTTCAACAAATACGGCAAGACCTACAAGGTCGAATACCAGTCGGCGCCGGAGTACCGCAACGAAGTTTCGGACATCACGCACGTCTATTTGCGCAACTCCTCCGGGAACATGGTCCCGCTCAGCACGCTGGTCGAGCCGGAATTCCGGTTCGTCCCGCAGTATCTGCAGCGCTTCAACATGTATCAGGCGATCTCGATCAACGGAGCCCCCGCCGCCGGATACAGCTCCGGTCAGGCGATGGCGGAAATGGAGCGGATCGTCCACAAGGTCGATCCTTCGCTCTCCTTCGAGTGGGCCGACATGTCCTATCAGGAAAAACTCGCCGGCAATCAGGTGGCGATCGTCTTCGCACTGGCGCTGCTCTTCATCTATCTTTTCCTCGTGGCGCAATACGAAAGCTGGATGCTGCCGCTCGCGGTCGTGCTGTCGGTGCCGATCGCCTTCGCCGGCGCGGTCGCGTCGCTCTGGCTGCTCGGCATCGAAAACAACATCTACACTCAGGTCGGCTTCGTACTGCTCTTCGGCATCGCCTGCAAGACCGCGATATTGATCGTGGAGTTCGCCAAGCAGCTGCACGACGAGGGCAAGGACGTCTACGAAGCGGCGGAACACGCGGCGAAACTGCGTTTCCGTTCCGTGCTGATGACGGCGGTCACCTTCGTGCTGGGAACGTATCCGCTGGTCATCGCCACCGGAGCGTGTTCGGTCAGCCGCCGCAGTCTCGGCACCACGGTGTTCGGCGGGATGCTGGTATCCGTGCTGGTCGGCACCATCCTGATCCCGGCGTTCTTCGTCTTCGTCCAGCTGATCGTGAACAAGTGCTGCAAAAGGAAAAACTCCTGACGGAGCGTTTCCCATCGGACCGGCCAAAGCCGGAGGCATTGTGCTCCGGCGTGCGGCCGGCTTGTCCTCGGCGATCCTGCCCACGGAAGGCCGGGAGGTCTTTCCTTTTTTCCTCGGCGCGACCGGTCGCGGCGGAGAAAAAATTCCGTTTCCCGCATATTTGCAAATCGCTTGAAAATATATTATATTACATATAATATTCCGGCATTCCGCCGTTCATATCCCGCGGCGGACGTTCGATCCCGGAACGCGGGATTCGCCAAAGACGAAACGGCCGCTCCCGCATCATGACGGAAACCCCGGGATTTCGCGCGTTTGCTTTTCGAAAATCGACATAACGACACCGTGAGGGAAGACGATGATCAAGTTTTCTTGCCCCAAATGCGGGGCGGTCTACGAAACCGACGACTCGTTCAACGGGCGCAAAGTGATCTGCGGCGAGTGCGAAAACAAGTTCAACGTCGCCGTCGAGCCTCCCGCCCTCAAAGCCAAGCCCGCGGAGGTCGATCACGGCCCCAGCACCTACATCACCTGCCCGCACTGCTGGAAGCGTTTCGACTTCAAGGAGATCAACTACATCTCGCGCCATCTCGATCTTTTGGGCGATCCCGTTCTGGGCTCGGACGCCCAGAAGCGTTTTCTGCCGCTGAAATTTTCCGCCCGCGGCATGGCGATCGACGAGCGGGGCATGGAATGTCCGGAAATGGCCTGCCCGCACTGTCATCTGAAGATCCCGGAATCGGTGGTCGATCTGCCCAGCTCCATCTTCTCGATCGTCGGAGCTCCGTCCAGCGGCAAGTCCTATCTGCTGACCTCGATGCTCTGGCAGATCCGGAAGTCCCTGCCCCAGTATTTCGAATACAACATCGGCGACGTCGAC
>Ga0310696_10004682_pt1 | contig 16722 bp, 26 predicted proteins | sample AusTroGonzalo_MG_4_FD_203885 | JGI IMG/M metagenome (GOLD analysis project Ga0310696, IMG submission 203885) | Bovine rumen microbial communities from tropical cattle in Woodstock, Queensland, Australia - Gonzalo_02 (v2) (version 2) | ecosystem: Host-associated > Mammals > Digestive system >...
TGCAGACGGAACTGTATGTACTGTTATTCCAAAGTCAAGATTATATATTTGTGAGGAGGTTCACTAATATGAATATAAAAAATGGTCTTTATCCAGTAGTCAAAGGGTCTATAGAAGGCATCAGAGGACCTGCAGGTAAAGATGGTGCTAAAACATGAGAAGAACTGGAAGACAAACCATTTGAATCTATAGGAAGTGGACTTTCAGTAGATAGTGAAGGTGTTCTTTCTTCAACTGGTGGTTCTGGTGGTGCATCAACTTGGGATGACTTAGAAGGTAAACCATTTGAAAGTATCGGAAACTGACTTTATGTAAACGATAATGAAGAGTTGTGTACCGATATTGATTGGTATGATGTTTACGATAAACCTTTTGAAGGTCTTGGAGATAATCTTTGGGTAGACCAAGATAGTAATTTATGTGCTGATGTTGCTAATGGTTGGTCTGATGTTTATGATAAACCATTTGAAAGTATAGGAGACAATCTCACAGTTGATAGTGAGGGAAGACTCAATGCTGAAGCAAGTGCCCCACCTGAAATATACATAGGTTCTTCTACACCATCTGGGCAAGAAGTGTTATGGATAAATGACACTCCAACTTCTGTAAATGTACCTCAGATAGATGATGCTAACATTTCATTGGTAGATACTTGGAGTTCTTCAAAGATTATAAGTGAGATACCCCAGATAGTAGCACTCACACAAGAAGAATATGATGAAATAACTCCAGACCCAAATACTTATTACTTCATATACGATTCGGAGAGTTCAGAATAATGATAGTAAAGAAAGTTTACAAAGGGACAACTCCATTTATAAAAGGGTATAAAGGGAACATCCTTCTGTTTGAAGAAGGTGGTCTTCCATCTCAATATCAACAGATTGAGTATATCCAGAGTACTTCAAATAATAAAAATGATAACTATATAGATACTGGTTATGTGCCACAGGTTGGTATGGTATTCCGTATCCAGTGTATGTTTGATGGTACTTATCCACTGACTGATTATGGGAGACTGTTTGGAGCAAATAATAGTTATTACAGACTTGAAGGAATGAATTCTTATAGCAACATGTCTTTCTACTGGGAAACTGTAGGTACTACAGTGAGGTTTAGTGCAAATACATTGTATGAAGTAGAAGTCAGTGATGGATTATATGTTGATGGCAATCAGATTGCTAGTGCAACATTCCAATACAACTATCCCAATAGCAAGAATCTATGGTTATTCAGTTCTGATGGTGGAGACAGGGATGGTGCTTACAAATTATATAGTTGTGTAATAACTGAGAATGGAGAAGAAGTTAGAAACTTTGTTCCATGTTATATCAAAGCAACTTCTGAAGTTGGTCTGTATGATTTAGTAACACAACAGTTCTATCCTAATCTGGGTAGTGTTCCTTTTGTTGCAGGAGGAGATGTTTAGATGATTCAATTAAATAATGATACGATAAAGGTGAAAGAAAATGGACATTGGAGTTCTTTGAGTTCTCTTACAGGTCCTCAGGGAGAAAGAGGATTACAAGGACCTCAAGGAATCCAAGGACCTCAAGGTCCCGCAGGACAAGATGGATACCCCACAATAAGTTCTGGGGATGCCGGTAAAGTACTTACCGTCAACAGTAGTGAGACTGCTCCAGAGTGGGGAAGTATTATTCAGGGTATAAATGTAGTTAAGAATATTGATGCAAGCAGTTCACCAATAATGTGAACGCAGGAAGAAATGGATGCATTAAAACTTGGTGATGCAGTAATAGATACTTGGCAAAATATATTATATGTCTGTTATTACATAAGTTCCTATGATATAAAGTTTTTCTCTGGTGGAATTAATACTGATTACAATAACTTTGGAGCAAATCAATCTGGACTTATTTTATATAGAAGTAGTGGGTCAATGTATAGAACTTCATTTGGTGGAGATGTTATATATAGAGATGTAACTAGTTTCTTACAGAATGAAAATGTTGGAACATCTTGTGTGGCAATACCATCTGCTGGAGGAGTAAAGGGGCAAGGTTATGTATCTACTGTAAAAGAATACATTTTAGTCAAGAAACCATCAGTAGCAGGTACATATACTCTTCAATGCACTTATGATGGCAACGGTAACTATACATACGATTGGGTATAAGGAGAATAGACTATGAATAATGCATTACAATTAGAAAAGAGAATAAAAGAACATAAGAGGATAGATGGGTTCGTTGGTGGTGGTTCTAATCCAAAACCAGTCCCAATAACAATACCTGTAGGCACTAAATTTGCATACTCTTATACTGATAATCTTGATGAATTAGTGGATTTAGTAACTCCTATAAGTAATCAGTATACTGATATGAGTTATATGTTTGACCACTGTTCAAATCTTGAATCCAGTTTGGCAACTGATATAGGAAGTTGAGATGTATCAAATGTAACTGATACTAGTTATATGTTCCGTAATTGTTCAAGTCTTACAGTATTAGACTTATCTGGTTGAACAAAAACCCACCTGTCCGGAGGTTACAATGCCAATATGGATAGGATGTTTAGTGGGTGCAGTGGACTTACTTATTTAGATTTTGGACTATCAGATTATGCTGAAGGACGGTTTTATCCAACTAGCACTGCATTTATGTTCCAAGGTTGCACTAATTTATCCTATTTAGATTTGAGTGGTATTCGTTTGGGTTACGGAGTTTTCCCAGTAACTAGTTACGGAGGTATGTTTGGTAGTGGAAATCAAACTATACCAGCAGATTGTGAGATATTAGTTTACAATGGAGTGGATTTGGGATGAATAGAAGAACACTTTGATTGGTTAACTAATGTTCATATAAAGGGAAGTGTTTAGGAGAATAGACTATGAATAATGCATCACAATTAGAAAAAAAGATAAAAGAACATAGAAAAATAGATGGATTCATAGGAATCAGTTCTAACCCAGAACCTCCAGTGCCTTATGAAGATGCAGATATAGTACAGTACTAAGGGGGTTATTATGGAAATAAAATTAACAGATACTCAATACTATAATGACATAGCAGATGCAATTAGAAGTAAAAATGGAAGCAGTGATGTCTATTACCCATCAGAAATGGCAGATGCTATCAGGAATATACCAACTGGGGGAGCAAGTATCCCTGTTGGTCTTAAACTAGCATGTAATTCGATAACTAATGTGAATTCTTTATTGCCGTATGTAGAGGATAACAGTAGTTTATATACTGACATGTCCAAAATGTTTTATATTTGTGGCACCCCAGGTTTCACATCATTGGATTTAAGGGGTTTTAACACATCAAATGTAACTAACATGAATGCTATGTTTTATGAGTGTAGTAGACTGACTTCCCTAGATTTAAGTAGTTTTGATACATCAAATGTTACTAATATGGGTCATATGTTTTTTATGTGCAGAAGTCTCACTTCATTGGACTTAAGTAGTTTTGATACTTCAAATGTAACTAGTATGACTCATATGTTTTTTGATTGTGGCAGTCTCACTTCATTAGATATACGAAACTTTGATTTTTCAAATGTTATACATTCTAGCAACATATTTGGTACTGATACCACACCATCTACTGCTGTCCCATCTAATTGTGAAATAATAGTTAAAGACCAAACTGCAAAAGATTGGTTATTGGCAATAAGACCAGATTTTACAAATATAGTTATAGCATAATAAAAGGGGTTCGATTATGAACCCCTTATTTATTTAACTTTTCTATAAGTTTTCTTCTTTGTTCTTCGAACTTAACTATTACATCTGGACTGTTACCAATTTCACCATCCAGTCTTTCAATTGCCTCGTCTAAAATAGCAATCTGATTATCTATGTCATTGAGTTTCTTGTATGCCATAACATAGGATTTGTAGAGTGCAGGTGCAAGGTAACCGTTATATCTTGCCTTGTCATACAACTCAATTGCCTTCTCTATATTACCTGCCTTTCTTTCAACTTCTCCTTGTTCCCAAAAGTCATAACCATCATCAAAACCTTTATCCCAGTTGCCTTTGTTCTTTATTTCAGAAATAGGGACTCTGTTATGAACTGGGTTGATTGATACAGAGACTGGTTTTTCTGTCTCAACATCACCATACTTTTCTTTTAAGAACTTCCAGACATCAATGAGGTGGTAAACAGGAACAGTGTGTCCTATTCTTTCTTCTGCTAACTTCTCATCAATTTCATAGTTTTGAACATAATCATCATATGAGTATATCCAAGAAGTTACAGACTTAGCATACTTTGTTTTTACAATCTTACTGCCATTCTTCTCCAGAAGTGCCATTACTTCTTTATAGTACTTGGCATAATTATTCCCATAGACTATTTTGACTTCTTCGACATTTTGAGATTTGTCAATAAATGATGGGTTAGAAAGATATTGAGGTTCAACTTTATCAAAAGGTCTATGGTTTACATTGAAGTAATGTTCATCTATCTCACAAGCATATAAGACAGATGCAGTTTCAAATTGATAAGGTGGGGCACTAGGACTTCTGGAATAACCATTATCTCTGGATGCAAAGATAGGTGTAAATCTGTTTGTGAGTCTATCATTAGTCTCATTAAGGATTCTGGTCATTTCCTTAGTTTCTAAGTCTAATGCTTCATCTTCAGAGAGATTTTTTGCTACAAACTTGACATCTGTATCATAGAGTTCTCTTATTCTTTCTGCTTCGATAGCATGTTCATGTTTTTCTTTGTATCTATTTCCTCTACCTTTACCAACATAAAAGACTTCACCAGTATCTTTTATAAACCACTCATAAACATAGAAGTCTCCCTTAGTACTACCTGTAGAATCTCCAACATATTTACTGCCGATATTGATAGTACCTATGTTTCCAATTTTAATACTGTTACCTTCTAAAGTAACATCAGTGGAAGGTTGCTCTTTATTATCCTTTTTCTTAAATAAATCTTTAAGTCCCATTATTGCTCTTTCCTAACAAATGACTCATCTTCAATAGTGATAGTATTCTTAGATGTTTTCTCTATTCTAATGTTGATTGGTGTTTCAGAATCATAGCACTCATTAGAAATAAGATAAACAGGTATATCTCTTTGATAATACTTTCCATTTTTCTTATAGTATGCTTCATCATTGAAGATTCTGTCTATGACTAAGACATTATCAACAATCTTTCCTTTTAATAATAATTCATAACCTCTTTGACTGGTATTAAGTGGAGTCTGAGTGATATAGACAGTATCATCATCTCTGATAATAACTTCTCTATTGCCGGATTGCCATGTTCCAACAAAGTTATCCTGTCTGACTTTGAAATGTATCTCTAAATCTGGTTTAACTTTAATCAGTATGAGATAAGCATTGAGTAATAGTGAGAGTATAAGCAGTATGATTAATAAAACTGGTTTTCTTCTAGACATATTAGTATCTCCTTTTGCTTCATTATACCAATGGTTGTTAACTTCAACAACAGATAAGTTTTGGACAAATAGAGATGGACAGAATACAATCTAAATAAGGTGTACACGGACCTTTTGGAAGTGCTTCACAATTGAGTGATTGGATTCTGAAAAGGCAAGAGAAGAGGGCAGAAAAAAGTCCTCTTTTTTATTTACAGGATTTACCTATTGTGTTAGAATCAAATGACCCATTATAGATTTTGTAAAATGACCACTATGGAATTAGTTTACTTCACAACCCCAAATAAGGTACAATATACTGGGGGTCAAAAGGCCGCTGGTTCAAGTCCAGTCACTCCGACCAGTACCCTCAATTATTGATTTTTCAATAGTTGGGGGTTTTTGTGTGGTCATTTTACATCGTAAAGAAAGAGAGGATGTAAAATGAACAAAAAAGCAAAAGAGTATGAAGAATGGTTAGAAGAGTTCTTAGAGGAAAAACGAGGGCAAGGACTGTCCTCTAAGTCTCTGAAAAGTGAAGAGTTCTCTGTAAACAAGTACCTCAAGTTTCTTGGGAATGGTGTTATCAGCAAGACTTCTTACTATGAGTACATTAACTCACTGGAAGTAAGTCCTGTTTCAAAGCAACACTATGCAAGAGATTTGAGGTGTTTTCTTTATTGGTGTCAGAGAGAAGAGTATCTTCCAGAATTCAAGGTCAGTCTTCCAAAAGCACAAGAACCGACACCTAAGATTATCTCCAAAGAGGATGTTAATGCACTTCTCTTTAAACCGGGGAAGTCTTTCACAGACCAGAGAACTTACACTGTCATCTGTCTTATTCTCTCCACTGGTCTTAGAAGTAGGTCAGTAGTGAACATTAAGGTTGATGACTTGGACTTTGAGAATAGGTGTATCAGAGTCAGAGAGACTAAGAACAAGAAGACCATAATTCTTCCCATGACTGATAAGTTGTATTCAGTCTTGACCAAGTATACAGGTAAGTGGGAATTGGGAGAATACCTCTTTCCTCACAGTGATGGTACTAAGATGGAGAGTGAGAGTCTTCAGAGGACTTACAAGAAGTATGCTCAAAAAAGGGATGTACCATATGGTCTTCATGCATTGAGACATTACTATGCTACAGAGGCAGTTAGAAACGGAGTTACCCCATTTGCGTTACAGAGAATACTGGGTCATTCATCCATAGACATTACTATGAAGTATGTGAACTTAGTTAATGGGGATTTAGAGAGTGAAATGGGGAAGGTGAACTTGATATGAGATTATATTGGACAGACTTACAGACACTTACAGACTACTTTAGAGAGAACTATCCAGAAGGAGTTACTGTTGAAGAATTTCAGGAATGGATTAAGGATTTTATGCCTGACATCATAGACATCCTAGAAGGTCGGTGCTAAGGCACTAAATCACCTGTTAGGCAAAAGAAATAAGAGCATTTGATAACTTAATCATTTGCTCTTTTTTGATGCTGAAAAGTTCTTTCTGGATTTAGTTTACTTATAAGGGTAAAAATATTATAATAATACTGTAATTGAGCATTGTCAATAGAAAATTTAAAATTTTCCTCAAAACAGGTGCTAAATTTGTTGAAGAAGTTATTATTTAAGTTAAAAGGAGAAATAAATATGAGCATAAGAAAAAATGATTGAACAAAAGAAGATTTAGTCCGTAATGGAATCACTGTAGAGTGGAGAGATGGACAACCAGTAGTAAAACAGGTTTACCAGATGGGTAAAAGAAACAGAATCAGTAAGTGGAATGTAGAGAGACCAATATACTTAGCAAAATGTAACCACAAATACAGCACTGATAGATTTTACCCAATGGTCTCACTGAAGATTTATGGTCAGTACAAAACTATTATACTTTCCAACTTAGTCTGGATGTGAGAAGTTGGAGAGATAGGAGACTATGATATTGACCACATTGATGGAGACCCAATGAATAACAGTTTAGACAATCTCCAGAAGATAACCCACAAAGAGAATCTGGAGAAGAGAAAGGGAGAGAAGAATCAATGAAAGTTTATAAAGGACATGATGAAATCTTAAAAGAGAAAAGAATCATTGATGAAGTAATAGATTCATGTATAAGCACAGATGATTCTGAATGTATGAAAGAAGTCTGGGAGTTGTTTAGAAGTTTCAGTAAGGAGAGATTAAATGGAACAACAATTTGAAAACCGATTTATTGTAGACATTAAGTCAGAGACTCATAGAAAGTCATTAGATTATGATTTGTCTTATCTGGAAGGCATCGTTTACAACACAATAGCATATGACCAAGAACATTTTGGAAATTGTGAGTTATATAGACTGCCTGACTATCTACACATCACTCAAGATGAGTTAGTAAAAGCAACCAGTGGTCTTACTAAGAAAGGACTCATCTATATAGAAAATGGGGAAGCATCCATTAAAAAGTGGACTCTGGAAGAGTTGAAAGAAGACCCAGTCATCAACAGTATGCTGGAGTGTTTTGTAGAACTCATGAAAACCAAAGGTGTGGAGTTCAAAATATAGTCAAAAATTATTGTGTATAATATGGTGGAGGTATACATGGAAACATTAAAGACTATATGAGATAAAATCCAGAAATACAAAGATGATGACAATGAAGAACAGGAATACACATGAAAACCTGAAAAGTGTACTGAGTATACAGTTCCTGTTTTTAGTTTACCATCAACAGATGCTCCGGGTTCAAAAGCAAAACTAAATTCACAATTATCAAAAGTCTTAGCATTTATAGATTTGAATAAACAAAGAAGATATTCTGATTGTTGCACCATCATGCCTATTCCAACAACTAACAAGAGACTTATTTCTATTTGTGGCAATCATAGGCAAGTGTCAAGACTTATCCAATTTATGATTACAATTGGTCTGATTGAGGTTGAATCAAATAACTACTCATTTAATCATAGAAAAGATTCTGATAATTACTGTAAGACATACAGATACTATGTTGAAAATGAAGAGAAAGTAAAAGATTACTGCCAAGAACATTCAGTCAATATGTTTCATTGGAAGAATAGAAGAGAGAAAGGAATGGGAACATTATTGGACACTTGCAAAATCACCAGTTTTGAACCATCCGAAGTCAGATTTAGTAGTGAGTTGCATCTATTAAAACCTGACAACTATTCTGTAAAACAGTTTGAAGATTATTTGGAAGATGTTCTTTATATTAACTATCCACAACTTGACCACTATCAAAAAGTAGCAGATGAAATAAATGAAGAGTATTACAAAGAATACCCAGATTTGCAAATACGATTCAAACCAAATATCAAGTGGAATAAAGGAAATAAATCAGTAAAGTCTATTGGTATTAGGGCAACTAATCAGTTGGTAGGTGCTAAGAAAGAGTATGACCCCGAATATCAAGGAATGTATAGAAGTGAAGTCTTAGAGAAGTATAAGTTAAACCTTAGAAAAGATGTTAGAAGTTCAGTACCCAGAGTCACATCTTTATTAAACTTTGGTTACTGAGTTTCAGAAGATGTTGATTTCTATGAGATAATATTCAATGAATTAGAAAGAGAAGAGAAGAGAAGAGGAACATTATTGGACACTTGCAAATTTGATGAAATAAGACACATTATCAAAGATTTGCATATGTCAGGGTACTTTGATACAGAGAATATGTTAAGTAAAAACACTTTCTGGAAGATGCATCATGATGGCAATTATGATGAGGTTATTTCAGTAATGGAGTCATTCAAAGATGCTGTTGAAAAGGCAGAAGGTGGGGTACTTTATAGTAATGAAGTTTTCTATCATGAATCTTGCATATATCTTGATGTACTAAAACATCTTTTAGATGATGGTTTCTTTGTCTGGGAAGTATATGATGAATGGTTTGCTAGACAAGAAGGTTGGACTCAAGAAGAATACGAGCAATATGTAACTGACTTAGTAGAAGATATAGCAAATAATTATATTTTGGAGATTGAGTAAATGATGTACGCATATGATTTTATAACTGATGAAGAGATAGAAAAAGAAAAAGAAAAGTTCGCAGAAGAAGAAAAAGAAAGGTATAAAAACTACAATGACAATACTTGGGTGCCATTTAGAAGTAGACAATTAAGTGAATATTGAATGCCTGCAAAAGAGTGTTGGACTTTATGTCAAAACTTGGACCCAGATGACAGAGAAGACTTAATAGATTTACTAACAAAAAGGGAAATTCTATACAATTGTGCAAAAGGACATAGTAAGAAAATGTATAGACTTGCTAAGATTATCAAATATACTTTTACACCTGCACAAAGAGCAGTTGTCTATAAGATTTTAGAGAAAGAGAGATACAGAGAATAATGACACCAATGGAACAATTAAAGAGAGCAATAGAATTAGCAGGAGAAGAAAATATGGGAATCACAGATGATTTTGACAGTAAACCAATTACATTCACTTTTAGATTAAATGACAAAGAAGAACTAAAGAAACCTCCACTGGGAGTAAAACCATTTGACCTCTGAATAGAACAGAGACAAGAAGAATTATGGGAAGCAATCAAGAGAAGTGAACACTACCCAGAAGACTATATAGAAGAGTGGTCATTTTTGGATGAGATGAGAAGAGAGTGGAAGTTTAGAAAGAATGAGATGGAGTTTTAGAGATGTAGATGACACATGAAGAAAAAGAAAAACGATTCAATGAGATATATGAGAAATACGATAAATTAGTCTGGTGACACTTGCATCACTCTTTAGTTGGAGACAAAGCAGACTTAGAAGATGTAAACCAGTTAATATGAATGGGCATCTGAAAAAGTGTAGATAAAATACTCCCTGGTAAAGAACATGCATTTGTATATAGAGTTATTCAGAACCAGATAAAGAAGTATATCTACTATAGGACAAGAGACAGGAAATCAAGAGGTATCACTACTGAGAACAGTGAAGGTGATGAGTACACATTAGCAGATATATGTAAAACTCTTACACATTCCAATGACTTTGAATACTTGGAACTATTAGACACTATAGAGTCTGCATTAACTGAACAAGAGTTTGAAGTATTTATTGAATACTTTCAAGGATGTAACCTTACAGACTTAATGAAACACTTTCATCTTGGTATTTACAGTATGAATGAAATACTGGAATCTATAAAGGTAAAACTATCAGATGTTTTCAATGAAGAAGCAACACTTCCATACATCATCAGAAGAAAACCAAAAAAGTAATATTTTAACTGCTCGATGTATTATATAAATGTAAGACCTTTATGTAAGGTTTCTAGTCATTTTTATTTCTCTTTATTTAGGGGGTAGCAATACCCCCACTTTTTGAATTATGCAAGAAAAAGAAATTGGACAAGCACAAATAAAAAAGTGAACTGAACTTCATCCTGAAGAAGCAAAAGCAGCACGATTAAAAGGTAGTGAAAAGGGTAATAAAATCAAGTCAGAGAAAGCAACTTTTAAAAAGTTACTGAAGACTGCACTTGAAATGAAAGATGACTCTGGACTTACTAACAAAGAAAAGATGGTTTATGCCATTATTGAGAAAGCAATCAATGGGGATAATAAATCATTTGAAATAGTCAGAGACACAGTTGGTGAAACTATAGCACAACAGATAGAAGTAGGAACAAAGAACACTATTAACATAAGAATAGATGGAGATAAACCTGAATCTGAGTAGTGACATTTTTAATGAAAAGTTTCTTCCATTGTTAACCGATTACACTCACAGATGAGAAGTGTATATGGGTAGTGCTGGTTCTGGTAAGTCATACCATATTGCTGAAAAGATAATCATCAGATGTTGCACAGAAGAAATTAGATGTATGGTCTGCCGTAGATATGCCACTACAATTAGGCAGACCTGTTTTGAGTTGTTTAAAGAAATTCTTTCTAACTGAAAGATAAAAGAATATATAGACATTAATGAAGGTGACATGAGAATCAAGTTCCCTAATGGTTCTCTCATTTTCTTCAGTGGTTTAGATGAAGAGACTAAATTACTTTCTTTAGTAAATGTTTCTGTTGTATGGGTAGAAGAGACATTTGAGTGTTCACAAGACATGATAGAACAACTCAATCTCCGTATGAGAAGTAAAGTACCCAATCAACAAATCATTCTATCTTTTAACCCAATCTCCAGTCAGTCTTGGTTGTATGAGTTTGTAAACAATCCTCCAAAAGACTTTATCTATCATCATTCTACATTCAGAGACAATAAGTTCTTAGATAGTGCAAACAGAGAATCTATAGAAGAACTGAAAGACAGAAATCCTCAAAAGTGGAGAATCTTTGGTCTTGGTGAATGGGGAATCAATACAGATGGATTAGTTCTTCAAAACTGGGAAGTACAACCTCTTAATGAATCAGAATTAGCAAGTAAGTTTGAACACAGAACTGGAGCAGACTTAGGATTTGTAGACCCAACAACAATTCTGAGTACATTCTGGGATAAAGAAAAGAATGTTATCTATGTAACTAGGGAATACTACAAAACAGGTATTCAACTAGATGATATATTTAATGCTATTGTCAACATGGGTTTATCAAAGTCAGTCATTTGGTTTGATAGTGCAGAACCTAGAACCATTGATTATTTCAAGAGAAAAGGTATTAAAGCAAAACCATGTATCAAAGGAAGAGACTCAGTAAAGGCAGGTCTCTCTTTTTTACAGAATCACAAGATAATTGTAGACAATAGTTGTAAAAACCTTATTATGGAACTTTCCAATTTCTCATACGAAAAAGACAGAAAGACAGGTAAGTTCTTGGAAGATAAGTATACCCATGAGTTCTCACATGCAATAGATGGTCTCAGGTATGCTTATTCAGATATATACACCAAGTCTAATTTACGGACTTTGGATAAATCAATACTAGCAATATAAAAGGAGAAACCAATGTATCTTATCGAAAAAGGAAAAGATTTGGGACCTGATTACTTAGGAAAATTACTTCCACTGTTTCAGACCAAAGAACTACCTAAACTTAACAAGTGAAAGAAGTATTATGACGGAAGACATAAGATTCTTCAGAAACCAGACAGAGATGGAAAACCAGTAAACAGAATAGTAGTTAACTATGCATATGACATAGTAAAGAATTATCAAGGTTACCTTACTGGAGTTCCAATTACCTATGAAAATGATGATGAAGCATTTCAGAAGTTATTAGATGTACTCAATTACAATGATGTTGAGTCAGAAGACAGTGAATATTTAAAAAATGCTCTCATTTATGGAGTTGCTTATGAAATCAATTACATTGATGAAGAGAATGAACAGAGGTTCAGATTATTTGACTCCAGAGAGTGCATACCTGTCTATGAAAACAATTTAAACAATGACCTTTTATATGTGGTCAGATTCTATAGAGAAGACTTATTAGATAAGTCAAATGAAAACTATATTGTAGAAGTCTACGGACCTAGTGATGTGAAAACATATAGGTCTTCTATGGGTTTTGTATCTTTTGAACTGATAAATGTAGAACCTCATTTCTACGGACAATGCCCAATCACAGTATTCAAGATTGATGATGAAGTATCTATCTTCAATCAGATTATGTCTTTACAAGATGGTTATAACAACCTCATGTCAGACATAGTTGATGATGAAGATAGTTTTGCTGATGCCTATTTAGTTCTCAAGGGTCTCACTGCTGATGAAGAAGATTTAGCAAAGATGAAACAGAACAGGGCATTAATAATGGATGTGGATGCATCTGCTGAGTTCTTAACAAAAGATGCAAGTGATACAAGAACAACAGAGACATTACAGACATTCAATGACCAGATTTATCACATAAGTGGTTGCCCAGATTTCAGTGATGAGAAGTTTATGGCACAGTCTGGAATTGCTCTCAGATATAAGTTAGTTGCATTTGAGAATATGGCATCAACTATAGAAAAACAAATGAAGAAGGCACTCCAGAGAAGACTGGAACTTATAAGTGCAATCTTCTCACTCACAGATGATGCCCCATGGCAAGATTGTGAGATTAAGTTTACCAGAAACTTACCTATCAGTCTTGAACCTACTACACCAGATGAACTTAATAGTTATCGTGGTCTCGTTAGCAACTACACATTACTTTCATTATTACCTTTTGTTAAAGACCCAGATATTGAGATGGAACTGGTCAATAATGAAAACTCATATGATTTATTTGCTAATGAAGAAGAGGAGAGAGATATAGATGAAGACGGAGAAAATCAGTAATTCAGATAAAGCATTTGCTTATTATCAGTTTATAGGAATGATTCCACCTGATGCTAAAAGATTTGATTGAGTAATGCACCATATGGATATAACCCTTAAAGATAATGACCCTGAGAGATATAAACAGTTTAACATCTACGATGTTATTCCTGTTTTAAGAGGTCAACACACCATAATTCATAAAAAAGATAAACCTGGGTTTAGTCCTACTGAAGAATCAAAAAAGAAACAATCTGAATCAATGAGGGGTAGGAAGTTTACTGAAGAGCATAAAAAGAAAATAAGTGAGTCTATGAAGGGTAATACCAATACAGTAGGCAAGAGTTGGACTCTTTCAGATGAAACCAAAAAGAAGATTGGTGATTCTCGTAGAGGCAAGAAATGTAGACTGGTTGACGGTAAGAGGGTTTATTACAATGCGTAGTCTAGACTATTGGGTTCTGAGAGCAAGTAGAGAAAAGAACTTAGATATAGCAATTGAAGAACTGATAAAAGAACTTCAAAGATGTTATTTGAAGTCTGCAAATGATTTGATACCCAAGTTAGAAAAACTCTATCTGGAAATACTCAGTGACACCAAAGGTGAAGTACTGATTTCTCATTTGTATCAGTACAACAGATACTATGACATTGTTAATGAGATAAATGAAGAGTTGAGAAATCTTGGATTTAAAGAAGCAGTACTTTTTGAAGATGAACTTACTGGAGTTTATGAGTACAACAGGAAACTTATAAATCCTTCTTGGAATCTTGCTATTAATAAGTCGGCAGTAGAAGAGACTATAAACAGAATCTGGGTTGGGGATGAGAATTGGTCAAGTAGAATCTGGAAGAATACCAATAAACTGTCTCAGACAGTCAGAGAGTCATTGATACAAACATTTGCTACTGGAAGTACTACAGATGATTTTGTTAAGAACTTAATGAAAGATTTTTCTGTAAGTTATAACCAAGCAAAGACATTAGCAAGAACAGAATTAGCACATTGTGCTACACAGGCAACAATAGATGGATATATAGAAATGGGGGTAACTCAATACAAAGTTATAACCGAGAAAGATTGTTGTGAAGAGTGTAATGATTTGTCTAATAAAGTGTTCGATATTAATGACCCAGAAGGGTATGTACCGATGCATCCAAACTGTAGGTGTAGCATAGTGGCAATCGTGTAAAAGTCATATTTTTGGTTGCTCACTGTATAGTATATGTAGTAAAGGATTTCACACAATAACTTAGAAAGGGATTAGAGATGGAAGACTTAGAAAACACAAATGAACAGGGTCAAGAAGTTGAAACTGTAACAATGACAAAAGAAGAACTCAATGCTCTTCTTCAGAAAGAGGGAGACAGAAGAGTTACTAGTGCATTGGAAAAACAAAAGAAAAAGAATGATGCACAACTCAAAGAAGCAGAGAAGTTAGCAAAGATGGATGCTGACCAGAGATATGCCTATGAGTTGGAACAAAGAGAGAAAGCAATTGAAGAAAAAGAAAGAGAATTAGCACTCGCAGAGAACAGAAATGTTGCTGGTAAGATACTAGCAGAGAAAGGTCTTTCATTAGACTTAGTTGATTTTGTTGTGGCAGAAGATGCCGAGACAATGAACAACGCAATCAATAAATTAGATAGAGCATTTAAGAAGAGTGTTAAAGAAGAAGTCACAAAGAGGATAGGTTCTTCAGTTCCAAAGAAGAGTGAAGTAGAACCAAATACTCTTACCAAAGAACAATTCAATAAGTTATCTCTCGCAGAATTACAGAAGTTAAGAAATGAAGACCCAGATGTATTTGAGTCTTTAAGTAATTAGGAGATATTATGGCAGATTATGAATTTAAAGGGTATGACAATTTCGTACTCGAAAACAAGATTAAGTCTATTCTTGATACAAAATTAGACTTCAATAGATTTATGACACCTGATTATTCCTTAGTTGAAGAACCGGGAATGATAAAGAAGATTCACAGATATATTGGTACTGGTGAAGTTGATGACCTTGAAAGAGGAGAAGGAAACACAAACTTTGTAGATGCTGAGTTTACAGAAGATGAGTACACAGTTTCCAGAACACAGGGTCAGGCAAGATACTATGATGATGACATCATGGCAGACCCAGTTCTTATCGATGCAAAAGTTAAGTACCTTGCAGAAGGTATGGTAAATGACTGAACAAAGAAAGCAATTGCAGAGTTCCAGAAGTCAACTAATACTGCTGAAATCACAGATTGGTCTCTCGCAGATTTTGCTGATGCTATTTCTGTATATGCAGAAGAGTATGAGTCTCAAGAAGGTCTCTTCTTCCTCGTTGGAATGAAGCAAGTTCCCGCAATCAGAAAGGCACTTGGACTTAACCTTATGTATGTAGAAGACTACATCAGAACTGGAGCAGTTGGTGCAGTTCTTGGAGTTCCTATTTATACTTCTAAGGCACTTGATAGTCTTGAAGATGATTCTGAAGGAACACCTATTGGATTCCTTGCAACAAGAGAAGCAGTTACTGCTTTCATTAAGAAAGATGTCAGAGTAGAACAGGGCAGAAACATCGACACCAAGGAAAACATGATTGTTGCTGACAGATATGCTGTTATTGCTCTCACAGACGAGACAAAGTGCGTAAAACTCATAGAAGCATAGTAGGAAGGGGGTACTAATATGTCCCTTGCGACTAGATTAGAAAACAGAATACAAGGTGCAGTTGATTTACTCAAAAGACCTAAGGGTAAAGTAAATATGACTTGGTTAATGAGTGAGAATGAACTGCTCACTCAAGACCCACTTCCAACTTTTATACTTGCAGATAAAGAAGAGTATATTGCATGTGCAATCTCTGGAATGCCTGATGCAGACTTAACTGTATTTGTAAATGGTGCAGTAATTGTAGATGACTTAAAGTTAGACTCTAATGGTGAGAATGCTTTAAAGTTAGACCTCAGAGATGGTGATGTAGTAAAAGTAATAACTTCATTAGAAGGTTATAAAGATGCTGAAGTTAGTGAGACTTGGGTTGAACCAATTCCAGACTTTATTCTTAAGGGTATTTCAGCAATACTTTCGGGGAGTGATGTCACAGTAATTGCAGATGTACAAGATGCAGAAGGTCGTTCAGTATCTGTAAAACTTGATGTATATCTC
>Ga0310696_10004683_pt1 | contig 16719 bp, 12 predicted proteins | sample AusTroGonzalo_MG_4_FD_203885 | JGI IMG/M metagenome (GOLD analysis project Ga0310696, IMG submission 203885) | Bovine rumen microbial communities from tropical cattle in Woodstock, Queensland, Australia - Gonzalo_02 (v2) (version 2) | ecosystem: Host-associated > Mammals > Digestive system >...
AAAGTTTACCCCAAGATAAAATTTTTATTACTAACGGCGTTCGTTTTTCCCGCGGAGTCCAAAGAGCAATAGAAGATGGCTCCATAGAAAAAGTTAAAAGTTTGATAGATAACGCTGAAGTTTTTATCATAGATGATATCCATTTGACAGCTGTAAATGATACGAACAGAGATTTTATTTCTAAAGTGTTAAATGAATTTGTCGCAAAAAGAAAACAACTTGTTATAGGTTCAAAATATCCGCCGCAAGGTCTTTCTAAATTTGAGGAATTGATTGATTTTAAATTGAACCAAGGGTGGACCTCAGAATTGAAACCTTTAAGACCCAATCACTTTATCAGAGCCTATAATAAAATGGTGACGGATGCCCATGTTGATTTAACCGAAGCCCAAAGCCTTGGTTTCTTTGGCAGGGATAATTTGACGCTTGGTATGATTGCCAGAGATATAAAAAGAGCAAAAGTATTACGCAGAAGAATCCAAGATAGCGGTAATATGAAGATTTCCTATGACCAATTATTAAATTATATTACGGCTATTTCCGGAGAAGATTCTACCAGTGAGATAGAAACAATGGATTTAAACGGCCAGTTTTCTATCCGTAAAGGCGAAAATACCGAATGGGGTAATTTCGGGTTCTTCTTCCCTAAAGATAACTCCGATAAGTTTAAATGGATAGTATATGCTACTATGCGCCGTGCAAAAGAACTGGGTATAAAAGGCGGTTTTAATTTTGCACTTAAATCGGCTTATTCAACGGAACATATTATTGCTTCGGCTTTTAAAATTGCTAATATTTGCGATAGCAAAAGTTTAAAAGCGGCTATAATTTTGGGACCGGATCCTAAAATTATTCAACCGGCAATAAGAGATAATTTCTGTGATATTTTATCTCACATGCTGGAAGTTATGATGATTCGTTGTGCCATAATTTCTTATGAGGATATTAAAAAGCCCAGTAGTTATGTTAAAGTTTTGGGCGATGTACTTAAGTAAAAATTGAAGAGGATTTATGAAAAAATTGTCTTTTTTAATAATTGCGGTTTTATTTGCCTGCTCTTGCCAAAGAATGAACCTTGGCCCTAAAGGCGAAGGGGAATATGTTATCGGCAAAGCGGAAGTGGAATATAATGCCAAAGATGTTTCCAGCATGAAAAAAGAGGCTTTTAAAGCAGCAAAACAAGATGCCCTTAAAAAAGCAGTTGATGTCTTTTTATCCTCTAACAGCAATATGGAATATCCCCAAAATATTCAAGATGAAATTTTGGCTAAACCCGATAATTATATAAGAAAAGCCTATATAAAACACGGCGAGCAAAGAGGGGAAAAATATATTTTGGAAGCAAGAGTAATGATTTTGGTCAGTAATCTTGCGACTAAAATAAAAAATCTTCAGGATTCTTCTTATTTAAGAAAAACAAATATTTTTATTGCAACCAGAGAACTTGAAAAAAATGAAGTTTCCTTAAACCAATATTGTAAACAAGGTATTTATAAAGCGCTTAAAGGCCAGCCCTATACTTTAATAGACGGCGGTAATTTGAGCCAAAGCAATATTGAAAATGATGTTTCCGTAGTAGATAAAGCCAAAAAAGAAGGCACCCGTTTTGCTATTATTGCGGATGCCTCTGCTAATACTATTGAAACGGCTTCGCAACTTTCCACAACTTTTAAACCGGTTCGCGCAAAAGTTAATATGGTAGTTCGCGGAACAAATAATTACCAGTTAGTCGCCCAAGAAGCACAAAGTGCCAGCGGCCTTGATGCAGATGAAACTTTGGCTTATCAAAAAGCCCTCAGTAATGCCTGCTCCGAAGCAGCCGCCCAGTTAATTGAGCCGATAAATGCCGCTATAAACAGCGCAAAAACTTTTAACTTTATCATAAAAGAAGTAAACACTATCCAAAGACTTGAAAAATTGCAAAGTATTTTAAGAGAATTTAAAGAAGTCGAAGATTTCGTTCTAATTAAATATGTAAATTCTACCGCTACTTTTGAAGTTCAGGCAAATGTTAATACTTCAGAAGAGTTTTCCGCAAAGATTATTAGAAAATATTATAATAACTTTACTATTTTAAATACTACACCCGAAGTGGTGGAGATGACTTTTATTTAATATGCTTTGCTCAATTACTTCTGCATGTTTAAAAGGGATAGAGGGCTATATCGTTAATGTTGAGGTGGATATTGCCGCAGGTTTGCCTTCCCTTACTTTAGTAGGGCTACCCGACCAAGAAGTAAAAGAAGCAAAAGACAGAGTCCTTGCCGCAATAAGAAACAGCGGTTTTGATTCCCCGACAAAAAAAATTACAATCAATTTAGTGCCTGCTGAAATCAAAAAAAGCGGAACGCATTTTGATTTGCCTATCGCACTTGGTATTTTAGGGGCAAGTGGGCAACTATCTAATACCGCGCAGGAAAAATTAAAAAAATTTGTTTTTATAGGAGCGCTTGGTTTGACAGGTAAAATACACGGCTGTGCCGGAGTTTTGCCTATGCTTATTGCTTTAAGCCGCCAAGGTAAAGCGCAAGCCGTTATACCGCAGGATAATCTGCAGGAAGCAAGTTATGCCGGTATAAAAACTTTTAGCGTAAAAAATTTAAAACAGGTTGTAGATTTTCTTGAAGATAAAATATCTTTGGAACAGGAAGAAGAGACAAACAGCGAAACTTTAAATATCCAAGAAGTTTATACGGAAGATTTCAGCGAAGTTAAAGGCCAGGCTCTTGCCAAAAGAGCGCTTGAAATTGCCGCCGCCGGCGGACATAATGTTTTAATGATGGGGCCACCTGGCACAGGTAAAAGTATGCTTGCAAAACGCTTTGCCACCATTTTACCTCCGCTTGAAAAAGAGGAAATGCTTGAGATTTTACAAATATATTCCGTCTGCGGTTTATTAAATAAAAGAAAGGGCAATTTCCAAAGACCTTTTAGGGACCCGCACCATACAATTTCAAATATCGCTTTAATCGGCGGCGGGCAGAACCCAAGACCGGGCGAAGTTAGCCTTGCCCATAACGGCGTTTTATTTTTAGATGAATTTGCGGAGTTTTCAAGAACTTCGCTTGAAGTTTTAAGGGAACCCTTGGAAACTTTTAAAGTGACAATAGCAAGGGCAAAAGAAACTTTAACTTTTCCCGCCAAATTTACGCTTATTGCCGCTATGAACCCCTGCCCTTGCGGCTATCACGGGCATAATGTTAAAGTTTGTAATTGTACACCGGTTCAGATAAGCCGCTATAAAGCAAAAATATCCGGTCCGCTTTTAGACAGAATTGATTTAACCGTTAATTTAATGCCGGTTAATTTCAGCGATTGGGAAAAGAAATCCGAAGGCCCTACAAGTAAGGAAATAAGACAAAGAGTTATTGCGGCAAGACAAATACAAAAAGAGCGTTTTAAAAATACGGCTACAACGGCCAATGCTTTTATGAGTGTAAGCCAAATAAAAGAGTTTTGTGTTTTACCAAAAGACGGCGCTCAGGTTCTTGAACTTGCTATGAAAAAACTCGGTCTTTCGGCCAGAAGCCTTGATAAAATTTTAAAAACAGCCCGCACTATTGCAGATTTAGAAGGCTCAAAAGATATTAAAAAAGAACATCTTATGGAAGTTTTACAATATAGACCTTTAGACAGAAAAGGGGTTAGCGACATATGAAATACGAAGAGAAACTTGCCCGTTTAAAAGTTAACTCCTTTAGTTATCTGCGTTCCGATTGGTTAAATCAAATGATAGAAATTTTTTCAAGCGCGCAGGAACTTTTAAAACAAGACGCAAAAACTATCAGTAAAGAAGGTAAAATTTCGCTTGAAAGTGCAGAGTCCTTTTTGAAATCATGTTCTATGCTGGACGGCGAAAAAGAAATGGAAAAGGTGGAAAAAGTCGGCGGAAAAGTTCTGTTTAACGGAGAAGAAGATTTTCCGCAAAGACTTGCAAATATTAAAGAAGCCCCGCTTTTAATTTATGTCCGCGGAGATTTGGGCGATAGTGAAAGAGCCTCTGTCGGTATGGTCGGTACGCGCAAAATATCACCTTATGGCAGACGTGCTGCCTCCAAACTTGCAGGCGACCTTGCCCAAAGCGGCGTTGTTTTAGTCAGCGGACTTGCGCGTGGTATTGACAGCGTAGTTCACGCAGAGGCAGTTAAAAACCAAAGACCTACTTGGTCTTTAATCGGAACAGGTATCGGGCGCTGCTATCCGGCTGAAAACCGCGAACTGGCAAGAGCAATTTTAGAAACCGGCGGCGCAATAATTTCCGAACTTCCATTTGATGCACCGCCATTAGCGCATCATTTCCCAAGAAGAAACCGCCTTATTGCAGGGCTTTCGGATATTGTGGTAGTAGTTGAGGGGGAAGTTAAAAGCGGCGCTTTAATAACCGCTAAAATAGCACTTGAACAAGGCCTTGATGTTATGGCCGTTCCCGGTCCGATTGACAGCCCCACTTCCGGCGGGCCTAATAAGTTAATTAAAGAAGGCGCAGGTATGGCTCTATCGGCAAATGATATAATTGATGCTATACCAAGCACTAAAAAATTTGGTCTTAAGGTAAAAAAACTCTATAATGAAAGTAAGGCCCCAAGTGAGCCTTTAACAGAGCAAGAGCAAAAAATACTTGATTTAATAGGTGAAAGTTCTAAAAGCGTTGATGACCTTGCCCTAGAAACAGATTTGCAAATTGCGCAGTTAAGCGCAGTTCTATTTAGTTTAGAAATTGCGGGAATAATAATTTGTACGGATGGCAAATACAGCCGCAGTAAATTTTAAGTTATAAGGAAGGATTTTATGGCTACAAATACAACCAAAACAACAAATAAAACAACCGGTAAAGCCCTTGTTATAGTGGAATCACCGACAAAACAAAAAACCATTAGCAAAATACTGGGACCCAATTTTATTGTGCGCAGTTCTTTCGGGCATGTAAGAGATTTGCCTTCAAAAGAAATCGGCGTGGATGAAAAAAATAATTTTGCTCCCACTTATGTAGTCAGCGGTAAGCCGCGTATTATTGCCGATTTAAAAGATGCTTTAAAAAAGGCCAGTGAAGTTTATCTCGCTACCGACCCTGATAGAGAAGGGGAAGCAATTGCCTGGCATTTACAGGAACTTTTAAAATTAAAACCGGAAAATACAAGAAGAATTTTCTTTCACGAAATTACGCCGACAGCCGTTAAAGAATCTTTTGCCCATGCAAGAGGCATAGACCATAATCTAGTTGATGCCCAACAGGCACGCAGAGTTTTAGATAGGCTAGTAGGTTATAAATTATCCCCTCTTCTTTGGCGTAAAATTACAAGCGGTCTTAGTGCCGGCAGAGTGCAATCCGTTGCAGTTAGATTACTTGCCGAGCGTGCAAAAGAAATTGAAAACTTTAAAGAACAGCCCTATTGGTCCTTAAAAGTTAAACTTGAAAAACCAAATGAAAAACCGACTTTCCTTGCTCGTGCTTATAAATGGGAAGGCAAAAATGTTGAAAGAACCACAACTTATAAATTATTTGCCGAAGATTATAAAGTTAAAAATACTATCTTTGATTCTAATGAAAGTTTGGCCGCACTTAATGCAGTTTTAAGGCAAGGTCCTATTAAAGTAGAAAAGATAGAAAAGAAGGAAGTTAAACAAAAACCAAAACCGCCTTTTATTACCAGTTCTATGCAGCAGGATGCTTATAACAAACTTGGTTTTTCTTCCCAAAAAACAATGTCGGTAGCACAAAGTTTATATGAAGGTGTGGAAATCGGCGGACAAATTACCGGTCTTATAACTTATATGAGAACGGACTCCTTTAATGTTTCAACGCAACTTCAAACCCAAACCAGCAAATTTATTAAGGAAAAATACGGAGAAGCCTATGCCCCGGCAAAACCACCTGTATATAAAAGCAAAGTTAAAGGCGCGCAGGAAGCACACGAGGCTATACACCCGACAGATGTTAATAAAACCCCGCAAGATATTAAACAATATCTTACACCTGAGCAATTTAAACTTTATGAACTTATTTGGCTTAGATTTGTTGCTTCGCAAATGGCAGATGCGGTGTTTAATACTATTTCCATTGATATTTCAGCCGTAAGTGCCGATAAATGTCTTTTAAGAGCAAACGGCAGAACAATTAAATTTAACGGGTATTTGTCTGTTTATCAAGATGAACCAGAAGAAGATAATAATGAAGAAGAAAAACAGGATGCCCTTTTGCCCAATATGGAAGAAGGCGATATTTTAAATCTTTTGGATATACAAACAAAAGAGCATAAAACAACTCCGCCGCCTTGCTATAATGAAGCAAGTCTTATTAAAACTTTGGAAAAACACGGCATAGGCAGGCCTTCCACTTATGCACCTACAATTAAAACAATTATGGATAGAAAATATGTTGCCAAACAGCCAAAAACAAATAAACTGGTTGCAACGGATTTAGGCATAGTTGTTACCGAGCAATTAAAAGAGTTTTTCAAAGATATTATGGACCTTTCCTATACAGCAGGAGTTGAAGAAACTTTGGATGATATTGCCGAAGGTTCTAAAGGCTGGGTTAATGTCATAAGTAAATTTCACGAAGGTTTTGTAAAAGATTTGGCCAATGCCGCCCAAAATATGAAAAAACCCGCTCCTAAAGCAGTTGAAGGCGAGACCTGCCCTATTTGCGGCGGTCCTATGGTGGAAAGACAAAGCCGTTTCGGTAAGTTTTTAACTTGCGCAAATTATCCAAACTGCAAAGGCAAAAAGAATTTAAACGGGGTCAATACTTCCGTTGAACAAACAAATGAAAAATGTGAAAAATGCGGCAGCCCTATGGTTATTAGAAACGGCAAAAGAGGCCGCTTTATGGCTTGCAGTGCTTATCCAAAATGCCGCAATACTTATTCTATTGATGACCAAGGCAATAAAGTTGCATCTTCCGGGCCGATTGATTCCGGCAGAAAATGTGAAAAATGCGGCAAACCTTTAGTTTTAAGAAAAAGCGCTAAAGGTGAGTTCTTGGGTTGCAGCGGCTATCCTAAATGCAAAAATATCGTGCAAATCACGCCCGAAGAAGCCCAAAAAATCAGAGAAGATAACGAAAATAAAGAATAATGTTAAAGCAAATAGAAAATTTTAAAGTTCATATAAAAAGCAGGAATTTATCCCAGCATACAATCCGCGCTTATAGCACAGATTTAGAGGAGTTTGCCGGCTTTATGGCTTTAAAAAATTTGCTGCACATTAAAGATTTTACTTTAACAAATATAAGAAATTATCTTGCTTGGGAAAGTAATAAAGGGCTTTCGCGCCAGGCAATGCTGCGCAAGATAAGTTCGCTTAGAAGTTTTTCCAAATTTCTTGCTAACCGCGGTATTATTGAGGCAAATCCCTTTAAACTTTTTAATGCCCCAAGAAGGGAAAAACTTTTACCCAAATTCTTAACCCAAAAGGAAGCCCAAAATCTTATGCAAGCGCCGGAAACTTCAAAATTCGCTTTAAGGAATAAGGCTATTTTAGAACTGCTTTATTCAAGCGGACTGAGAAGAAGCGAAACAACAGGTTTAAATATAGGCGATGTCAATTTTGCACAAGGCACGGTTAGGGTTTTCGGTAAGGGGGCAAAAGAAAGAATAGTGCCCGTAACGGATATTGCCTTAAATTGTATAAAGAAATATCTTGCAACAAGAACGGATAATTCTTATAAAGCGCCTTTATTTCTTGGTTCAAAAGGCACGCGCCTTAGCGGCGAAGGCCTTGCACAAATCGTTAAAAAGAGTGCTTTAAAAGCAAATTTAGCGCATAAAATAACTCCGCATAGTTTAAGGCATTCCTTCGCTACCCATTTGCTAAATAATGGATGCGATTTAAAAAGTTTGCAGGAAATGCTGGGCCATAAAAGTTTATCTGCGACCCAAGTTTATACCCATGTTTCTTTAGAGCATTTAAAACAGGTTTATGACCACGCCCATCCAAAGGGGGATAAATGAAAAGTATTGGTATAGATATAGGCGGAACTTTTATAAAATTTATGGCAATTGACGCTCAAGGCAAAGTGTTAAAAAGAACGGCGATTGTTACGGATATAAACTTAAGCGCGCAGGCTTTTGTTAAACAACTTGCCACCGTAATTAAAGAGTGGCAAAAAGATTTTAAAAAAGAAAAATTTGTTATCGGTATCGGTATTGCCGGCGATACGGATAATACAAAAGGTATTTTGCATTTTGCGCCAAATATCCCCTGGCATAATTTTAAAATTGTTGATATGCTTGAAAAAGAAACTTCTTGTAAATGTTATGCCTGTAATGATGCCAATATGGCCGCTTGGGGTATTTACGAACACGAATTTAAGAAAAAATATAAAAACTTTATAGTTATAACTCTTGGGACAGGTGTTGGCGGAGGTATTATTCTTGATGGAAAATTGTTTCAAGGGGCAGGCGGTTCAGCCGGAGAATTGGGGCATATCAAAGTAGATTATTCCAAAACTGCGGCAAAATGCGGCTGCGGTCATAAAGGCTGCCTTGAGGCTTATATCGGAACAAAAGGTTTAAAAAAACAGATGCAGGAAGCCGCAAAAAAAGAACCTAAAAGCATTTTAGCCAAATTGTTAAAAGAAGAAAAATTTTCAATAAAACTTCTTTCTGATGCTGCAAGTAAAGGCGATAAAAACGCTATTATGATTTGGCAAAATTTCGGCCGTTTTTTGGCTTTGGCTTTGAGTGATGTTGTTTTATTGTTAAATCCGCAGGCTATTGCTCTTGCGGGCGGTGTTTCAAAGGGGTATAAATATTTTATACCTGCTGTTAAAAAAGTTTTTAAGGACCAGGCAATAAAAAGACCTTTTAAAGACCTGAAAATTCTTGTTTCTAAAGAAAAAGATATTGGGGCTTTAGGGGCTGCTTTATACGCTTTATCACAAGGAAATGAAAAATAAAATAATTTCTCTTTTACTTTTTCTTTTTTTACCCTTTTATCTTTTTGGGCAAAATAATGTTTTACCCAGTCCGACAAAAGAGGATTTTATTTATTTTACCGCCGATGAAGCCCTTTATGATAAAGAACAGGGTATTGCCGAGTTAAGCGGTAATGTTGAAATTGTTTTAGATCAAAAAAATGTGGAAGGCCAAACAGCAAAAATCAAAGCCCAAAAAGTGCAAATTCTGACCGAACAGCAAATTATAATTACGCAAGGCCCTACAATTATAGAACGCGACGGCAGTTTTTTTGAGGTAAGCGATATCCATTTTGATATAGCCTCGCGCAAACTTATTATGCAAGGTATCAAGGCAGATTATCCTCCTATCAAAGTTTTGGAAGCCAAAAATATTGAAGCAAAAAAAGACCAATATATTTTAAAATCGGCGGAACTTACCTGTTGCTCTATGGAAAAGCCGCACTATACTTTATATGTCGGCAAAGCCGATTTAATACCCGAAGATAGGATTATTGCTTATAATGCTGTTTTAAAAGTGGGCAAAGTGCCGGTATTTTATTTTCCTGTGTTTTACCGCTCTTTAAATACTGATAGGCTTTTTACAACTTATATAGATTTTGACCAAAGCGGCAATACCGGTATTGGTTTTTTAACTTCAACCGTTTACGCAAAAAATAATTTTAGGGCGGCGGCTAATTTAGATTATTATACTAAGTCCGGTTTTGGATATGGTTTAGATGTGGGTTATTTATCGCCGCAAAAATTCCGCGGTTCTATACAGACCTATACAATTTACGATAAAGAAAAAGATGAGCAGCGCTGGGGTATTGACGGCGGTTATTGGTGGCAAATGCACGATAGTTCTGATAGCCTTAACAATAAAGGCGGTGCAATTTATTTTAGCCAACTTGAAACGAGAAATGTTTCCGATGCCGATTTTAACGACGACTTTTTCCGCGCAAATCCTTATGTCGTTTCTCCCGATAAATTAACGCGTGCATCAATTGTGCGCCAAACAAGAAAGAGCACCTTTAGGGTTAGTTATTCTGACAGACGCCAACTTAATCCCGATGATAAAACCTATTCTAATTCAGAAGAGATTTTGCCTAAAGTCGATTGGATTTTTAATCCCTTTGTTATACCTTATACAGGTGGCGTGGTTAATAATTTTTCCGTTTCTTTTAACAATACCAAAAAGGAAGATTATGATTTTGTGCAGTATTTCCAAGCCAAATGGAACAGCGCAAGAGATTTTAAATTGCATAAAAATTTTACTTTAACGCCGAGTGTATTTTATAATCAGGAAATTATTTTAAAAGATCCAACAAATAATGATGAAGATAAATTTGTCGGCCGTTACGGCGGGCAACTTAATTTGCGCTCTAATTTAATTACCGGTATGCTTGATATCGGATACCGCTACACAAGGCGCAACCAGGAAGGCGCGCTTACTTCGGAAAATCCCTTTGATAATAAAGAAGAAGAAAATTTAGTTTATATTCAAAATTATTATTTGCCCACGCCGAACCTTTATTTTAAGCTCGGCAGCGGATATAATTTGCAAAACAGCCAAGATAGTTGGGAGGCAAAATATAGAGTTGAACCGATACTGGCCGAAGTTGGCTACTTTTCGCAAAAAACAGGGTCAAGTATTTATTTGCAAAACTTATATGATGTCCACACGGCAAACCAGGCTTTTGTTTTAGATGCCGTTTTAAAAAATCTTTACGGCAGCAGCGCAAAATTCGGTCTTGTTAATTATAGCACCGATAGAGATAGTTTCCTTTTTACAACGCAATTTACCCTTGCCCCCAGAAAAATAACTTGGCGCGCGGATATGGGTATAGATTTTGAAGTTAAAAATTCGCTTGTTCACGCTTATTCAAAACATATAAAAGTTTATAAAGATTTCCACGATGTTTCTTTAATGGTGGGTGTGCGGGATAGAAATCAAAATCTTTCTTTTTCTTTTAGAATAAATGTTATGTGCGGCGGCGCAGATAAACGCCAAACACAAAAACAGGCAGAAAATGAAAATTATCCCTGGCACGATAATCAAATGTTAAGAGATTAGGAGAAATTATGAAAAAAGTTCCTTATGGCAGAATAGAAGTTGTTTGCGGTTGTATGTTTTCCGGCAAAAGTACCGAACTTATCAGACGCGTTGAAGTTTGCCTTCAAGCCGGGCAAAAAGTGCAGGTGTTTAATTCCACTTTAGATAAACGCTACGCAAGGCGCGGTATTGCCACCCACGATTTAAAGAAACTTGACGGCATCCCCGTAGATAAAGCCGAAGAAATTTTGCCTTTAGTTAAACCTGATACAGAAGTCGTCGCCCTTGATGAAGTCAATTTTTTCAGTAAAGAAATTGTTAATGTCGCCCAAGAACTTGCCAAAAGAGGCAAACGCGTTATTTGTTGCGGTCTTGATATGGATTATCAGGCTGTTCCTTTTGAAAGCACTGCCAAACTTCTAGCCGTTGCCGATAGTGTGTTAAAACTTTCCGCTAGATGTGTTTGTTGCGGAGCACCTGCCCGCAGAACGCAAAGAAAAGTTAATATTAAAAGCAGGATTTATGTTGGCGGGGCGCAAGATTATGAAGCCCGCTGCGCCGACTGCTTCAAACCCTAGTTTTTACTTCGTCTTTTGCGTTTATAGGGTGTTGCAACCTCGGTCGGATACTTCGGCCTGCCGGCCTTTCACAGTATACACTTCCTCGGTTGCGCCTACTATAAACACAAAATACTTGTAAAACTATTTGCTCTATTTTAGCAAAATTTGGAATTAAGACTAGCGCAAAAATCCTTGTAAGGCAATTTTCTCTGTTTTTAATAAAATGTGAACGCTCGGCAAGCCTTCTCTAAAATCAAAATATTTGCAAAACAATGTGCTCTGCTTTGGCTATATTTGGAAAAAATCCTCGTAAGGCGAGGTGCTCTGCTTGGCTAAATTTGAATTGTAAAATCCTTGCAAGGCGATATGCGCTGTTTATATTAAAATAAATCTCAAATATTAAAGGCTTATAAAATTGCTCACAATATTGTATAATATATAAGAACTAATTTTTTTGAGGTATATATAAAATGAAAGAAAAAATACATCCTAAATACGAAGTCGTAGAAGTTGTTTGCGCCTGTGGTGCAAAATTTAAAACCCGCTCTACGATGAAAGCAGTTAAATTAGATATTTGCTCTGCTTGCCACCCGTTCTTCACCGGCAAACAAAAAATGCTTGATACCGAAGGCCGCGTAGAAAAGTTTAATAAGAAATTTGCCGCTACCAAAGGTCAAATGGTCGTTCGCAAACCCAAAACCGAAGTTAAACTTAAAAAGAACACCAAAAGAACAGCAAGCAAAAAAGTAGTTCTTTCCACAGCACCGGTTAAAAATCTTGTAAAGAAAACAACCAAAGCAACGAAAGAAACTAAAAAAGAAGCGAAATAGCGAATAAAAATCTGACGGCAGGCCCTCACTTTAATTTTTGAGGGCCTGCCGTTTTTCAAGGGAAAATATTATGGAAATGGATACAAGTAAATTTAAAGAAGAATTTTTAAATATTGAACAGGAACTTGCCCAAGGCAATATCGCGCCCGAAGTTTTTAAAGAAAAAACAAAACGCCATGCTTTTTTGCAGCCGATAGTTGAAAAAATTGCCGAACTTGAAAAAGTTCAAAACGCGATTAAGGAAGCAAAAGAGATTTTGGCCGACGGCACAGACAAAGATATGTGCGAACTTGCCGCTGCAGATTTGGCCGAACTTGAAGGCAAGCCCGATGCTCTTATGCAAGAACTCCGCATTTTAATTATTCCGCCTGATCCAAATGATTCCAAAAATATCTACCTTGAAATGCGCCCCGGCGCAGGCGGGGATGAAAGCGCAATTTTCGCCGCGGAACTATTAAGAGTTTACCAGCATTTTGCAGATTCCCGCGGTTGGAAAACCGAAATTTTGGAATATACGCCAACTGGTCTTAAAGGTTGTAAATATGCAAGTATGTTTATTAAAGGTGACGGCGCTTATTCCTGGCTCAGAGATGAGGCCGGCACGCACCGCGTGCAAAGAGTACCCGATACCGAAACTTCCGGCCGTGTTCACACTTCAACCGTTACCGTTGCCATTATGCCTGAGGCCGAAGATATTGATATTCAAATTAACCCGGCCGATATTGAAATGGAAACCTGCCGCAGCGGTGGGGCCGGCGGTCAAAATGTTAATAAGGTTGAAACTGCTGTTCGCCTTATCCATAAACCGACAGGCATAGTCGTTAGTTGCCGCGAAGAACGCCACCAAGGCGCAAACCGCGAAAAGGCTATGCGTATGCTTAAAGCAAAACTTTATCAAATAGAAGAAGAAAAAAGAAATAAAGAAATTTACGATGCGCGCAAAAACCAAGTCGGAACAGGCGACAGGTCAGAAAAAATCAGAACTTATAACTTCCCGCAAAGCCGCGTTACCGATCACCGCTTAAATGAAAACTTTCACAATATCGCAGAAATTATGGAAGGCCAAATTGATGAAATTTTGGAACATTTGCGCAAATTAAGAGTAGAAGAAAAACTTAAACATCTTTCCTTATGATAACTATTGCTCAACTTGTTGAAGAAGGCGCCCAAAAATTAACCGCTGCCAAAATTGATGAGCCCCAGGTTCATAGCGAACTTATCGCTGCTTTTGTTTTAAATAAAAGCAGAACTTATATCAGGGCTTTCGGTCAGAATATTGTTTTAGATAAGCAGGAAAATCTTTTCAAAAATATTTTGAACGAAAAACTTAAAGGCCGTCCGCTGGCGCATATTATCGGCTCTTGTGAGTTTATGGGCAGAATTTATAATGTAAGCCCTACCGTTTTAATTCCGCGTCCCGAAACCGAAGAACTTATAGAACAAAGTTTAAAACAACTTAAAATGCACCTACCTAATACTATTCTTGATTTATGCACAGGTTCCGGCTGTATTGCAATCAGTTTGGCGTTTTTATTTCATAGTGCGCAGGTTACTGCATCCGATATCTCCCAAGAAGCACTTGATACCGCAAAACAAAATGCCACTAATTTAAATGTTTTAAAAAGAATAAATTTTATCAAAAGTAATTTGTTTAAAGATATTGATAAATCTTTTGATTTTATTATTTCTAATCCGCCTTATATTCCTACTGAAGTTATTAAAACACTTTCGCCTGAAGTTTTATGCGAGCCGCATATCGCCCTTGACGGCGGCAAAGACGGCCTTGATATTATAAAGAAAATTTCAAAAGAAGCCGACAAGTACCTTAATCCCGGCGGTTTGCTTGCTTTAGAAATCGGGTGCGGACAGGCGCCAAAAGTGGTAAAATTCTTTAAAGAGGGTATTTGGCAAAAACCACAGATTATTAAAGATTTTGCAGGTATTGAACGTTTTGTTTTTGTGCGCAAAAAATAAACCTTTTCAGAGGAGATTTTTATGGATAAATTTATTATACAGGGTGGCAGAAAATTAAAAGGCAGTGTTGAAATAAGCGGTTCTAAAAATGCCGCTTTACCGATTTTAATGGCAACCCTTTTGACCGATGAGGATTGTATTATTAACCGCGTGCCCAGATTAAGGGATATTCGCACGACTATAAAAATACTTGAAGAACTGGGTAAGGAAGTTTCCAATGATAACGGAACTTTAATTATTAAAGCAAAACATAAATTAAAAACTTCCGTTTCTTATGATTTAGTTAAAAAAATGCGTGCAAGTTTTTGGGTAGCAGGGCCACTGCTTGCCAGATTTAAGAAAACGCAAGTGCCTTTGCCTGGCGGTTGCGCAATCGGTTTAAGGCCGGTTGATATACATTTAAGAGGATTTGAAAAACTTGGCGCAAAAATCAGTATGGATAAAGGTAATATTATTATCAAAGCGCGCAAATTAAATCCCGCTAAAATTATTTTAAGTTTTCCGAGTGTCAGTGCAACGCAAAATTTGATGATGTGTGCTTCTTTAATCCCCGGCAAAACGATTATTGAAAACGGCGCAAGAGAGCCCGAAGTTTTTGATTTAATAACTGCTTTAAACTCTATGGGTGCAGATATTACTTTAGATAACAGGGGCCGCATTATTATAGAAGGCAAAACAAAACTCGGCTCAATGACGCATACTATCGTTGCCGATAGAATTGAAACAGGCACTTATCTTTTGGCCGCCGCGGCAACGGGCAGTTCTATAACCATTAAAGAATGTGTGCCAAGCCATAATGAAATTTTAATTGAATATCTAAGTGAAGCCGGTTTTAAAATTGAAACAACCGAAACGGAAATTAAAATATCCAAGAAAACTAAAAAGATTAAACCTGTTAATATCAGAACGGCACCTTTCCCCGGTTTTGCAACCGATTTACAGGCCCCTTGGATGGCTTTAATGTGCCTTGCAAACGGCAAAAGCGATATAAGCGAAGATATTTTTGAAAACCGCTTTATGCATGCAGCCGAACTTATCAGAATGGGCGCAAATATTACTTTAGAACGTAACTGCGCACATATTATGGGTGTTAAAAACTTTACACCGGCAATAGTAATGTCTTCTGATTTAAGGGGCGGCGCGGCTTTAGTTATTGCGGCTCTTTGCGCAAAAGGCACAAGTGAAGTCCAAAGAGTCTATCACATAGACCGCGGTTATGACAGAATTGAAGAAAAATTAACAGCCCTTGGCGCAAAAATTAAAAGAGTTAACCCCGCACCTTTTGAATAGTTTTTATGACTTCTAAAGATTTATCCAAACTTCTTAAAGAAAGAAGTTCAGGTGGTAAAAAAGGTAATCTTTTTGTCCTAAAAAAAACGGCTGAAAAATTGGGTGTTTTAACGCCTGCTTATAAAACTGCTTTAATTGCCGGTACAAACGGCAAAGGAACAACTGCTTTTTTGCTCGCTAAAACAGCAGAAAAAAACGGCCTTAAAGCGGGGCTTTTTACCTCTCCGCATATCTTTGATATCAGGGAAAGAATTTGTGTAAACGGCAAAAAAATTTCCACAAAAGATTTTTGTGCTTGCCTTGAAAAAGTTTTATCTGCCGAAGTAAAACCTTTAAAATTTTTTGAACTTTTAACCTTAAGTGCGCTTGTTTATTTTAAACAAAAGAAAGTTGATTTTGCCGTTTTTGAATGCGGTATCGGCGGACTTAAGGATAGTACAAATATTATTAACGCAGATATTAGTATAATAACTTCTGTTGCAAAAGACCATGAGCAACTTTTAGGGAGTACCATTAAAGAAATTGCCATTCAAAAAGCAGGTATTATCAAAAAAGAAAAACCTTGTATTTTAGGCCAAGTATCTTCTGAAATTTCTAAAATTATAAAGAATATTTGTAAACAAAAAAAAGCAGTTTTGTTTATGCCGCAAGCGGAAGATATAAAACTTGATTTTAAGAAAAAAAGAACTTATTTTGTTTATAAAAATAAAAAATATTCCTTAAATATGCTTGGCCAAAAGCAAGCACAAAATGCCGCTTTGGTTATTTTGGCAAGTGAGATTTTAGGCTTTAATAAAGGTCTTAAAAAAGATTTTTGGGGGGAGTTTTTACAGGGCCGTTTTGAAATAAAAAAAATCAATAAAAATTATCTTATTAAAGACGGAGCGCATAATCCTTGCGCAATTAAAGAATTTTTAAATACTTATAAAAAAAGTCCTTATTTTAAAAAAGAAAATATTTTAGTTTACGGCGTAAGTAAAGATAAAGATTATAAAACCTGTATAAAACTTTTAAAACCTTATTTTAAAAAAGTTTGCCTTTTGGAATTTAATAAATCTTGCAAAGCAAAAGAATTAAAACTTTTCTTTAAAAAATGCGAATTTACAGAAGAGA
>Ga0310696_10004684_pt1 | contig 16719 bp, 12 predicted proteins | sample AusTroGonzalo_MG_4_FD_203885 | JGI IMG/M metagenome (GOLD analysis project Ga0310696, IMG submission 203885) | Bovine rumen microbial communities from tropical cattle in Woodstock, Queensland, Australia - Gonzalo_02 (v2) (version 2) | ecosystem: Host-associated > Mammals > Digestive system >...
CCGACTATGATTTCATGGTCCGCTGGTGCAAGGAGATCGAGGAAGAGTATCCAGACTTCAACATCGTGGGCGAGGGCTGGTATCCCCGTAATTCCGCCGCCGGCTGGTGGCAGCGCGGATCGGCCCTGAACCCGTCGGACACGCATCTGAAGACGGTGATGGACTTCGACCTGACCTTCACCATCCAGCGCGAGATCCTGAAGGAAAGCAATACTTCCGAGGGCTCCGAGGCCGGCCTGTTCAAGGTCTATGAGACGGTCGCGCAGGACTTCCTGATCCCCGATCCGGACCATGTGCTCACTTTCCTGGACAACCACGACATCAGCCGCTTCATGCAGCCGGGCGACCCCGTGTGGAAGTTCAAGCAAGGGCTGGCATTCCTCGTGACCTCCCGCGGTATCCCGCAGATCTATTACGGGACGGAGATAGCCATGGCGGGTCCCGACCAGCTCCGCGGCGATTTCCCGGGCGGCTGGAAGGAGGACCCGGCGAGCGCCTTCACGGCGGCCGGCCGCACCCCCGTCCAGAATGAGTGCTGGGACTTCGCCAGCAAGCTCCTGACCTGGCGCCGGACCTCGAAAGCGGTCACAGAAGGCCGTCTGGTCCACTATACCCCGGATAACCAGACCAAGTGCTACGTCTATGCCCGCATCGCCGGCGACGACACCGTCCTCGTCATTCTGAACGGCTCCGACACCGAGCGCGAGCTGAACATGGCCCGCTTCGCCGACGTCATCGGGAAGCATTCTTTCGGTTTCGATGTCGTGACGGGCGAGTCGGTCGATCTGAGGTCGACCGTCCGGATGGCGCCTCGTGGCGTACATGTACTGGAACTGGAATAAGGCGCACCGTTTTTCCAAAAAAAGATTAACTTTGCGAAGTTAGTCAGTCTTAACAGGATAGGAAAATGGAACAGAAGCGCGTTTATGAGGTTCCGGAAAGCGAACTGCTGGAACTGAATCTGGAGGAAGGGCTCCTCTATGATACCCAAAAGGGAGTAGATGTAGAAAAGCCCTACATCATTACGCCTACTGAGAATGATGGATGGGACTAGTAAGGAGCAGACTATGAAAAGAATGATTTATCTCGCCGCAGTTCTGCTGCTGGCTGCCTGTTCCCGAGAGACCTTACCCGATGCAAACGAAATCGTAGAGAATCCCGAGGCCAAGACATACACCGTTTCTTTGCAGGCCACTTTCGATCCGGAGACGAGGCTGTCCTTTGATATCAGCAACCAGGGAGCTGCGAAATGGGACCAGAGTGATAAGGTCGCCCTGTTCACGCTCAATGGGAATAGGGTCATCGGTGATATCCGGGGCGATTTCAACGAGGATTCCCCGACATTTACCTTTACTATCGAGGACGGAGACGAGATCGACGAGGGCGCCACGGTCTATTATCCTGCATCTATCGCGGTCAAGGGCCATCCGGACCAGATTGTCCTCCCCGCGAGCTATGATAACGTTTCCGATTTAGGAAAATCCTTTCCGATGAAGGCGACCGTCAGTGGGGGAAAAATGGCATTCAAGCACTTGGCTTCAATCATTTCTGTCGCTCCTTTCACGAGCACACCCAGTTATCCGAGTTACGACCAGCGACCGCAAATTGTCGAGTTCTCCGTCCAGGGAAGCAATGCCATTACCGGCAAGTTTACGGTCAACAATGACTTGTCCCTGACTGCCTCGGGAGACAATGGGACGACAATCACTGCGCCCTGGGCGCTGAACGAGCCCTATTACTTCGTACTTCCTCCCGCCGCGTACCAATTCTCCGTTTCCATCAAGGCGGCCGATGGTTTCATCTATTACAAGAAGTCCCGGACCACAAAGCCTTATGATGCTGTGCGGAAGAATCTGCTCCCAATGCCCGCCTTCGACCCTCAGTGCAAAGAGTTCTATCTGACGAGCACCGAGACGGACTGGTCGGACAATGTTACTACCGCCCGTATGATCCAAACCGGTCCAAACTCTTTCTTGGGAGCGCTTTACAGCCACCGGGGCCCTTTAGGGGACAGAGATCTTGGACTCCGAATTCTCCAGAAATATAATCTCGGAACAGACTGGTACAATGTCATTGGTGGCAGAAATGACAATGATATGGCCTCGTACGGAGGGGGTGTAGGCAATATCTATGGCGATGTAGGCGTTTGGAAAGTGTCGATAACGTTGTATGAAGACAATTGGAGGTATACAACGGAGAGGGTTAACAACGAATACCATCATGACCATATGTATCTGGTGGGGAGTTTCGACAATTGGTCCGCAGAAGGAATCTCCTTGACACAAAAGGTCGGACATAACTGGTATGCACAAGTGGAAGTCGCTGAGGGTGCGATGATTGAACCTGGAGTTGAATATACCTGGAAGATTAACAATGGAAGTTGGGCCGTCCAATGGAATGATGGCGTCATCAACGCCGACAAGTTGTATTCCTATGTGGATTATAAGAATGTTGAAGGCCATAACTCCACGCTCAAACTTCCCGCCGGCACCTACGACGTTTACTTCAACGACGCGATCGGCTGGATTATGTTCGAGAAGAAATAGGATCCTATCGCTCGAATAACCGCAAGAGCTTCATCTTTGTCTCGCCCGCTTTACCGCTGTAGGGGTGTTCCCTTAACGGCAGGTTGAAGCGGGTGCGGCCTTTCAGGACGGTCTGGGGGTGGGTGAATTCCCGGAAGCCCCATTCGCCGTGGTAGGCGCCCATGCCGGAATGGCCGGTGCCATTGAACGGAACCCCCTTCACCATCATGTGGATGCACACCTCGTTGATGCAGCCGCCGCCGAACTGCTGCGTCTGCATGACGCGGTTCGCCCACCGCATGTCCTGGGTGAACAAGTACATGGCGAGGGGATGCTCGCGGCCGGCGATGGTCTCCATCAGCGCGTCCACCTCCGCGTCCTTGAACGGGACGATGGGCAGCAGGGGACAGAACAGTTCGTGCTGCACGATGTGTTCGTTGATGCCCACCGGGTAGATCATCGTGGGGGCGTAGCGGCGGGTTTCCGGGTTGCCGACACCGCCGAAGATGATGCGGTCGCGGTACTCGTCGGCCAGGCGGGCGCACTTGGCGTAGGCGCCGTCGGTGATGAGCTTGGGATACTCGGGATTTTCCTCGGCGTGTTCTCCGATCTGGGAGATGAAAGCCTGCTTGAGCTCCGCCAGGAACGGCTCCGCCACCTCTTCGGCGACCGCGATCTGGTTGATGTTGATGCAGATCTGGCCGGCGTTGGTGAGCTTGAAGAAGGCGATCTTCCGGGCGGCGTCCTTGAGGTCCGCATCTTTGCGGACCACGCACCAGTTGCCGGTTTCGCCGCCGAGCTCCAGGGCGACGGGCGTGAGGTTCTTGGCCGCCTCGGCGAGGACGTGCTTGCCCACGGCCGGGGAGCCGGTGTAAAAGATCTTGTCGAAGCGCTGCACCAGGCACAGGTCGGCTACGTCGTGCCCGCCGTCGATGAGGGTGACGTATTCCGGCGGGAACACCTCGGCGAAGAATTTCTTGAGCGCCGCCGTCGACGCCGCGGACTTGCTGCTGGACTTGATGACCACGGTGTTTCCGCCCGCCATCGCCGCCGCTACCACGCCGATGGTAAGGAGGATGGGAAAGTTGAAGGGGCTGATGACCAGGGAGACACCGTAGGGCATCTTGTAGACCTTCGTGACCGTGCTGGGGAAGCACATGAGGCCGCTGAAATGGCACTCCGGGCGCGCCCAGCGGCGCAGGCCGGCGAGCATCTCGTTGATTTCGACGATGATGGGGCCGATGTCGCAGAGGTAGGCTTCTACGGTGCTGCGGCCGAGGTCTTCCGCCAGGGCGTCCTCGAACTCCTTCTCGTGGGCGAGGACGGCGGCCTTCAGCCGCTTGAGTTGCTTGATGCGCCAGCGGATGGGGAGCGTCTCCCCGCTGCGGAAGAACCGCCGCTGGGCCGCCACGATCTCCCGGATCTTGCCTTCGGTGTACGGGTCTACAGCCGTCTGCACCGTCGTCACGGAGTCGAGCACCTTCTTGATCTGGTCGTTGTTCAGGGTGACGGGGGAGGAATAGTTGATGGAATCGGCGGCGATCATCGGGATAAGTTCCTCGTGGTCACACAGGCGCACGGGCGATTCGATGCGGTCCAGGCCGCACTGCGCCAGCAGGTGCCGGACGGCATCGAGGAAGCGCTCAGCGGCGTCCGCATCGGCCGCATCCTCGCCCGCCAGGGCGCAGTACCGCGCAATCTTCGCGTATTTCTCCAGGCAGGCCTCTTTCTGGAATTCCAGCACGGGCAGGAGCATCAGGGAGATGGCTTTCCCGTGGGGCAGGTGGTATTTCGCGCCGATGCTGTGGGCGAAGGCATGGACATACCCCGCCAACTGGGTGTTGATGGCATTGCCGCCGTACATCGCCGCCCGGCACATGCCCAACCGCGCTTCGATGTCCTCCGGAGTGTCCATCACCGTGGGCAGGTGCTGGAGGATCAGCCGGATACCGTCCAGGGAAAGCTTCATGTCCTCCTCGTCCACCTCCGTGTCGCTGACGGCCCCTTCGATGCAATGGCTGAGGGCGTCCATGCCGCAGGCGGCCGTCACCTCCCGAGGCGCGTTCACGGTGAGTTCACTGTCGAGCACGACGTGGGGCACTTTCAGGCCGATCAGCACGGTGGAACCCTTCACGCCATGATCGTCCAGCACCACGGCGCCCACCGTCACTTCGGCGCCGGTGCCGGCCGTCGAGGGTACCATGATCACGGGCAGCGTACCGCCCCGGACAGGCAGGAACTTCAGGAGCAGGGCCTTGACCGGCAGGTGGGGCATCTTCACACCGGCCGCCACCATCTTGCAGGTATCCATCACCGAGCCGCCGCCGAGGGCGACAATGCAGTCGGCGCCGCTCTCCAGCGCCAGTTTCCGTCCCGCCTCGATCGTGGGGATGGAGGGCTCGGAATGAATGTCGTCAAACACGGTGCAGCCCACGCCGGCCGCTTCCAGCGAAGCGACGACGGGCTTTTCGAAACCCAGCGCATGGAGCGTCCGGTCCGTGACGAGCAGCACCTGCTTGTAGCCGTTTTCCCGGCAGATGCCGCCGATCTGCCGGCGGGCGCCGTGACCTTCCGTCACATCCGGTTCGGGCAGGGGAATCGCGTGTATGACCTTTCCGGGCAGCTTGTGTATCTGTTTCCTGAAGCGATACGTATCCATAGTTCTCGTTTTTTGTGTACGGCATTACAAAGGTACGATTATTTCTTCTTCCGCAGAAAACCCGTATCTTTGTTTCTATGAAAAGAAGGGCATTCTTAAAGGGCGTGGCGGCTGCCGGCGCGACGGCGCTGGTGCCGGCCGGCGCGGTCGGGACCGCGCTGACGGCCTGCGCCTCGCGACGCGAGGCCGCGGAAGGCTGGGATTTCGATGAAGTCATCGACCGGGGCGGCACCTGGAGCATCAAGTATGGACGGGCTACGGACGGGGAGATCCCGATGTGGATCGCCGACATGGATTTCCGGACGGACCCGTACGTGCGGGCGGCGCTCCAGAAACGCCTGGACCGGGATGTCCTGGGCTATACGACCACGCCGGAAGCTTTCGTGGAGGCCGTCGCCGCCTGGGAGCGGCGGGCCCATGGGTACGCGCCGGACAAGGAATGGATCGGTTATGCCCCCGGCGTCATCACGTCCATCAACCAGGCCTATCTCACCTTCACCGACCCCGGCGACAAGATCATCATCCAGCCGCCGGTCTATGACCATTTCCGCCTGTACATCGAGCGGCTCGGGCGGGTGGCCGTGGACAACCCCCTCCTCTTCGAGGACGGCCGCTACCGCATGGACTTCGAAGGATTGGAAAAACTGTTTGACGCGAAGACGAAGGCCCTGGTCCTATGCAATCCGCACAACCCCATCGGCCTCCTCTGGGACCGGGAAACCCTGGCGAAACTGGCTGAAATCTGCGAGCGCCACGGGGTCATCGTCCTCTCCGACGAGATCCACGGCGACCTGGCTCTTTATGGCCGTCAGCATACCCCCTTCTGCAGCGTGAGCGAGGCCGCCGCCCGCGTGGGCCTCATCTTCGCTGGCCCCACGAAAGCGTTCAACCTGGCCGGTCTTTCGGGGACGGCCTTCTGTATCATCCCCGACCGGGAAAAGCGGGAGAAGTATCTTGGCACGCTCCGGAATGCCAAACTGGACGAGGCTTCCATCCCCACCATCGAAGCCATGCTGGCCGCCTATCGGGAAGACACCGCCTGGCTGGAGTCGCTGAAACGCTATATCGAAGGAAACATTGCCCGCGTGGAGCGGTTCTTTGTCGACAACGACCTAGGTATCAAACCTTTACGGCCTGAGGCCTCCTTCCTGGTCTGGCTGGACTGCCGCACCCTCGGCCTGCCGCAGGACGAACTCATGGACCTGTTCAGGACCCGGGCAAAGGTCATCCCCTCCAACGGCGCCTCCTACGGCCCCGGTGGCGAAGGCTTCATCCGCCTGAACATCGGCTGCCCCGCCTCCGTCCTGGACGAAGCCCTCTCCCGCATCCGTAGGGCCTTGAGGGAGTAAAAATCCAAAGAGCCGCTAGCGCCGGATGCCCTCGAAGTGCTTCAAGAAGTCGACAATGCGGACTAGTCGGCGCTGCTTCTTGCCTTCCGTGATCTGTTGACCGCCTTGGAAGGGGGTAGCCACGGTTTCTTCCGTGAGGACGGGCGCTTGCCTGCCGTTCATCCCGAAAGTCAGGGAGGCGCCGCTGGCAGTAACGTCCAAGGTCACGGGGGCGCCCATCACCAGGGGCAGGTTCACGTCGTCATGACCGGTGGGGAAGCCGCAGAGAACGGGAATGCCCTCCGGCACATAGGAGCAGATCATTTCCTCGACGCTGTCGAAGTCCAGGTTCGCCTTGCAGCCCGTGAACTCGCCAAGGACGATGCCGCGGCACCGCTCGAATACCCCATTGAGGACCAGGGTGTTGATGAGGCGGTCGATGTGGCTCATGTCTTCCTCTACCTCTTCGATGAACAGGATGATGTCCCGGCCCAGGGTGGCGTCGGCCGTCGTGCCCAGGATGGGCGTGAAAGTGCATAGGTTGCCGCCCACCAGGATGCCGGCCGCGTGCCCGGTCCGGTTTTCAGGATGGGCAGGGACCTTGTAGGCCGGGACCTGCCCCATCAGGAGGTCGCGCAGCAGGGTGCTGGACGGGTCGTTGCCCCGGGTCTGGGCCAGGTGCGTGCCCATCGTCCCGTGGATGCTCATCACCCCGGCGCGGGTTTCCATCTCCAGCAGGGTGGTGATGTCGCTGTAGCCGACAAGCCACTTGGGATGGGCGGTCAGCTCCTCCAGCGGCAGCAAATCCACCAGCCGGATGGTGCCATAGCCGCCCCGGTTGCACAGGATGGCCTTGATGGACGGGTCCTTCAGGGCCCATTCGAGGTCCGAGACGCGCGCCTTGGGCTTGCCGGCATACTTGCCCCGGTACACTTCCCCGACATGGGCGCCGATCACCGGCTCGAAGCCCCAGCCACGGAGCACCGCGGCCGCGGCCTCCACATTCTCCATCGGGGTGTGGTAGGACGGAGACAGCAGTGCGATCTTGTCACCAGGCTGTAGGAAGGCGGGTTGCACGCAGGACAGGGTCACCGTCCTCTCGCGGAGGTCCTGCGTATGCCTCGGCGAGCAGGCGGAGGCGAGGAGAAGCACCGCCAGGCAGCGGAAAAAGGTCTTGGCCATCATCTGTGATTTGTTGCAAAGATAACGTTTTTGGCCGGTATTTTGTAGCGAAAGAGGTATGCGCAGAATCTTGACCCTCATCCTTTTCCTGGCCCTCGCGGCCGTGTCGGCTTCCGCCCAGACTGTGCAGGACGCCTCGTACCGGATTGTCGCCCATATCAAGTCGGACGGGACCATCCAGGACGATTCGTACCGGATCATCGGACACATCAAGTCCGACGGCACCGTCCAGGACGCTTCCTACCGGATCGTCGGTCACCTGAAGTCGGACGGAACGGTGCAGGATGCCTCGTACCGGATCGTCGGCCACATCAAATCCGACGGCACCGTCCAGGACTCCTCTTACCGGATCATCGGCCACGTCAAGTCCGACGGCACCGTGCAGGACGCGTCCTACCGCATCATCGGCCATACGAAGGGAATCCCGATGCGCTGGGCCGCGCTCTATTTCTTCTTCCGCTGAAAACCCGTATCTTTGCGCCACTTTTATGTGGTGGCTCCTTGCATTCGTATCGGCAGCGCTCCTGGGCTGCTATGATTCGGCGAAGAAAATCTCGCTGAAGGGCAATGCCGTCATTCCGGTTCTTTTCCTGAACACGGTCCTGTCGGCCCTCATCTTCTCGCCTTTCCTGTTTGCCACCGGCTTTGGCGGCTGGGCGGTGCAGAAATACATCCTCCTGAAGAGCGCCCTCGTGCTGTCTTCCTGGCTGGCGGGATATTTCGCGATGAAGCATCTGCCGCTCACGATCGTGGGTCCGGTCAACGCCACCCGCCCGGTGCTGGTGCTCCTGGGCGCCATCTTCCTGTTCGGAGAGCGGCTGAACCTACTGCAGTGGATCGGCGTGGCCCTGGCCGTCACGGCTTATGTGCTGCTGCGGCTCTCGGGAAAAAAGGAAGGCATCCGCACGGGCGACAAATGGCTTGTGTGCCTGATTCTCGCCGTCATTCTGGGCGCGGCCAGCGGGCTGTATGACAAATACTTGATGTCGCCGGAGTACCTGGGCCTGGACCGCCGGCAGGTCCTCGGCTGGTACACCTTCTATCAGGCGCTGATGATGGCCGTCATGACGGGTTTCATGTGGTATCCGGTACGGAAGAAAACCACGCCTTTCCACTGGTCCTGGTCCATCCCGCTCATCAGCCTCTTCCTTTGCGGGGCCGATTATGTCTACATGGAGGCCCTCTCCAAGCCCGAAGCCCTCATCGCGGTCGTGTCCATGATCCGCCGCGGCAGCGTCCTCGTGAGCTTCGCCATCGGCGCCCTCCTCCTCCGCGAGAAGAACCTCAAGTCCAAGGCCCTGGACCTGTGTCTCCTGCTCCTGAGCATGGTCTTCCTGTATCTGGGGTCGCGGTAGGTGCTTGTACCGGTCCATCTTGTGGACCCATACAAGCAAAAAAGGGTGGAAATTGCTTGCATCGGTCCATTAATTGGACCTATACGGGCACTTTGTCGGGATTAATCACTATCTTTGAGAAACTTAACGCTTTCCGATATGAAAAAGTGCCTGTTCCTGCTCTCCGCGCTCCTGCTGCTGGCGGCGTGCGTGGGGCCGAAGGTGGTCCGCGAGTCCGTGGAAACCGACCAGTTTGTCTGTGAAGTGACCGTCTATGCGCCCGATGTAGTGCGGGTGGTGAAGTACCCGCTCGGGGGGGTGGGCGCCTCGCAGAAAAAGAGCTATTCCGTGGTGCTGGAGCCGCAGAAGACCCGGGTCAAGCGGGTGGAGAACAAGGGGGCCATCGTCCTGAACACCGGAAAGATCGTCGCGTTCATCGACAAGGCCACGGGCCAGGTCTCCTTTTCCGACCCCGTGAGCGGCAGACAGTTGCTGCAGGAGGCCGGAACGGCCTTCGAGGCGCGTCCGGACGACGATCCGGATGCCGGGCGCTTCAAGGTGAGCCAGAGCTGGCAGCCGGAGGCCGACGAGTTCCTGTACGGCCTGGGTCAGCGGCAGGATCCGGACCTGAGCCTGCGGGGCAAGAAGGTCCATCTCTGGAACGAGAACATGCATATCTACATTCCCTTCTTCTGCTCGGAAAAGGGTTACGGCGTGTACTGGGACAATCCCGGCATGAGCGACTTCGAGGACGTCATCGGTGGGAAGACCACGATGACCAGCGAGGTGGGGGACTGCTCGGACCTATATTTCCTGTATGACGGTGGTGACATGGACGCGCTGCTGGCAGCCGAGCACAAGCTTGGCGGCAAGGCGACGATGTTCCCGCTCTGGGTCCATGGCTACTGGCAGTGCCGGGAGCGGTACCACAGCACCGAGGAACTGTGCGAGGCGCTCCGGACGCATCGGGAGATGGGTATTCCGCTGGACTGCATCGTCCAGGACTGGCAGTACTGGGGCGAGAACGAGAACTGGAACTCGATGCGCTTCGACAACCCGCTGTACGAACGGGGCGATACGATGATCGCCAATGTCCATAACAACCACGCGCACCTGGCAATCTCCATCTGGCCGGACTTCGGTCCGCAGACGCCGCAGTTCAAGGAACTGGAGGCCATCGGCGCGCTCCTGCCCTTCAAGACCTGGCCGATGACGGGCGGCGTGAAGATCTACGACCCGTTCAACCCCCAGGCCCGGGAGATCTACTGGAAATACCTGGAAGGCCTGGTGGACCAGGGCGTGGACGCCCTCTGGAGCGATTCCACCGAGCCGGACCACTTCTATCCCACCAAGGAGGACGATGACTACCGGACCGCCGACGGCACGTGGCGGAGTGTCCGGAACGCGTTCCCGCTGGTCACGAACATGGGCATCTACAATAACTACCGGGCGAAGGGCTATGCGAAGCGCGCCGTGCAGATGACGCGCAGCGCCTCCTTCGGTATCCAGCGCTACGCCACGTTCAGCTGGAGCGGCGACGTCCAGTCCCGCTGGAACGTGCTCCGCGCGCAGATTCCGTCCGGCCTGGACTACACGATCTGCGGCATCCCGTACTGGAACACCGACATCGGCGGCTTCTTCAACTGGTTCTATGAGGGCGGTACGGACAATGTCGCCCTGAAGGAGCTGCAGGTTCGCTGGATGCAGTGGAGCGTCTTCGTGCCGGTGATGCGGAACCATACCTCCGGACCGCTTACGACGGAGATCTACCGCTTCGGCGCGCCGGGCGAATGGGCCTTCGACGAGCAGCTCAACGCCATCAAGCTCCGCTACAAGCTGATGCCCTACATCTATTCCCTCGCCGGCGCGACCGTCCTGGAAGACGGGCTGATCATGCGCCCGCTGGTGATGGACTTCGCGAAGGACCGCAAGGCCCTCGCCCTCAGCGACGAATATCTGTTCGGACCCTCCATCCTGGTCCATCCGGTCACGGAACCGGTCCTGACCGACGGGAAAGCCGCGCTCACCGGCGCGACCGCCGCGCCGTTCACGACCTACCTCCCCGCCGGCACCGCCTGGTATGATTTCCAGACCGGCGAATGCCTCGAGGGCGGCAAGGAATACACCCGCGAATACACGATTTCCGAGATCCCCGTCTTCGTGAAGGCCGGCGCCATCCTGCCTTTCGGCCCGGACGTGCAGTACACCTCCGAAAAGCCCTGGGACAGCCTGGAGATCGCCGTTTACCCCGGCGCCGACGGCCATTTCACCTTGTATGAGGACGCCGGTGACGGTTACGAGTACGAGAAAGGGGAGTACACGACCATCGACCTGACCTGGAACGACGCGCAGGGCAGCCTGACCATCGGCCCGCGCCAGGGCACCTTCCCGGGAATGCTCCGCGAACGCGACTTCACGGTCCAGGTCGCCGGCCGCGCGCCGGTGACGGTCCATTACAAGGGGAAGCGGGTCCACGTCCGGCCGTAGGAGATTCCCGGTCAAGCCGGGAATGACGGAGGAGTCAAGCCGGGAATGACGGGCCGGTGGTTTTTGCATAGTCGCGGTTTTATTCGTATATTCGCATACTGAACCACAGACACGGAACGATAACCTGAACCGCCATGGATGATGTAAAAATCATCGAGATCAAGAAGAGTGTCTTCGCGGACAACGACGAAGACGCCGCCAAACTGAGAAAAGAGCTGAAAGCCAAGGGGGTCTATCTCCTGAATCTCATGTCCTCGCCCGGCGCGGGGAAAACCACTACGCTCATCGGCACCCTGAAGCGCATCCAGGACAAGGTGCGCGTGGCCGTCATGGAGGCGGACATCGACAGTGATGTCGACGCTGTCAAGATCAAGAACGCCACGGGCATCCCCACCATCCAGCTCCATACGGGCGGGATGTGCCACCTGGACGCGGAGATGACGCGCCAGGGGCTGGACAACGTCGCCCTGGCCGACGTGGACCTTGTCATTCTCGAAAACGTCGGCAACCTCGTGTGCCCGGCCGAATTCGACACCGGCGCCGTGCGCAACGCGATGATCCTTTCTGTCCCGGAAGGGGACGACAAGCCGCTGAAATACCCGCTCATGTTCTCGGTCTGCGACCTCGTCCTGGTGAACAAGGTCGATGTGATGCCTTACTTCGACTTCGACCTGGACAAGTGCCGCGAATATGTCCGCATGCGCAATCCCAAGGCCCGTATCATCCCCATCTGCGCCAAGACGGGCGAGGGGCTCGACGACTTCGCCGACTGGCTGTTCGCCGAGGTGAAATCCTGGAAACAACAATAAAAGCCTATACTCATGCCTGAGATGTCCCAGAAGTTTATCCCCAAGCACAAAGGGGATAAGAATCCCAATCCCAAGCTCCTGAAATTCGTCCGCCACGTCACGGACCGCATCCCCGGAAAGATCAAGATGGACACGGACGCTCCCGAGTACTGGGGCCTCGCGTGCATCTTCGAGGACGAGATGGATGCCGTGACCCGGGAGGCCTCGCTGGACCTCCTGCTGGACATGCTGCCCGGGAACTTCTTCCGCGTGCGCGAGCACCACACCTACGCAAAACTGCATCAGATGAATGCGGAGAAGCACTATACCGCGGATGACAAGTCTTTCGACGAACTGCTGGACAAGCTCGCCTACTTCGGGATGCTGGAGTACGACTATGGCGACAAGTACACGAAGGACGGCCCCGTCCCCGGCACCGGTTTCAACCGCGAGGACCGCATCTACTGGGTGCCGATGTTCGTGCCCGGATCGGCCGAGTACACCAACATGAACGTCGAGCTGATGGACAAGCATCCGGAGCTGGCGATGTTCTTCGAGCGGATGACCTTCCTCCCGCTGGAGAAGATCACGCCGATGGTGCCCATGGGCGGCTCCGGCATCGGCATGCACGTCATCCCGGTGGAGAAGGCCATCTCGATGGAGAACCAGTCCGTGGACATCGAGCACATCTCCTACTGGCTCAAGCGGTACGAGGGACATCTCGCCGTGGGCATCTGCTCCTGCCGGTACGGCCGGAAGAAGCTGGACGAGGGCTGCGCCGACGATTACCGCGACTGGTGCATCGGTGTGGGCGACATGGCCGAATACCTGGCCGAGACCGGCCGCGGCCACTTCATCACCTACGACGAGGCGATCGCCATCCTCCGGAAGGCGGAGGACCACGGCTTCGTGCATCAGGTGACGAACATCGACGGCGAAGGGAAGATCTTCGCCATCTGCAACTGCAACGTCAAGATCTGCAACGCGCTCCGCACGTCGCAGCTGTTCAATACGCCCAACATGTCCCGCAGCGCCTATGTCGCCGAGGTGGACCCGAAAAACTGCGTCGCCTGCGGCCGCTGCGTGGAGTACTGCCCCGCCGGCGCGGTGAAGCTGGGCCAGAAACTGTGCACCAAGCACGGTCCGCAGACCTATCCGAAGCAGGAACTGCCGGATGCGGCCAAGTGGGGCCCGCACAAGTGGACCGAAGACTACCGCGACAAGAACCGGATCAACTGCTACGAGACCGGTACGGCGCCCTGCAAGACCGCTTGTCCTGCGCACATCGCCGTCCAGGGCTATCTGAAGAAGGCCGCCGAAGGCAAATACACCGAGGCGCTGGAACTCATCAAACGGGAGAATCCTTTCCCGGCGGTCTGCGGCCGCGTGTGCAACCGTCGCTGCGAGGACGCCTGCACCCGCGGCACCATCGACCAGCCCATCGCCATCGATGCGGTGAAGAAGTTCATCGCGGAGCAGGACCTGAACGCGGAGACCCGTTTCGTGCCCGAGGTGAACATCTGCTCCAACGTCCAGGACCGCTGGGAGGAGAAGATCGCCGTCATCGGCGGTGGCCCTGCCGGCTTGAGCTGCGCCTACTACTTGGCCACCATGGGTTACAAGCCGACGGTGTTCGAGAAGAACGAGGAGCCCGGCGGCATGCTCCGCTACGGCATCCCTTCCTATAAGCTGGAGAAGGACGTCATCCAGGCCGAGATCGATATCATGAAGGAGATCGGCGTCGAGATCAAGTGCGGCGTCGAGGTGGGCAAGGATGTGACCATCGCCGGGCTGCGTGCGGAAGGCTACAAGGGTTTCTATGTGGCCATCGGCTGCCAGGGCGGCAAGCTGCCCGGCGTTCCGGGCGAGACGCTCCCCGGTACGTCCACGGCCATCGATTTCCTCCATGCGGCCAATACCGGCCAGGTGAAGGTGTCCGGCAAGGTCGTCGTCGTGGGCGGCGGCAATGTCGCAATCGACGCGGCCCGCGTGGCGAAGCGCAGCGGCGCGTCCGAGGTGACGATGCTGTCCCTCGAGACCGAGGATATCATGCCTGCCTCCCTCGAAGAGCGCACCGAGGCCCGTGAGGACGGTGTCGTGATCAATCCGGGCTGGGGCCCGAAGGAAGTCCTCGGGACGGACAAGGTCACGGGCATCGTGTTCAAGAAGTGCACGTCCGTGTTCGATGAGAACAAGCGTTTCGCCCCGAAATATGATGACAACGAACTCATTACCCTCGAGGCCGACCAGGTCATCTTCGCCATCGGCCAGACCGTGGTCCTGAAGGACCTGCTGAAGGATACGAAGGTGGAATTCTTCCGCGGCGTGTACCCCGTGGCCGACAAGCTCACCTACCAGACGGCCGAGCCCGACATCTTCGTGGGCGGTGACGTGTACACCGGTCCGAAGTTCGCCATCGACGCCATCGCCGCCGGCAAGGAGGCCGCCGAGTCCCTGCACCGCTTCGTGCAGCATGGGCACATGACCATCGGCCGCAACCGGCGCGATTTCATCGAACTGGACAAGGGCGACATCCTGGTCGAGTCCTATGACAACGGTTCCCGCCAGGATCCCGGCGTGAAGCCCGCGGCCGACGCGTTCCGCGAGTACCACGGCACCCTGACCGAGGAACAGGTCCGCAAGGAAACGGCCCGCTGCCTGTCCTGCGGCGCCTCCGTCGTGGATGAGAACCGCTGCATCGGCTGCGGCGTCTGCACCACCAAGTGCGCCTTCGACGCCATCCACCTGCACCGGGTCCATCCCGACGCTTCCATCATGCGCACTTCCGAGGACAAATTCTCCGGCATCCTGCCCTATATGCTCAAGCGGACCGGGAAGATCCTGTTCAAGAAGAAGTAATGCACGAACTGGGCATCGTATTCTACATCATCCGGGACGTCAAGAAGGCGGCTCTTGAGAATGCTGTGGAGCACGTTTCCGCCGTGGTGATGAACATCGGCGAAGTGTCCACGGTCGTGCCCGAGCTTCTCGCCGACTGCTGGCACTGGGCGTCGGACCGGGAGCCGCTCCTTCGGGGCTGTGAACTCAAGGTCAACACCATCCCGGCGATAACCCGCTGTGACAACTGCGGAGAGGAATACGAAACGGTCCGATACGGCCGGACCTGCCCGCACTGCAACAGTGACAACACCTGGCTCCTGCAAGGAAACGAGGTGGAAATCAAGGAAATAGAAGTAACTTAAAGATATGGCTTGTTTTATCGTTCCCCTGGTACAGGCGGTCGCTACGACCGTGTACCGTAAGCGTCACGCGGCCGCGATCGCCGCGCCGGACGCGCCCGTCCTCCGGCACCGTCTTCCCGACCTGGAGAAGATGCTCTGGGGCGGCACCCTGATGCTCATCGTGGACCACGTCATCAATGGCGAGCTCACCTGGCGTTTCCCGTTCTTCACCGCCCTCGACCAGGCGGGTGGCGGAATGGTGATGCTCCGGGAGATGCTCACCGTGGGCGTCCCCATGTCCCTCGTCCTTACGGCCGCCTGGCTGGTGTGGGTGCTGGTGCGGGAAAGAGATGCCCGGTCAAGCCGGGCATGACGGAAAGAATCGTCATACCCGGCCCCGACCGGGTATCTATGGACAAACAACTCATTTTAACCTAAATAAATATGTTCTTCCAAGTGTATGGCGAACATGCGTTCGCCCAGTGGGGGATGCTCCTGGTCGTCCTCGTCGGCCTCATCCTCTTCAATGAATTCGCCCGCCGGACGAAACTCGGCGGTGTCATCACGTTCCTGGCCATCCCGCTGGCCCTGACGGCCTATTTCCTGGCCATTTGGATCGGCGTGCGGAACGGCGCGCAGTGGGCGCTTGAGAACCAGACCCACGTGTACATGCAGGGCTGGTTCCACTATGCCAAGCTCTATGCCGCCACCGCCGGGTGCATCGGCTTCATGATGATCAAGTACAAGTGGGGGGTCGGCGCCAAGCACTGGTTCAAGCCCTTCCCGTTCATCATCGTGGGCATCAACATCCTCATCGCCTGCGTGTCGGACTTCGAGTCCGCCGTCATGGGCTGGAACAAGTGGTGGCTCACCTCTGAAGGCGTCTGGCAGTACGGCGGCTGGCACAATGTCATGAACGGCGTCGCCGGCCTGCTCAACATCTTCTGTATGACCGCGTGGTGGAACGTGTACCCGTCCAAGGACAAGAAGGACATGATCTGGGCCGACATGACCTGGGTCTACATCCTCGTCTATGACATCTGGAACTTCGCCTACACGTACAACTGCCTGCCGACGCACAGCTGGTACTGCGGTATCGCCCTGCTCCTCGCCCCGACCATCGCGGCCCTGCTGTGGAACCGTGGCGGCTGGATCCAGAACCGCGCCAACACCCTCGCGATCTGGTGCATGTTCGCCCAGGTGTTCCCGCTCTTCCAGGAGACCTTCAAGAACG
>Ga0310696_10004685_pt1 | contig 16716 bp, 10 predicted proteins | sample AusTroGonzalo_MG_4_FD_203885 | JGI IMG/M metagenome (GOLD analysis project Ga0310696, IMG submission 203885) | Bovine rumen microbial communities from tropical cattle in Woodstock, Queensland, Australia - Gonzalo_02 (v2) (version 2) | ecosystem: Host-associated > Mammals > Digestive system >...
CTGGTTCGCCGTGACCTGAGACTCGCCGGTGGCCATTCGCCTGGCGTACTTAATAGGCTTGGCTATGAAGTTGAAGCCGTAGGCCAGGTCGTTGATCGTGCGCCCCAAAAGCTCGTTGCCCTTCGCCATTCTCGCGAGGGCTTCCTTGTGGCGCATCCCTTTGAGACCGTTGTCGGCGTTCAAGCCCCAGCGGTTCAAGGTGGAGATGATACGGCTGGACTCGTTAAGGCCCTTTTCGGCTTCGGTCACCGCCGCCGTTCCGTTCTTTATCTTCTTCAGCTGCTCCATGAGCACCGGGATTTCCCCGGTGCGCCCGGAGTCTTCCAGGACTTTGGAGGCAGCTTTTCCTAATTCGTCAAATTCTTTCCCGGAGATGTCATAAAGTTTCCCGCCGAAGCGGACGGCTTTGCCTTCCTTGTTCAATGCCTTGGTGGACTTGAGCGCTTCTTCCGTGAGCTCCGGGATGGACTTCATGACCTTCTCGTTTGTCACGGCTCTGGCCGCTCCGATCTTCGCGCCCTTCTTGCTGGCCTTCTGGAAGAACTTCTCCTCCATGGCGTCGCCTATGATGGGGACGCGCGTTGAGCCGCCGCCCAGGATCCTAGGCATGGAGAGCTGAAGGATGGCGCGTTCGCCGGCTTTGTACTGCTTGTACCAGTTCTTCGCCAGCTTCACGGACTCGGACTTCACACCGTACTGGCCGAGCATCTCGGCCATGTCTTTGGCGAGGGAGGATTTTCTGATACCGGAGAAGGAGTTCTTCGCGGCCTTGATAGCATCGTCGGCCTTGCCCATAGCTTTCATCGCGTCGCCCAGCATATCCGTAGCCTTTGCCATGTCCTTGGCTTTCCTGAGGTCCAGGATGGTGTCGCCCACCTTGAGGGCCGCGCCCACCTTGGCCGCCTTGCCGAGCTTCGTAAGCTGGAGGATGTCAACGTAGGTCAGAGGATCCAGAAGGATGTCACCGGCGAGACCAACCGCGCCGCGCGCGATCTTCCCCTTAAGGGTCTTCGGCTTCCAGCCGAGGTTCTGGAGAACGTCGGTAGTGGACGACCGCTCCTGACCGGAGAGGCCCTTCCATATCGAGCCGAGGATCTCGCCCGGGGTGTCCTTCCTCTTGTCGGTCAGTCGCCTGATGGGATTGACCACGGCGTACTGTCCGCGGTTCAAGTAGTCGAGAGCCTTGAAAATGCCAACCGGTTTCCTGGAGAAGTCTTCGGAGACCTCGGCAGGAGACCAGTTGGATCCGCTCGTATCAATGCCGGCATCCACGCCGGAGAGGATGCCGGAAGTCTGTTTTTTCTTCCGGCCTTTCTTCGCGGCGAGCTTGCCAAATAAACTAATTGCTTCGGCCATTAGTAAATGCTGGTATTAACGGTGTTCTTATTAGCGTCGTCTATCTCTCGCTGGATGTCCGCGGAAATCGCGGCGTTCTTGGCAGCTTGCTCTCTGGCCCAGTTGTTGGTCACGCTGGCCGTGGGGGTCGTGGGGGTACCTTGCCTTTCCTTGATGATGTCGTCGAGGAAGTTGATGTACTGCTGCTTGACCTGAGGATCCATCTCAGCGTTCGTTTGAGGCAACGTCCATTTCTCTACGGCCCTGGCTGCGTCGTCAGCTCCGGCGCTGCGGAGGAGACTAGCCGTGACGTCGGGCCCGAGGGCACCAACCAGGAAGCCGATTATGCCGCCCGGGAGTGCGCCGCCGCCACCGAACAGAGCGCCGATACCGATGCCGGCGCCAGTTCCGATCCCGATATTCTCAAGTCTAGTGAGAAGGTCATTCCACCATCCAGCGTCAGCGTTGCCGGCCAGGACTGACTTCTCCGCAGCATCCTCAAGGAATTTTCTGGCTTCGTCTTCGCCTCTGGAGGGGTCATTCAAGATCTCAAAGTACTTCTTGATGATGTCTTCAGTCTGCTGAGATATGGCAGGATATTTTTTGTTAAGGTTGGCGACCTCTTCTTTGGTCACGCCTTCGTTGTCAAACGCCGCCTCCCTAATGTCCTTCGCAATTCCCTTCTCGGTCTCTTGGGAGACCGGCTTTTCGGGGATGCCAGTCTCGACGAGCCTTTGCGTTCTGCCCTTGTTAAGCAGCCTCGAGGCTTCGTTGCGGAGCTCTTCGGGGAGGTTGGCGTTGGAAAGCACGTTGATGAGAGCGACCCTTGACAATGCTTTTTCCTCGGCGGACGCGGCGGGGTCGTCTTCCAGGTAGGTAGCCGTGGCGACGGCCTGCCTCGCCTCTTCAATAGACATAGCCCCGGCAGGATCCTTGATACCGAGCTGAGACTTGATGTAGCCTTCCGCCATTTTGTCGCCGTACTTGTTCCTGATGTACTCCGCAGTAGTCTCTATTCCCATGAGCCTCTGCTTTTCCTTCAAGCCGACAAAGGGCGTCTCACCCATGGCCGCCGCCATCTTGTCAGACCAGGTAGGAGTAGGCTGCACCATGGCGCCGCGGCGGTAGTCTTCCATGTCGGCGTAGTCCATGCGGTAGGGGTAGAACATCTGGTTCTGTTCCATTCCCCTGTACTCTTTCTGCATCCTGTTATCGCCAGTTACGGCAGCGTGGGCTATCATGGGGAGGCTTGTCAGAAGAGCGCCCACGCCTTCGGCGGCGTTCCTAGGATAATGCCATTCCATTTCCATGGTTTCAGGGTTAAGTCTCCTGACGCCGATGAGGTTCTGGATGATGGGGACTTTGCGGAGAGTGTCGGTCCAGGAAGGATCCTGGTCTTCGTACTCGCGCTTGTCTCTGCGCTGGGCGGCGGCAGTCGTCCTGTCTCGCATTTCGCGAGCGGCGGCGGCCTGCCCTCTACGGTAGGCGTTCTCTTCTTCCTGCCACCCTTCGTACTGTCTCGCACGGTCGGCCATCATGGTGTAGAGGGCCTTCTCCTTGGGGTCGGTAGTCTGAGCGGCCATGTCATCCAGCGCTTGGGACATGACGGTATTCCCGGTGTACTGCTTCTCGCTCCATGCCTTGCGTTCTTCCGGAGTGGGAACGGCGAAGCCGCTATTAGCGGCAGGCCGGGCGGGTTGCGTCACGATATTCTTTTCGAGCTCTTCGGCTACTTGCTGAGCCGTAGGCTTCACTGCTTCCACAGGGACTGTAGAGGCTTCGGTAGTCTGAGCAGGGAGCGTCGTAGTGCCGTTGGACAGCTCTTCCATCACCTGCGCTCTCTTTTCTGCTTCGGTCGGCTCAGCGATAGGAGGATTCTTTTTAATAGCTTCCTCGTAGTTTCTCATCGTCTCGTCGCGGAGCTGCTGGTCGAGGGCTTCGGGGTCGAAGTCCTTGGCTTTAGGCGCGGCGTTGTTGTTCGTGCCTACCATCGTCGCCTCGAGCGGCTGGCCGTCCGCCTGAGCAGTCTTGGGAGCTACCACCTGATTCGTGGTCTGAAGGTCTTTTTCTTTGACCTTCTTAAGTTCTTTTTTCGCGGGTACTCCGGCCTCCGGAGGGGCTACAAAGGGGGCTTGCCTTTGCGCCCCGAAGTCGCCCGAGCCTTCGGCGACGTTCCACATAGGGGTATTTATCGTAGAGTAAACCGACATTCTTTAATCCTCTTCGGTTTCGTTTTCCTCGGGTTCGGCTTTGCCTTCGCACCGTTCGATGACGGAGCCGAGGGCGTCCATTATGCCTTTGAGCTGGCCCACCATGTCGCTGTCGCCGTAGGGTTCCTTCTCTTCGTAAGGGAGGCCTAACGACTTGGCCAGATCTTTCAATTCTTTGGAGCTGGGTTTGCCTTCGCCTGCGAAGCTGAGCTTAATGACGGTGGTGCTCTTCGGGAGCTTCGCGTTGTGGAGGGCTTCCTCAGCTATCTCTTTTATGCTCTTCTTGGGCTTATCCATTACAGCTTCCTCCCTGAAGTCGGGGCAAAGGGTGCTCTCCTCTGCCAGTCAAACGGCGTCCTGGTCGAGGACACCGCCGTTTGGGGTGTGTCGTAGGAGCTCATGCCGCCGTCAGTGGCCGCGGCCTGCGAGCCGAACATCGAACCCACGGCCTCGCCCAGTTTGGCGAGGTCGGAGTCGCCTTTGACTTCCGTGCTTTTGGTTTCGGTGTTGCCGTCGGCGTCTTTGGTGGTCGTGGTGACGGTGGCCGATTCCTTCTTCTGGGGAAGGAAGAGGCCCAGGAGATTCCCTTCGCCGCCTTCACCTTTGCCGTTGGCTGCGCTCACGAGCTTGCTCATGAGAGGCATAATGTTTGACATGATTCCGTTGCTCATGCCAGCGCCTGCGGCACCAGCCGCCCCGGCACCGGCCCCGCCCGCGGCGGCCTGACCAGCGGCAGCGCCGGCAGCCTGGCCGAGAGTTTCGGCGGTGGTGGCACCGGCTCCGCTCGCGGCGGCTCCGGCTCCTTCAGCTACGGCGGGGGCGGCTTCCGCAGCCGCGGTCCCGGCAGTCCCTAACATACTCGCTAACGCAGATCCTAAAGCTGCTAACATTTGACCTCCTTTTATGCTTGGGCGTTGCCGCCATTTTCTCCAGGGAAAGCAGAACCGAGACCACCGAGCAGGCCGCCGGCGATGGGCGCCCACTGGCGGAACTTGTTGATAAAGCTCCCCTGTTCTTTTTTACGATCCTGACGTCCGGCGTTGAACATGGCCATCTGCATGGCCATCTGGTCGCGCTGGAGTTTGAACTGTCTATCCTGGTCGTTCTCGCCGGTGACGAATCTGAGCCAGTCTTCGTAGTCTTCCTGACGCTGCGCGGCGAACTGGTTCTTAGTGTCGGTGACTTTGCCGGCAATATCCTTGCCTCGTTCGTAGCCGAGCTGAGCGGCCTGGGAAGCGACGACCGGCTGGCCGGCTAAGCCGGTCCGGGCCATGTTAGTCTTCAGCTGGTCGTTGGACTTGTCGGCCTGGGCGTTGATGGTGTCGGCGTACTGGGTCGTGACGTCCTTCTCCATCTCAGGCGTGTAGGCCGTGGGATTTTCGGTGTACTGCTGAAGCCCCTGAGAAGCGTATGACCTAAGCATCTTCGTATAGTTCTTAGAGTTCTTCCACTTCTCGCCTGCCGTCTTGTAATTCGAGACGTTCCAGGGGTACTGGTTGGGGTTGGCCTTAGTGCCGGCTGCTCTGCCGGCCTTGAGCCCCATGTCGGAAACGTTGTTGTTCGCCATATATTATCCTCGTTATACTGGAAGATTATTCTTTAGCCGTGGGCGTTGCTTATGCGTATGGCCCTTAGTTCGGAGTGTCGCCCCAGTCGGTCTCCGCGTCGCCCTTCGTTCTGTACTGCACATCAAAGCCGAAAATCCTGACGAAACCGGACCCGAAGAACTTGAACTGCCAGAGCAGAGCGCGGACGCCCACATGGATGAGCTGCGCGACGCGGTTAGTGTAGAACGTCCTCCCAGTGTGTCTGTCGTAGTGCTGGTAGTCGCCTTCCGGCTGCTTCCTCATATCTTTGAAGAAGTTGAAAGTCGCGGTCGGTTCCCCGGTCGTCTGGGACGGCACGTCTTCGTTGATGACGTTGAGTATCTGGATCCTCTTCACGTGCTTCATCACGCCGAAGTTCCCTTCGTCTCGTTGTATGGACTTCCAGAGCCACGCCGCGTAGCCGGAGCGCTGGTCACGGTACACCCAGATACCCTTTGCGCCGGCATAAGCCGCGCCGCCGTCGAAGCGGAAGGCGCAGTCGGACTTGTTGTCGGAGTGGAGATTGTCGTCCTCCACCCTGTACCACATCTGGTGCTGGTCGCAGAAGCAGAGGCAGATGAGCCTGCTCTGCTGCCCTTTCACCGCAGGGATGAACATCACGTACTCGTCCTTCTGGACGTCGTAGGTGGCGAGCAGGTCTGTGAGGTGGTCCTTGTCCACTTTCCAGCCGTCGAAGTCCACGTAGCCGTCCAGCCAGGGCTGCACCGGTTCGCCCACGTACACCATGCCGTGCTCGAAGTCGGAGCGCATGATCCTCCTGGACTCAGCCATCCAGTAGAGACCGCTCCTGCCGCGCACCATGGAGTCAGTGGCGATGCAGCCGATGTCGTTAGAGACAATATGGAGAGCCGGGACGTCCGGGTCGAAGGCGTAGATGCCGCGCTGCTTGAAGACGTAAGCCTTGTCGAGCCACGTGGTGATGGCCGTGACGTCCGTGCCGTAGCTGTCGTTCAAAACGAACGAGGACGCGAGGTCGGTCTTCTCCACGTCACCGTCGGTGGCGGCGGTCACGTACACCGTCTTGGCGTTGTCGCGCGCCACGAGGGAGACCGCGCCGTCAGGCTGCTTCCCGGTGTACTCCTTATCCCAGACGGAGATCCAGACGAGCTGGCCGTTGTAGAAGTAAGCGGTCTTGACCGGAGGATCCACCGGAGCCGCGCCGGAGTCGGAGTAGGTGCTTGCGGAGTGGCTGTTCTCGATACATTCGGGGATGGTAAGGATGGGCTTGTAAGTGTTCGGCTCCTGGTAAGTCAGGACTTCCGCGTCGGCTCCCACGTAGCAGGAAACAAGGTCCTCGTTATCCAGCCCGAAGTGCACGGCGAAGAGCCGGAAGGGAGCCGTGGGCGTGGGGATGTAGTTCTTGCCGTCGGTGTCGCCGGAGGTGCCGGAAGGCACGTCCTCTTCGGGGAAGATCTCCGCGGTGACGGCTTGCTTGGCGTTGCCGCCGATGTGATAGGTGAAGTTGTTGAAGGACTCGCCCTGGTTTACCTTGGCCGTGATGAAAAGGAGACCGTACTCTTCCCTGACTTCGAGCTCTTTAGGAGTCTTGCTCTTGGCGTCGATGGAGTAGTACTTGCCGTCCTGCCTGTAGATCACCCAGACGGACGTCCTGATGGTGAACGGCGTGGGATATACCGTGCCGTTCAGCAAGGGAAGCAGGACCTTTTTGCCCTGCTGCCAGATGAACTGCTTGTTCTCGGGCGTGTATCTGATGTCGGCGTGGCTGGCGTAGAAGGGCCATCTCTGCTCGTTGCCGTTCAGGTCGGAGAAGCAGAGGACGGAGCGCCTGTACTCTTCGAGGTTGCCGGAGCAGGAGGGAGAGAGGAATACCCAGTCTGTGTTGTACTGTTTCCCCACGACGCTCACTCGCGAGCGCTGGAAGACGCCGGAGAACTGGCGCTTCTCGCACCATGCGATCACGCCGTCAGCTTCGGGGGCGGATATTGCCAGGCCGACCTTCAGCTCTTCGGTGTTGGTCTCGTCAGTCTGGGGGACGACCGTGCCGACGTGCTCGTCGCAGAGGATCCCGATGGCCGGAGAGACTTTCATGGCCCTCCCGGTAAAGTCTTTTCCGTCCGTGTAAAGGTACTTCTCGATAATGGGGTTCGGCGCATGGTCCGCGTCGCCGTAGTCAGGCAGGTAGGCGGACATGTGACCGCCCCTTGTGAGGTAGGCCGTGGGGTTGTTCTTGATTGCGCCGCCCAGAATGAAACGCCCCTTGTACTCGCAGACTTTGGAGCAGGGCGGAGGCGGCGTATGGCCGAGATCTATCTCCACGGAGAGGTGCTCTTCGGGGGTGTTGTCGAGGTAGTCCTGGTCCTTGTTCTCCAGGTCGCAGACGAGGTGGTAAGCCCCGGTCGCTTCGGAAGCGCGGTAAAGTCTGATCTTATCCACGCCGTCCAGAGAGCAGCGTTTTATTCCCTTGACCTTTATTTTGATGCCGTACTCGTTGGCGACGGACTCTTCGCTCTCCTCGCTAAACATCTTCTCGATGGAGGTGGAGGGGTCGTACAGCCAGATAAATTCATTGCCTTTCAGCTTGGGGTTGAAGGGTTCGCCTTCGGTCTCGCGCCAGGCGTTCTCATTGTCATACGGCCTGTACACGTAGGCACGGCGGCTCTTGCCGTAGTAGGCTACGACGGTTCGCCTCTGCTTGTTTCTGTACTTCGTGGGGGTCTTGGTATATTTGGTCGAGCCGTCCTTCTTCGTCTTTCCTTTGGTCAGGACTTCGAGCGTCCAGCCGTTGTAGAATTTGTCCTCGGAGGAGGCGAAGGGTTCGAGCGGGAGGAAGTCGTCATAGAGGCCGTAGTCGGCTTTGCCCTTCTTGTAGAAGACGGACTTCTCGGCGGAGTTGACGCACGTTCCCAGAGCGGAGGTGTACTCGGAGTACAGCACACACTGCCATCCGGGTTTCACGCCGGCGATCTCCTTGTCAACGATGATCTCTCCGGTGGCGTCCCACGAGGCGATAACGCGGGCCTCTTTGACTTTCAGCCTCTGCTTGTTGCCGCCCATCTCGGTAGTGTTGATGAAGAGGGCGCGCCAGCCGGTGTAGTAGCCGTCCCTGCTGTTCGAGCCGTGGATCTGGAGGATGCCGCCGTCTTCGGGTTCGAGGACGGTAGGCGCGTTGTCGGTCGCGGAGTCGTTCTCTTTGTTCGGCTTCTTGTACATCCTCGGCATGAGGCCGATGACGGTAATGTAGTCGCGTCCGTCCGCGTCCGTTCCCACTTCGTGGATGAAGCGGGTTATCCTGGCGGAGAAATTGCCGATCTTAGAGTTGGCAGGAGTCTTCACCGGGATGGAGACGGTGTACAGACCGTCCACTACGATCTTGTTCTGCGTGTTCCCGACGGCTCCAGTAGTTTCTTCCTCTTCTTCCCAGATGCCGGTGTCGGCTTTGCTGCTTATGTAGATCCTAGTGTTGTCATAGATCTTCGACTCTTCGTCGTAAATCTCTGCGTAGGTCCCGGAGCCGGAAGCGCTCTGATAAATGGAGACCTGCCAGAGCATCGTAGTGACATAGTAAGGATATTTCTGCGGCTTATCTACCCAGGGCGGAGCGTCGGTGATAATGATGGAGTAACTGTAAACGCCTTCCGTCTCGGTGTCGCTCTTGGTGGCGGCGACGACGTTAGCGAAGAAAGAGTCGCCGGGGAGGTAGAGCCGCGCGCCTCCGGAGATACCCATGACAGTGATCTCCCAGAGTTTCGTGTTGTTGGGGTTGCTCGTCTTTATCCACTTCGGGACATATCCCACTTCCAGGCGGATCGTATAAGTGTTGTAGGTGTTGCCGTCGGCGTCCGTGTCGGGCGTCATAGAAGCGGTCCAGATGGTCGCGTTGACAGACTCGCCCTTTTCATAGCCGTTGGTGCTGTTGCCGTTCACGCTGGTCAGCTGAATGGTTTTCCCGGCCCACTGGTCTTCACTTACATTCCCCAGGTCTCCTTTTGCCGTGATCGTGGTAACGTATTTCAGCTTCTGCTTGCCTTCGATTTTCTCGAGACCCACGGAGAGACTGAGGTTGCTGCCGAAGCCGTCCTTCTTGTCCCACTGGATAGCGCAGCTGTTCCCCATGTCTTTGAGGCCGACAAGTTCTATCATCTTGCCGGGCCACATTTCGACCGAGGCTCCCATGTTGCCGAGAACGGTAACGGTCGTCGTGCCGTAGGCGTCTCTGGAGAGGCTAAGGTTGTTCCCCTCGAACATCCCCTGCTTGTTCCAGTCTTCGGTCTCCATGACTTCGGGGTCGTCGTCTTCAACGGTAGAGCTGACGATGGTGAGGTCGGAGTCGTTCGTGCTGTCGGCGGTGTAAATGACGTAGGTGGACTTGGCCGTCGGCGTTCCGGAGATGCTGACGTCCTTGTCGTCGCTCTTATCCTTGGGTATGCCCAGGGTAAGTTTAATGGAGTTGCTGCCGGAGGCTTCGGCTGCGGTGATAACGTAGTCCTTGCCGGCCCCGGGGCCGGAGGTGATCTTCAGGCGCTTGTTGATGAGGGAGCCGTCGTCCGCCCAGTCCGCGTCAGTGTTGGCGTTCTCAAGGGAGACTACGATCTTAGAGCTTCCGTTCGTGCCCTGCATGAAGCGGATGACGCTGCCGGAGAGAATTGACTGCTGAGTGCCGAGGCCGGAGATGGTGATGCGTCCGGTCTTCTTGTCGCGGGCTTCCACTTCGCCGTCGAAGCAGAGACCGTTGAAACGCAAGGGGTCGAAAATGACGTAAGAGCTGGACCAGTTCTTGTTGAAGAAGCCGGGCTTGGCGTCCTTCCTGGTCTTAAGGCTGTCCTGTTTCTCCTGGGTCTTGGGGCGCGTGGGGTCCACGAATTTGGGCTTCTTCTTCCAGGGCTTGGAGACCGTGATCTCCACAAGGCCCATGCTGTTTATGGACGCGTCCATGATGAATCTGGACTGCCCCTTGCCTACGCCCTGTACAATGCGGATGACCTTAAGGCGGTAAGACGAAACGTCAGTAGAAGCGTTGGGGTCAAGGACGAGCTTGCGGTTGCCGGCGGACTTGCCGCCTACTTCGCCCTCTTCCATGTCCATATCAGAGAGGCGCACCTCATAGTTTTGGTCCTCCGGATCTGTATCTACGTTGACAAAGTCGCGGGCCACGGTGAAGATGCCAACCTCGTCAGCACCGTCCCATTTGTACTCAGTGATCTTGCGGTATTGCCACTGGGAGTAAGGCGTGGGGCGGTCGTCGTTCTCGATGAGGACGGCGATACACTGGCCGACGTAGAAGTTGTCAGTCTTCGAGAGGTTCGTTCCGGAGACCTTTATCACATTAAGATGGAAGTCCCCGGTGTCGGGATCCAGTTCGCCCACGGAGACCGTGCGGTAGTCTGAGTCGCTCCCCGGCTTGATAAATTCGGTGGCCGGGGAAGGCTCACCCTCTACGTTGTGGTAGGAGTCGTAAGGGGCATAAACATAAGAGTACCCCGCGTCCCTGCGGAGTTCGCCGCCGGACTCGTCCACTTCCAACGTGGGGGCGGCTTTGGGCTTGGTAAGTCCGAAGGGCCTGACCTTGCCTCTGCCGTCCACCATGAGGTTCTCGACGCCGTTTACGACCAGGTGCTTGTCAGACTGGTCGGCTTCTCTATGTTTCGCGCTTTGGGATTTTATCATTCGACGTAAGGCACAAAGAACTGGCCGAAGGAGTAGGTGTTCTGATAGTTGACGGAGATGGGGATCGTCCACCTAAGACCGTTCATGCTGGGCGTGTAGTTGTACACTTGGGCGTTGATCCACACACACCCGCCAGCCGGGATGTTCACGATGGCACCGGGGCTTCCCCCGATGTTGTAGGAGTACTGCGTGCTGTTATTGTAATAAGTCGGAGCAGGGCCGCCGCCGATCAGGACGTCGGTTGCCGCGATGCTGTTAATATTGGTGACGCCGATCTGGATGTAGCCGGGGTTGGCGTTAATATAGTCGGAGATGTTAATGGAAGTATTTGCGTCAAGGAACCCGGTGTTAGCGTAAGGAGCGTCGCCTGCGCATATCATCATCTTATACACAGGAGTCGTAGTCGGGGGGAACGTGATGCCCCAGTTGCCGACGCGACCTTCGCTGCCTCTGACGAAGAGGGTGTTGTTCGTCGCCACGGTGTTCTGGTCGATATTAAGGGCGACCTTCACCGTGCTGCCGACGCGCCATGTGTTGGAGCCGATGGTAGGGCTTATGCCGCCGATGGACTTAGCAGCCCTGATACCGCCGCCTTCGCAGGAGACGGTGATCGGGCCGGAGAACTGGCGGATAATTTTGATGTTGACGTATCTGCTGGTGCTGCTGTTAAGGTCGATGATGGGAGGATAGCCGCCGCCGTAGCTCAGGGCGAAGTACTGGACCTTTTCAGACTCGGCGATCTTGTCGTCCACGTAGGCTTTGGCACCGGAGGAAAGGTTGGTGCTGGCGAAAGCCTTTACGCTGTTCGCATAAGCCTCAGCACCGGATGAAAGGTTCGTGCTGGCGAAGGTCCTTACGTTGTCAACGTAGGCTTTGTTGGCGGCGTCAGAAGGGTTGGTAGGCGCGCCCAGCTGCTGGATGCGGTGGCCGCTCATGCCGATGGTGGCGCCGAAGCTGAAGCTCGCGTTCTTGGGGGCGTAGTTCGCCTGAAGGTAAGCCTTGTGGACGGCATCGTAGTCGTCGATGGGATAGACAAGCCCCTTGATCCTATGAGACCCCATGTACAAGTCTCCGGTAAGAGGGAAACTTGAGCCGGCGGAGAGAGGGACTTTGGTGTCGGCGTAGGCTTTGGTGGCCGCGTCGGAGGTCAAGGTCGGGTCGGCGACGTTGACGATCTTATGGTTCGTCATGTCGAGGATGGTATAGAAAGTCGTTTTGGCCGCGGCGAAGACCACGGAACAAGTGATGATGACCGCAAGGGCTACAAGTAATTTCTTCTTCATTAGAAGCTCACAAGGTTGGTATAGTTAGAGCCGTCCTTTATCTGGATGGCTAAAGAGTTGCTCTCGGCGACAAGCTGGAAGGCGTCGTCCTGACCGAGGAGAAAACTGTCTCCGCCCAGGTTGATCTCCTGGACGGTCTGGGCGGTGCCGACGGAGTGGCCGCCTTCGATCGTGAAAGCGTCAGTCAGCTCTCCGCCGTAGTACTGGACTCTGAGGACAGGATTGTCGGGGTCAGTGGTGTCAAGGCCGATGTGTCCGTAGTGGTTGTTGAACCATATATCGCGCACGCCCTTGACGGAGTAATGCTTTTCCTTTCCGGTGAGCTTCACGTCGGGGTTGCCGTAAACCTGCATCTGTTTATAAGAGCCGTTGGATTGCTTGGCCTCGAAGGAGAGCATGGGGGAAGAGCCGCTAAGGTAGGTGCGGATCTTGTACTCTCCGTACTGCCCGATGTAGTAGTCGGCGACAAGGCCGAGGTACATGGTCGTGACGGCACCGTAAGGAGTGATAAGGGTGAAGTAGTCGTAGGAGGAGTAGTCCATGTCCTCTTTGAGGACGATGGCCAGACGGTCATTTTCGCGGTCGTAGTAGAAGGAAAAGTCCACACCGCTCACCAGCACGCCGCCGTTGTCGGAGTCTATCCAGAGGATGGTCCTGACGGTCTCGAGGTTGGTGCCGAGGATCCAGATCTCCCCGGACTCGTCCGTGGCTTCTTGCTTCCCGGTGACGGTAGGCTTGGCCTCGGCGGAGGTGATGTCGATTTCCACTTCGCTCCCGGCCAGGTTCTTACATTCGCACGCAAACTTGTAGGCGGTGTTGTAGATCGTCTCGCCCACTTTGTAGAGCGACGGCATGGGGCGGTTGGTGAAGAGGTTCTGGGGGTTGATCCAGACGTTCACCATGTCTTCGGCGGAGTTGGAGTCCGCGTTCTTCCGAAGATCTATGCCCTTGAGGTTTCGGAGGGCGCGATTGTCGAAGACGTCCTGACGAGGCATTAGAAGTCTCCTACGCCGTAAGTATTACAAGCCAGGAGGAAGTCCACCGGAGGCTCGGCGGCGATGAAGCAGTCGTCCTCGGCAAGGCTCCTGTTCTGGGCTTCTTTATGTTCTTCCAGGGCCTTCTGGTAGTCCTGGTCATAAACTTTGTACGTGTTGAGGTCCTTCTGCTCCAGGGCGACTTTGGCACGGAGCGCAAGGGAAACGAGGTCAACGTCCACCGGGATCTCTTTGGTCAGGTCGAACTGCTTCTTGCCGTCCACCGTGACGTAAGGCCAGACGTGCTTCGGGTAGTACCACATCTTTATGGTGGCGTTTACCGGGAGGTCGTGATGGAAGTGGAGTTTCTTACCGAGGAGGCAGTAGTAGTTGGGGTGGCGCAGATTGCGGTGCCAGTCTCCGGGGAACTGCCAGATCTGCTGCTCAGCTCTGGTGCGCCCTCTGGCCGTGAACGGCCTGGAGATTATCTCGTATCTGTCGCCGAGGGTGACCTTCACGGCGACCTTGAAGTCGTCGGGGAGGTCGAAGTCGTTCTTGCTCTCTTCGGTGATTTCGTACTCCTTACAGGTCATGGTCTCGCCGGTGTTCACGGCGCGCATGACTTCGGCGACCGTCTGGTTCAGCACGGACCAGAGCGTAAGGTCGCTCTGCTGGTTGCCCCAGATGGAGCGGAGGTAGTCCATCATTCCACCATACGTGGAATAGTCATAAACGCCGGAGGTCTTGAGGGAGTAGAAGAGGGAGACGAGCGCGTCCAGCGTCTCGCGATATTCGGCGGCGGCAAGGTCATCTACCTGCTTCGTCGCCTTGAGGCAATGGTATCTCATGCCCATTTGCCAGAAGTTCGCAGGGATGGCCTTCTCGGTGGTGCTTCCCGACATCGAGAAGCCAGCCACGCCGCCGAAGGTCGGCAGCGTGTCGGTCAATTTATTGCGGATCTTCGGGCGTTGGTCGCCTCTCAGACGCAGCTTGTCCGCAAATTCAGAGGCCACGCGGTTCACCAGAGAGATCAGCTGATACTCGTCTCGCTCTCCGCCCACGATTACTTTGCCGTAGTCAACGAGCCAGCCTACCGTGAGGTTCTCCGTCTGGCTTCCGTCTTGCGCATCGGTGACAGGCGTCCGGTAGTCGATCTGGAGCTGGTAGTTGCCTTTGAGGAAGGCGATGGCCGTCTCCGCCATCTTCTCGCAGTACTGCGAATTGGCGGCGATCTCTATCTCGTGGATCCTGAGGAGTAGGAGCGTCTCGTAAACGACGGCGTCGATGGCTTCGTCAGGAAGCAGGACGAGAGACGAGGGAGGGTTGGCGGGCGTCCACTCGGCGTTGGAGCCGTTGGAGTCGTACTCAGGGCCGAGGGTGCCGCCGTCGTGCTGGACGAGGGCGTATACCGGAGGATGGGCCTTGTAGTACCTGACAGTGACCGAAGCCGGGAGAGAGCCGCCTTCCGGAGCCTTGACAATAATAGTACGTCCATACAGCTCACACTCCGCCGTGCCGGACGTGGGCTTGACGTCGATGACCGAGCGGACGCTCTTGGGGAGGTCCACCGTAGCCACCGTGCCGGAGCCGGTGACGGTAAGCGTTTCGGTGCCGACAAGGAAGGACCAGTCCTTGCCCTTGTCATGCGCCTGGCAGATGAACTGTATAGCTTCGTTTATGGTCTGCCGGATGAGCGGCAGCTGGTCCGCGTCCTCAAGGTAAGTAAGGACTCGTTCCTGGATCTCGTAAGGATTGATCATTTAACTTTCTTTTTGGAAACGGCAGGGGCCGCCTTGGGAGCTTCAGGAGCCTTCGGGGGCTCCGGCTTCTTGGCGGTCTTCTCCAGGTAAACCTTCTGGGCTTCTTCCTTGGTGTACATCTTCACGCCTTTGCCTGCGAGGTAAAGGGCGTTGACGTCGTTAAGAGCTCTCTGGGGTTCGCCTTTCTCGTCGAAGTAGTAAAACTTGATTTCCATAGTCTTTCTGATTTAAGGGGAGGAGAGGGTTGCCCCTCTCCTCTTTCTGGTTGGCGCTGTTAGGCGGGATTGACCACGTTGCAGAGCAGACCGCCACATTCGGGGTGGCTCCACTCGGCGGTGATGATCATGTACATCCAGGTCTTCAGGATGGTGGCGCCGGTGTACTTACCGATGTCCGTGCGCAGAGTCAGCGGGCAGAGTTTGCATAATTTGGCATACGCATCGAAGTCGTATTTCACGCAATCAATATAGGCCTGGGTGGAACCGTCGGACAGGAAGGTCGTGCGGTCATCCAGGAACGGTTCATAAATGAAGCGCTGGACGCCGAAGTCACTCTTCCACTCGTACAGCTGGATGCCGGACGCAGTGTCCTTCGGAGTGATACGGATTTTGTCCCTATCCTGGTTGTTCAAGAAGCGGATGAGGCGCTTAGAAGCCAGGCAGGGAGCGTCGGAGCTATCAGTCAGGTTGCACTTATCCAGGAAGTCATTGAACTTATCCGTGCTCGGGGAGCCGTTCAAGTTCACGACGAGGTTGTCCTTCTCCGGGCCGTTCATGAGCATGGCGATAATGCCCTGCATGGTCTGGCGGGAGTTGGTCTCGTCCTGAGGATCGAGGATACGTTTGCCCTGGCCCCAGAGCAGGGAGACTTCGGTCTTCCAGCCGAGCTCCTCGTTCTTCGCGAGGTTCATGGCTTTCATCGGGTCGCCGCCCTGGAACTTAATATGCTCGGCAGAGATGGACTGGCCGTAGGTCACGTTCAGGAACTGAGCGTAGTTCTCGTACCAGGCCGTCTTTTCGAGGCCGTTGCTCTTAGAGGCAAAGTCATTTTCCTGAAGGGCGTTGCCCTGGTTGTAAAGGACGTTACCGTTAGCGGGAGCATTGCCGCCGGCGTAGGTGCCGGGCAGATGGGGGTCAGAGGTGGAGGCTCTGCGGATCAAGATAGCGTTGCCGACAGGGTCCACTTCCAGCACGGTATAGACCTCGTGCGTGGTCTGGTTCTCGAGCATATCGTCTTCGACGACAGCGCGAGCGTCAGCCAGACCGTAGAGGTCGGAGCCGCTGGGACCGCGGTTGTAGGTGCCCAGTTTGATGACGCCGCAGCCGGTAGGAACGACGCGCCCATCAAACTTAGTACCGGAGGCAGAGATGGCGCCGCCGTCGCCAGCGGTGTAGCTGGAGACAGTGACCTTCTCAGGATATTTAAGCCTGACGCGGTACTTATGGACGTCAGTCTGGATGGCCTTTTCGTGGAGGGGGTAGTCCTTCGCGTTGATGGCCTGACCAGGCTGGAGGTTGTAGGTGATGCCGCCGTAGCGGATGATGCCCTGGAGGGGCGTTCTCTTCGCCTTGGCGAAGGTGATCATGGGTTCATATTCTTCGACACGCAGAGTCTGATCAGTCTGCGCGAGGAAGCCGTCGTACCAATTTTCGTACAGTTCGGCCATAGAGGGAATTCTCCTTATCCGGTGTTACCGGATTATTCGGTGATAAAGAATTTCCTCCCTCCATTACTTTGGGCGATGGCCTGAGCCATTTTCTCCATAGCAGGGTTGCCAGTGGAAACGCCCCCGGAGGGAGTTCCCATCAGACTGGCGTCGTTCGCGTTCCGGAGGTTCTCTCCGGTGGTGACCATCTTCCTCGCCACGGTAGTCGAAGGCTCGGTAGTAGGCTTCTTGGCAGCGGCAGGGGCAGGGGCGGGCT
>Ga0310696_10004686_pt1 | contig 16714 bp, 15 predicted proteins | sample AusTroGonzalo_MG_4_FD_203885 | JGI IMG/M metagenome (GOLD analysis project Ga0310696, IMG submission 203885) | Bovine rumen microbial communities from tropical cattle in Woodstock, Queensland, Australia - Gonzalo_02 (v2) (version 2) | ecosystem: Host-associated > Mammals > Digestive system >...
AACATAAAGTCTGGATTGTACTTCTCATCAAGGAGCCAAGGATCTTCACTTTCATTGTATTTTCTGGTTTTGGCTTCCCAGTCGGCAAGATTCTTTCCGCCAGCAAGTACTGACAAGGCATAGTAATCTGACAATGTTCCACTAACAGAATTGCTCATGGTAACTGTCATCACAGTAGCCGTTCCCTTTTTGTCACCAAGTTTGCTATCGATGGTGTTTTGAACTTTATCGGTAAACTCAACATATTTCTTGGCCTGATCTTCTGAACCACTAAGGATTCCCAATGTTGCGATGGTTGTACTAAGTGTTGTGAAGTCGTCGGTGTTATAGATTAAAACATCTGCGCCATAGTCTTCAAAGAATTGACGTCCAGCATCGCTTGTGTATCCATCGGACAGTCCATTTCCTTCTATTAGTGCAACATTGAAGTCGCAAGTCAATAATTTCTGATAATCTCCATCTGTAGCTGCAGTAGTTACTGTATCAATGCTTCCGTCGTTAATTCCATCGCAGAGAGCTTTGTCGAGAACTGGACTGCGGGTGTCGCTCTTTGATGCTAACGCCCATACACTCATGGTGTCTGCAAGATCCAGAACAGATACGACAGATCTCATGTTGGTTCCTCCACATCCGAATATGTCTGTAATGGGATAGGATACAGTAATGGGGGTGCCTCTGAAATCGATAACATCGACCGCAATAGCTGTTTTTGCAACTAATGCTTTTACAACATCCAAATCAGCAGAAGTGACCTTTCCATCGTGGTCTGTATCGGCCAGTGGGAATTTGTTCACATCCGAAGGGTTCTTTCTCTTCACAAGTTTTTCAACAATTTCAACATCCAATGCGTCAATCGTAAAATCTCCATTGGCATTTCCGTAGACCATTCCCAGAGAGTAGACGTCATATCCGCTTATATCGATATCTTCTCCACCAACGTTTCCGTCTAGGCCTACTAAAGGTTTGGATCCATAAGCATCATAATACAGACAAATAGGTGTTGTGTCTTTGACCTCATTGAGATATACAGTGCTCATCACCCAATCGTCTTTGTTCTCGTTAGGGACGTATTGGTTCCAATAGTACCAAATATCACCAACTTTCTTCATGTAGAGATCTTCATTGAATAACCAGTTGATTCCATTGTCAACGCCACTGGATTTTGTCCAATCTGCTGCGATTTTATAAGTGCTTGTTGCATCTTTCAAGGCATCAAGGGCGTTATCTCCTTTTCCGTTAATCCAAACGTAGAATCCGTTGCTGGATTCGACATAGAACAGGGTTCCTTTTGTTGAATCTCTAACGACTTTGTCACTCAATGCGGGGACATCAAAATCGAATCCGTAGGAACCAAAGAGGAGTGCTATTGTACATGATTTTGTGATGTTGTTTATAGCAACGTCGCATTCCGTCAATCCTTTATCGTCATATGTGAACATCTGCCAGTACTTGGAATAATCTGAAGGCATTGATAGGCCGTTGATCGAGTTGATTATTTTCATACCCTCTCCCATGCTGCCTATTTCATACTCGTATCCGAGTTTATCCATAGCAGATTCAAATGCATCGCATGCGTTATCTCCTTTTCCTTCGGCCCAGAAGAAGATACCTTCATCATCCTCAACAAGGAATGAGAAACTTGTCTTGTTATCTTTGGGCATCATAAGGAATGCTGCTACAGCTATAACTGCTACCACAGCAATGACCGCTACGATGACTATTGTCGTTTTCTTGTCCATCATTTCACCTACTTTAAAGTAAGATAATTGTGGATAATACATCCATGATATAAAATTGGTTTATTCATCCATACGTTTACTGTAGAAGAAAAAATATAATAAAAATATGTGCCAGTAAGAAACATCTTGGTTATATTGACTTACGATTTAAGACCATTTACAATTGCGAACGATGAAAAGGGGATGGAGGACTTAACGATTCAGGAAAAGAAAAAGAGTAGGCTTTACGAATCGAAACGAAATATGTGGTGGATTTGAACCATAAACCTGGTACGATTTAAAACTCCTAAGGAGTCTAAGTAGTTTATTTGTTACTCAGCACATCAGGCATCTGAGTGAGTTATTGACGTAGGCCTTGATCTCCTCGGGGGTCTTCCCTTCAGCGACCAGTGTGAGAACGCTCAGCATCCCGTCTGCGTATTCCGCTTCGGAATTGTTCTTGGCCTTCATCTTCGCTACCATGTCTTTCTCTTCCTCGATTGAGATCATTTCATTACCTCCGTTATGTTTCGTACTACGATGTACGGGATGTCGTGGATACCGTCCTTGTATATTATTGTTGACACTTTCCGATAAGTGCCAGAATATGCTTTTATGAATTCAATGAATTACAATTCATTGTACAAGTAAACGGAATTCTAATGACAGACCTTTCTTACAATGCCTTTCAAAAATGCTAAAAACTAGTGAAATATACTAGAAATTATTGTAAAAAAGTAGTGAAATTCACTAGAAATTATTATAAAAAAGTAGTGATATATAATAAAAATACTATAGTCCAGCATGGAGAGGAAGATCGATCCAGTTCTCAAAAGGTGGAAGGAATCTGAGAGCGACAAGGTTCTGGTGATAACCGGTTGCCGCCAAATAGGGAAAACGTATTCCGTAAGGGAGCTGGGAAAGACGTATGCGAGTTTCATCGAATTGAATCTCGAGGATAATCCATCCCAGAGAGAGTTATTCACAGGCGACATATCTTCCGAATCCATATTGGAGAAGCTCTCTTTTATCCCCGGTATCAACATTGTCGATGGGAACACTCTGCTGTTCATTGATGAGATACAGGCTTTTCCGGATGCGATATCCAGTCTCAAATCATTGGCACAAAGCAAGAGGATCCATGTAATTGCCTCCGGTTCGCTTCTGGGGCTTAAACTTAGTAAACTTAGAAAGAGGAAGATTTCGAAGAAGGATGATGAGGAAAAGAGGAGGCTGTCTCCGAAAGGATATACGAAGACAGTAACGATGCATTCCATGGATTTCGAGGAATTCATGTGGGCATTGGGCATCAGTCATAAAGTCACTTCTGGTATCAGGGAGTGCATAAATGGCAGGAAACCGATGGACGGATTCGTATTGAAGAAGACGGAGGAGCTGTTCAGGAAATATCTTGTAGTGGGCGGAATGCCTCAGGCTGTGGAGGCATATGTATCGACGAATGACTACGGTAAGGTGTTGGACAGCCTGGATTAGATCCGTTCCGTTCTATACGAAGATATAATCCAATACACCCAGGGACTGGATCCGCTGTTGATAAGGGCCTGTCTGGATTCAGTCCCATCGCAATTGGCCGGAAAGAACAGGAGATTTCAATATGCAGACATTGAGATGGCAGCAAATAAGGGCAATCGTGAATACGGGCCGTCGATAGAGTGGTTGCGCAGCGCTGGTATTATAGATACATGCTATTCGTTAACTGAACCCAAGATGCCATTGGCCACGCATGAGAATCGTAGTCTCTTCAAGCTCTATCTTTCAGATACAGGACTTCTGGCCATATTCCTGGGTGCGGAGGCGGCATCGATCGTCATTAAAGATGTTGAATCGAACAATGGAGCATTCTTGGAGAATGCCGTCTCATGCGCTCTGATAAGGAATGGATATATTCCACGGTATTTCGCTACGAAGGACGGTCGCTTGGAAATCGATTTCATAACATTCGATGGAAAGGATGTGGTCGCGACAGAGGTCAAATCCGGAAGGAAGAAAAGGTCTAGGTCGCTGCTTAAGATGAAGAATCCGGATTACGGCGTAGGAAAACTGGTGAAGATAGCTGAAGGAAATGTCGAGTATGATACCGACGGGGTTCTACATCTGCCTCTGTTCGGAGTATGTTTCCTGGACCCTCCTAAGCTGCCTGAGATGGAGCCGTTGGATTTCATTGAAGAGTTTAACAAGATGAATGAATGAGAAGACCGTGCTTTTGCACGGCAATTAGTTTCAGAGACACTCTTCCAAGAGTTTTGTGAAGACGTCTTTCTGCTGATCGTTTATGATCAGCGGAGGGATCAGGCGGACGGTGTTGCCGTGGCACACGTTAACAAGTACACCGTTGTCGCGGCAGTACTTCTGGATGCCTGCAGCGGTCTCGTTGGAATCCATCTCGATTCCGATGATAAGTCCGTATCCGCGGACCTCCTTGATCTTATCGGATTTGATAGATCTCAGATCGGCCATCCACCTTGCTCCGAGGTCATGGGAGTTCTGCACAAGATTCTCCTTCTTCATGATGTCTATCACGGCACACCCGGAAGCTGTAACAAGAGGTGTTCCGCCGAATGTCGTTCCGTGGGATCCCGGGGTCATGACCTTTGCGATTTCATCTGTGGAGGTGACTGCTCCAATGGGTGCTCCACCACCCAATGCCTTGGCCATGGTTATGATGTCTGGCACAACGTCGAAGTTCTGGATGCCGTACCACATTCCAGTACGTCCGATTCCTGTCTGAACCTCATCTACGATCATTAGAGTTTCGTTGTCGCTACACACATCGCGGATGGTCTTGAAGAATTCCTTCGGTGCTGTACGTACACCGCCTTCGCCCTGGATGGGTTCGACTATTATCGCGGCGACATCCTTGTCGATCATGTTCTTGACGGATTCGCAATCCCCGTAATCGTAGTACTCGTAGGCGTTGCTGATCAGCGCTTCGAACGAATCTTGATACTTCTTCTGCCCGGTTGCTCCTAGTGCAGCAGCAGTCCTTCCGTGGAATCCGTTCAGGGCCGCCATGATCTTCTTCTTTCCTGTATACCTGACAGCAAGCTTCAGAGCACCCTCATTGGCCTCCGCACCGCTGTTGACGAACAATGTGCGGTTAAGATCGCCTGGTGTGATGGAAGCAATCTTCTCAGCGAGTCTGGCCTGTTCCTCTATATGGTACAGGTTAGATACATGGACAAGCTTTGATACCTGCTCCTGCATCGCCTTCACCCAATCAGGATGCGAATGTCCGATCGAGTTTACTGCTATCCCGGCAACCAAGTCGAGATACTCCTTGCCTTCAGTATCGTAAAGATAGCATCCTTTTCCATGCGTGAACGATAGGTCGATACGACCGTAGTTCTGGAAGAGGTACTTCGAACTCATATCTTTGATTTCTTGGAATTCCATTTGAATCATCTCACTATGACTGTGCCGTGCGTGCTGCCTTCTTTCATCACATCCGACACTATGCAATCCGGATCCGTTCCGTTGACCATGCGAACAGTCTTCACTCCTGACTGGATTGCTTTGCGGCACGCCTCCACTTTGGGGATCATGCCCCCGGAGATCACTCCGGATTCGATCAGTTCGTCGATTCTTTTCAGATCGACCTTGTCCAATTTCGATGATGGATCATGCACGTCCATCAATATCCCCTGTACATCGGTGATTGCGATCATCTCCTTGCACGGGAGCGAAGCTGCTATTCCCGCCACCATCGTGTCCGCGTTGACGTTCAATTTCTTTCCGTCCTTGTCCTTTCCTATGGGGTAGATGACCGGTACTATTCCCTGGTCGAGCAGATCCAATAAGGCCGTAGGGTCGCATTCGGAGACCTCCCCGACCAATCCAACATCTACGACGATCTTCTTCCCATCCTCCAAAGCCTCGATAGGAGCCTTCTTTGTGCACAGGGTGCAGTGGTATCCGGGCAGTCCTATAGCCTTAACCTTAGCCTCATCCAGACATGCGACAACATCCTTGTTTAGGTTGCTCAGCACTTTCTCGGCTACTTCTAATCCTGCTTCGTCCGTGATTCTGATCCCGGCCACTTTCTTGGGTACAAGACCTCTCCTCTCCATTTCCTCGGAGATCTCCGGACCTCCTCCATGAACGAGGATGATGCTTGCTCCAGCCTTGGTCATCTGATGGATCTCATTGGCGAGGCGCATCATCGCCTCTTTTCCGCGGATGGCGTTGCCTCCGAACTTTAGAACGTATAGTTCCATGTGATCACGTCGCGTATTCGGCGTTGATGCGCACATAGTCATATGTGAGGTCGCAACCCCATCCGACAGCAGATTCCTTTCCTACGCCCAGATCAACGATGATGCTCACTTCCTTGTTGTCCATGGCCATGCGGACGACCTCCACTGAACGCTCATCCTGGAAGACTGGTGCTCCGGAATCCAATATAGGTACCTCCATGTCCCCTCCCTTGATTGTGAGGCGGACATCTTCTAAGTTGAACTTGCATCCGCTATTACCGAGGGCCATCATGATACGTCCGTAGTTCGGATCGGATCCGAAAATGGCGGATTTCACTAAGGGTGAGTTGATGATAGTCTTGATCAGTTTGGTAGCATCTTCTTTGGTTTCTGCACCAGTGACCTTGACCTCGATGAGTTTGGTTGCACCCTCACCGTCTGATGCGACTGTGCGTGCTATCTTCGTCATCACGAAGTTCAGGGCGTTAAAGAACTCCGGATCATCATCTGCACATTTTCCTCCGGCCATACCGTTGGCGAGGAGGATGCTGGTGTCATTCGTGGACTGGTCTCCATCTACGGACACCATGTTCAGTGAACCATCTAGGATCTCCTGCCATTTCGCACGAAATGCTGGTGATAGATTCGCATCTGTGGTGATGAGCGACAGCGTTGTTCCGTGAAGGACCTTCATGTGAGGGGCGATCATTCCGCTTCCTTTGCATATTGCACCGATGTAAACGAGTGTTCCATCAGTCAAGCGTACACGGACGGCGCATTCCTTCTTGATTGTGTCGGTCGTCATTATTGCTTCAGCCAGATTGGCATCCGCTTGACGGCCGTCGAAGAGTTCTCTCGCTGCGCGGGAGATTCCGTATCTGACCTTGTGCATGTCCATGAAACGTCCGATAAGCCCTGTGGACATGACTCCGACGTTCAGGGGATCCAGTCCCAGCTCTGTCGCTGTGACCTTCTTCATCTCCAACGCATCTTCGATACCGCGGCGTCCTGTAAGTGCATTCGCGTTACCGCTGTTGACGACGACCGCCTGCAGCTTGTCGGAGTTCTCCTTCATCATGACCTGCACGGGTGCCGCTTTCACATTGTTGCTGGTGTATCCTACGCAGGCTGTCGCAGGCACCTCCGAATACAGCAGTGCCAGATCCAATGAGCGGTATTTCACTCCGCTGTGGACTCCGGCTGCTTTGAAACCTTGTGGAGTAGTCACTCCACCATCGATTACCTCTACCATTCTCATACCCCCAATCCGGGTAGGTTAAGACCTTTCTTCTCATCTATTCCGAGCATCAGGTTCATGCACTGAACTGCCTGCCCAGATGCTCCCTTGACCAGGTTGTCCACGACTCCGAAGGACACGATTTTGTCCCCCAGAACCTTCGAGGATACCTGTGCGTGGTTGGAAGCGACCACTGCGCGTATGGATGGGTCGGGGACGTAGTGAACGAACGTCTCCTTATCATACTGTTTATCGTAAATGGAATCGACCTCTTCCTGTGTCATATTCTTGTTGACACTGAAGTAACATGAGGAGAGGATTCCGCGGACAATCGGTAAAAGGTGAGGGATGAACGTCACCTCGGTGTGCGATCCTGCGAATTTGTCCACTGCCATCTCAATTTCGGGAGTATGGCGGTGCTTCCCTATACTGTAGGGTATGATCGTCTCTCCGCATGTGGAATGATGAGTGCGTTCCGTAGGCACCATTCCTGCCCCGGACGTTCCGGATTTGGCATCTACGATAATGTCATCGCTAACGACCCCTGCTTTGAGGAGTGGTCCGCATGCGAGTATGATCGATGTGGCATAGCATCCGGGATTCGCTACAAGGTCTGCGCCTTTGATCTCATTGCGGAAGAACTCAGGCAGTCCGTATACTGCTTTCTGAAGATTTTCCACATCGGTGTGCTCATGGCCGTACCATTTCTGGTAGACGTCGACGTCATGAAGACGGTAGTCTCCCGAGAGGTCGATGCATTTTATCCCTTGTTCTCTCAGAGCGGGGATCTCCTTCATTGCCACTCCGTGGGGTGTAGCGACAAAGACGAAGTCCAGATCCTTGGTGTCGGATATCTTCTCGGTGAATTCCAGATCTACATATCCCCTGAGGAAGGTGTGGACATCCTGTACCTTCTTTCCAGCGTTGGTACGTGATGTCAGCGCAGCTATCTCTACGTCTGGATGTGTGCAGAGGATGCGTGAGAGCTCCCCTCCCGTGTATCCGGTACCTCCTATTATTCCGACTCTGACCATTTCAATCACTTTTGTGTCTTTAATGGCCATACGTTTTACTATATTAAGAATGATGTTCTATGTCAGACACATGTTGTCGGTATTTTAACATGCAGTTAGTACCAGTGTTGTAAAGACGGATAGATAACACAATCATATGAGTGGTCATGGGAAAGACGATTCTCAATTTATGGGAGTTCCATTCAAGTTCAGATTGTGCTCAAATGAACATCTTTTGTCACTTATCTGACATTGTGATGTGCCACTAGTTCGAAGAGACACACGCGTGCGCACAATGGTTTAATAAAGGAATAAGCATCGTTTCTGTCGGTTAGCATGGCAGTAGCGAAGAAAGCAGCAACAAAGAAGGCTAGCACAGCGAAGAAGGCCGTCAAGGCACCCGCAGAGAAGGTCAGGGACAAAGTGGTCCTTGCGTACTCCGGAGGTCTCGACACATCGGTCGATATCCACTGGCTCCAGGAGAATTACAACGTCGACGTCATCGCCATCGCGGTCAACGTCGGACAGCCACCTAGCAAGGATGACATCGTAGCACGTGCACTCAGGAACGGTGCGATCAAGGCGGATTTCATCGATGTAAGGAAGGAGTTCGTCGAGGATTACATCTGGCCCGCACTTAAGGCCAACGCCATGTATCAGAACGTCTACCCCCTCAGCACTGCAGTTGCAAGGCCTCTTATAACCAAGGTCCTAGCGGATGTGGCTAAGAAGGAAGGTGCGAAGTACATCGCTCACGGATGCACCGCGAAGGGAAACGACCAGGTAAGGTTCGATGTCGGTCTGATCTCACAGAACCCCGACCTCAAGATCATCGCCCCCATGAGGGAATGGATCACCACCAGAGAGGAGGAGATCGATTACGCCAAGAAGAACGGAATCGAGATCATCGTCAAGAAGTCGTCACCGTACAGCCGTGACGAGAACCTCTGGGGCAACTCATGCGAATGCGGAATACTCGAGGATCCCTGGGAGGAGCCTCCGGCAGGAGCATGGGCATACACAGTCGATCCGGCAAAGGCACCTGCGGCACCCAAGTACATCGAGATCGGATTCGAGAAGGGTGTACCAGTCTGCATTGACGGAGAGAGGATGGATGGAGTGAAACTCATCGAGACGCTCAACGACCTCGCAGGAAAGTACGGTGTCGGAAGGATTGATCATGTCGAGGACCGTCTTGTCGGAATCAAGAGCCGTGAGACATACGAGTGTCCCGCAGCCATTACCCTTATTACCGCGCACAGGGCACTTGAAGCACTCACTCTGCCCAAGAACACAATCGAGTTCAAGCGCATCATCGAGCAGAAGTTCAGCGAGATCATCTACGACGGTCTTTGGTACGAGGGTCTGAGAGAGAGCCTCCAGGCGTTCATCGACAGCACCCAGCAGTACGTGACCGGAGTCGTAAGGGTAAAGCTCTACAAGGGAACCGCTACCGTTGTCGGAAGGAAGTCACCATACTCCCTCTACGATGTAGGCCTTAGCACATACGCCAAAGGAGACGAGTTCGACCACAACTCAGCTGTCGGATTCATCTACTGTTGGGGACTTCCCGGAAAGACTGCAGCGAAGGCCCATGCGAAGGCACCAGCTAAAAAGGCTTCTGCAAAGAAGACAACAACCAAGAAGAAGTGATCTCTTGAAACAAGCCCTCTGGTCCGGAAGATTCAAAGACAAGATGGATGACTCCACGCTTGACTTCACATCATCTCTCGATGTGGATTCCAAGATGGCATTCTATGACGTCATGGGCTCATTGGCACACGTCAGGATGCTCAAGGCACAGGGAATCATTCCGGCAGAGGACGTTGACAAGATCATAGAAGGCCTAAAGGTTATCCTTGAAGAGATAGAGGCGGGAAAGTTCGAGTTGGACTACAAGTTGGAAGATATCCACACCAACATCGAGTTCAAGCTTACCGAGAGGATCGGACCTGCAGGCGGAAAACTACATACCGGCAGGAGCAGGAACGACCAGGTGGCCGTTGACTTCAGGATGTATCTGAGGGATTCGGCACTAAAGGCAGCATCGGCCATAGACGCGTTGATCACGAGTCTTTTGGATGTCGCTGAGAAGAATTCCGAGACTATAATGCCGGGTTTCACACATATGCAGCATGCGCAACCGGTAACGCTGGCACAGCACATGCTGGCATATGTGTTCAAGTTCTCAAGGGATGCGGACAGATTCCTCGATGCATTCGAGAGGATGAACAAGTGTCCCCTCGGATCAGCCGCTTTGGCAGGTACCACGTATCCAATTGACAGATTCATGACGTCCGAAGCTCTCGGATTCCGTGAGCCTACTGAAAACTCTATGGATTCGGTCAGCGACAGGGATTTTGTTAATGAATTATCATTCTGTGCCGCACAGACCCAGATCCATCTTTCGTCATTGTGCGAGGAATTGGTGCTGTGGTCTTCGCAGGAGTTCGGATTCGTGGAAATGGATGATAAGTATACAACAGGTTCTTCCATAATGCCCCAGAAGAAGAATCCGGACATCGCCGAACTCGTAAGAGGAAAGACAGGCGGTGTCGTGGGCGCGTTGATGACCATGCTGACGATGACCAAAGGTCTTCCGCTGACATACAACCGCGATCTTCAGGAGGATAAGAAGCCTGTGATGGAGGCCATGGACACTGTAATTTACTGTCTTCAGATCATGGCAAAGGTCATCTCAACTACCGAGTTCAAGAAGGACAGGATGCTGGAGGTCACAAGCAGAGGTCAGATCAATGCCACAGACCTTGCAGATTACCTTGTCACCAAAGGAATACCCTTCCGTGAGGCTCACGCTATCGTAGGGGCCGCCGTCAGGGAGAGCATCGAATCCGGAGTGAACCTTGAGGATATGCCTTTGGAGAAGCTCAAGGGATTCTCGGATAAGATCGAGGATGATGTCTATGAATTCATCCCCGTGAAGAGATGTGTTGAGAGAAGGGAATCCTACGGCGGAACGTCACCATCGTCCACAGATGTCCAGATGAGCAAGGCTATAGAGCAGCTTATGAAACGTGAGGAGATACTCCGTCAGGAGAATCAGCTCATAGAGAACTGCTGGAAGCAGTTGTTGGTCTGATCAGTCGAAATCTACACGGTCGTTCTCTTTGACCTCGAACTTGATCTTAGCGGCGGTCAGCATCTCACTGATCCTGTCAGCTATGGGTTTGAGATCGTTGCTCTTACCGTATGTTTTGATGTAGAACTCCTTGGAATCCATGGGGAAGACCAGCCTGACTTTTCCCTTCCTGTTGTATCCTTCCGGCTTCCTGTTCTGCTCCAGGTCGACCATGTTGAGTTCGATCAGCATCTGCAGGAGTTCCTCTTCCTCTGGCATCTGGTCTATGGACTCCAGGAACATTTTGAGGATATCCGGGAAAACGGGTGCCAAATCCTTGTAGTCGGTTTTTCCTTTCAGAACGAAATGAATGCTGCTGACCTTCATCGGACTGCATAAGCTGACACACTTTATTAATATCTTTTCTTATCCGTTGAACAATGAGAACAGCACTTACAGTGGCAGGTTCGGATTCCATCGGAGGAGCCGGTATCCAGGTCGATATCAAGGCGATGTCCGTGGTAGGGGTCCACGCCACATCAGTCATCACCGCCGTCACGGCCCAGAACACTCAGGGCGTTGATGGCATCTTCCCAATGCCTGTGGATTTCATACAGGTCCAGCTCGAATCGGTGCTGAAGGACTGCGACATCAAAGCGGTCAAAACCGGTATGTTGTACGATGCGGAGATCGTAGAGACCGTAGCCGATATATTGGAGGACCACGAGGTACCGCTGATTGTCGATCCAGTGATGATTTCGGGCACTGGCTATTCGCTCTGCGATGACGATTTCGTCAAGGCATTGAAGAAGAAACTTCTTCCAAATTGTGAGTTGGTCACACCCAACAAGCACGAGGCCGAGGTGCTTGCAGGCATGAGCATCAAGAATGAGGATGATGTCACACTCGCCTGCGAATTGATCGGCAAGCAGGGATCATCGGTCCTTTTGAAGGGCGGACACATTAAAGGTCCCAAGGTGATTGATTATCTCTATCTGTCATCGGAGTTCAACAAACTGGAGTATCCGCGTCTGAACAAAGCTGGACACGGCAGCGGTTGCGCATTGTCCGCATTTATCACTGCCAACATGGCCAAGGGACTCGATATAGTCAATGCTGTGATGAAGTCCAGGGATCTCATCCAGGAGTCCATAGCGACACAGTACGCCATAGGAAAGGGCGATGTCGTTGTCAATCCCATGGTCAAGATGAAGGGTGAATCGGATAAGTTCAAGATTCTCGATTCACTTGATTCGGCAGCAGCTAAGATCGTGGATGTAGTTCCAGATGAGTTCGTTCCCAAAGCGGGGATGAATATCGCCTATGCGTTGAAGGATGCCGCTGGTCCGGAAGAGATTGCGGCGATTGACAAGAGACTGGTGGTTCACAACGGAATACTGAGGAAGAACGGACCGGCCAAGTTCGGTGCTGCCGAACAGCTCTCATATGTACTTCTGGAGGTCATGAAGCACGATCCCAAGGACAGATGCATTATGAGCCTAGCATACCGTCAGGACATCATCGACATCATGGAAGAGGTCGGAATGACCGCAGTTGCGGTCGAGATGACCAAGGACAAAATAGCAGAGGCGACCGCTAAGGCGGTCAGCATTGCGGGGAAGGTGCCTGATGCGATAGTCGATAAAGGGGCCAAGAAGGATAGGCTCATAAGGATCATCGCCAGGGATCCGGAACTTATGATGCAGAAGTTAGAAAACATCCTTTGAATCTGAGTGCCCTGAACGGGCACCCAGATTGTTACGTTTTTCATATTGGTAACACGAATAGTTAATATTAGCTATACCATTATTGCAAAGTAATATGTTATTGGATGTAAATGCCAATATGATTGTATGGAAGAGAAGACTGTTTCGGATGAGATTATCCACGCGGAAGGTCTAGTGAAACGTTTCGGAAAGTTAACTGCAGTGAACGGTCTATCCATCTCGATCAATAGGGGGGAGATCTATGGATTCCTTGGCCCTAACGGAGCAGGAAAGACCACAACTGTCCGTATGCTCACGACCATGGAGCGCCCCGATGCCGGCAAGATTCTCATCGATGGTTACGACATCCATACACAGTTCCTCGAGGCGCGCGCATACATCGGAGTCATCCAACAGCATAACAGCTTGGACAAGGACCTGACAGTAAAGGAGAACATCATGCATCACGCTCTGATGCAGAATCTTTCGATGAAGGAATCCAAGGAGCGTATGATGGAGATGGCCGAGCTCATGGAGTTGACAGACCGTTTGGGACAGAAGGTGGACAACCTCTCCGGCGGTTGGAAGAAGAGGGTAGCAATAGTATGCTCTTTGATCCACAAACCCGACATACTCTTCATGGATGAACCAACCACAGGATTGGATACACAGTCTAGGAACCTTCTCTGGAAGACAATACGCAACATCAATAGTGTCGGTACCACCATCTTCCTGACCACACACTACATCTTCGAAGCCGAATCCCTATGTGACAGAGTTGGGATAATCAACAAAGGGAAATTGATCGCGGAGGGAACTCCTGATGAGTTGAAGAGGAATATAGGAAAGTTCGCTCTGGTATCCATCGATAAGGATGGCGAGGAGTACATACAATACCATCCCGATCTGGATTCGGCCAAGAAGGCATCACTTACGTTGGAGCATGAGGGGAGCATATCCATTCGTCGTACGAATCTTGAGGATGTCTTCCTAGAACTTACAGGGAGGAGATTCTGATGCACAACATTCCATCGGAGATATTCAGGGTCGCCTACGGGGATCTATGCTACATGAAGCATAATTTTATCCAGACGATGATTTCCACTTTGGTTGGACCTCTACTTTACCTGTTGGCATTCGGTTACGGGATGAGAGCGGGTGATTCTGAATACATAGCATATGTTATCCCTGGTATCGTCGCGATATCCTCCATGAATTCGGGATTCTCATCATCGTCTCAGAAGATTGTCATCCAGAGATTGTTTCATTCCAGTTTCGATGAGCTGATCCTCTGTCCGATGCACACCACGTCCATTATTTTCGGAAAGAGCGTCATGGGTATCGTCAGAGGAATGATCGGAGGACTCATCATAATTGGTCTAGGTATGATGCTGACGACTGGATTGAGCATAAACCTATGGCTGATCCTGGCGATGCTGGTATCTAGCATAATGTTCTCGCTGTTGGGCGTGGCCGCAGGACTGTTGGCAAATTCAACGCCAACCCTGATGATGTTCAACAGCATCATCATCTTGCCCATGTCATTCATGTGTGGGACTCTGTTCGACATCGATTCCTTGCCGTCATTCGTGTCGACAATCGTTTGGGCTTTGCCTCTTTCTCACACCACCGAAGTTATGCGTGCGACAGCAATTTCGGCATCCTTCGATCCGATATCAATAGTCGTGATATTGGCATATCTTTTGGTCTTCTATTCGATATGTCACATCGTAATAAGGATGAAATTGTATTGAAAACAATGGTTGCCTGGGGGTCACCCCCCAGGAATGACTGTTCAGCTAACTGAAACGATTTCGATCTCAAAGTAGAGATCCTGGTTTACACGCTCAGCGTTGGTTCCCTGTTTGTAGGTGATGACATCGCTTGTGATGTTAGTGATGTAGATGGGCTCCTTACCGAGATCCAGTTTGATCATCTGGATGTCCCCGTCGTTGTTGAGGATTGTGGGGTTCTGGATGTCGATATTGTATATGACGAGGGAATCATTAACTTCGGTAACCTCGAAGATGACCTTGGTATCTCCGAACTCGTACACTGTGTATTCTCCGACAGCAGGTGCATAAGTGATGATTACGGACTTTCCGTTATCGGTCAGCATTGCATAAGCATCCCATTTGTACTTGGACTCGAATTTGATCATTCCAGTCTTATCCTTGATATCTACATCTGAGTAGACGCTGTGGAAGTCATCGTAGGTGACTGTCTTGGATATGAGCATCGAGTTTCCTTCTACGTTGAGGACGTCAGTCGTAATAGCTCCGACGTAACCGTGGGCTGCATCGATCTTGATCTTGTATTTGTCACCGACGCTCTTTCCGATCACAGAGTTCTCGAAGTCTTCGAGCATTGTCCCCTTTCCCACAACGAACGACAGGGCGCTGTAGGAATCTTTCTTGGTGAAGTCGTTGGACTTGGCGATATCATCATCGTTGGCGATGCTCGAGTAGCTGGTGTCGAAGACGACAGCATATTCATTGCCGAATTCGTCATAATAAGTTCCTGTGTAGTTTACGGAAACTGTGTCCCCAGTCGATACTTTACCACCATCTTCGGTCGCCACAAACTCGTTGTTGATATAAGTACCGACCGCAATGATTGCTGCAATTACGAAGATAGCAAGACAGACCGTGAAGATCGGGTCCCTATCTTTTTTGGCAGTTCTTTCGCCAGTCATTTTAACCAAGCATCCGATTCTAAATCCTGTATTAAAGCTCTTCCTTCTTTAATATAAGGGAAGTAGGAGGCTCTGAAACAGAGAATGGATTATCTACCCATTTACCCATCCAGGACACATGTTCGATCTGTATGTCGTCACAGATGAATCGTTATCAAAAGGTCGCTCCAATGTGGAAATAGCCAGACTGGCATATGAGGGTGGCGCTGACGCTGTCCAGCTTAGGATGAAGGGAGCATCCAAGGATGCCATGGTAAAAGACGCACTGGCCATTCAGGAAATGGCTGATGATTTCAACAAGTTCTTCTTCGTCAACGATAACGTGGAGGTGGCATTGGAATCGGGAGCGGACGGAGTCCATCTGGGTCAATCGGATATGCCTATCGAGAAGGCCATCGAAATTCTGGGGGACAACGTTCTGATAGGAATATCTGCGAACACGGTCGAACTGGCCAGGGATGCAAAGGAGAAGGGGGCAGCCTATGTAGGTGTCGGATCCATCTTCACTACGTCGACAAAACCTGATGCCGACCAAGGGATAGGTCTTGATGCGATTTACCAGATACATCAGGCTGTAGACATACCGATAGTCGCTATTGGCGGCATCAACCAGGGTAACATTCAGGATGTTATCCGTGCAGGCGCAGATTGCGTGGCCGTGGTTTCGGCCGTTGTAGCACAGGACGATGTCAAGAAAGCGGCGCATGATCTCAGAGATCTGATCCTTAAAGCCCGTCTTTGATACATTTTTTGACAAATCCGCGTTCCTTTTAATATATAGCAAAGAAATACCTAGATACATGGGAGCTCAGGACGAGTATCTGCGCAATTTCTGCATATTGCTCACTGATAAGGGCGTAATTCCGTTGACGGACCCTTTGCAGATAGCTGTATACAAGAGTCTGCGGAAGGGTATGAAGAGGCCAAGCGATCTTACGACGGAACTGGATCTCAGCTCATCATCCCTCCACTTCATCATAGATAAGATGGTGGAGACGGGGATTGTCGACAGGATCAAGCCCGAGGCGGACAGGAAGACTGTGTACTACACC
>Ga0310696_10004687_pt1 | contig 16710 bp, 13 predicted proteins | sample AusTroGonzalo_MG_4_FD_203885 | JGI IMG/M metagenome (GOLD analysis project Ga0310696, IMG submission 203885) | Bovine rumen microbial communities from tropical cattle in Woodstock, Queensland, Australia - Gonzalo_02 (v2) (version 2) | ecosystem: Host-associated > Mammals > Digestive system >...
CCGCGACATCGAGGCGGCCAGGGCGAATGTCGAGTCGCTCAGGGCGTATATCGACGGGCGCGCCGCGAGGGCGGGGATGCTGGAGTCGGCGGAAGTCATCCTTGCGAACCTCGGCGACGTCCGGCGCGCGCGGAAAGACCGGGCGCGCGCCGAGATGGAGCTCGAGAAGCTCGAGAGGACTCTCCCCGCGCACCAGGAGCGCGTGGCGTCGGCGACCGAGGCGGTCGAAAAGGCGCTGATGGATGTCTCCGCGGCCGAGGGCGCCGTCGATCTCGCGGAGCAGGCGCTCGAAGCGCTTGGACGCAAGAAGGTTCAGAAGTCGAGGGACGAGGCCGAGAAGCTGCGCGGGAATCTCCTGGGCGTGGAGGCCAGGATGAAAGGCCTTGCCGACCAGTCGGCGAGCGTCGCCAGGCGCGAGAAGGCGATGGACGACCAGAAGAAGGAGCTCGCGGAGCTCGAGAAGACGCTGCCGACGCTCAAGTCGGACCTGGCGGGCGCGGAAGCCGTGTGGAGCCAGGCGAGGGCTAAGCGCGACTACCAGAAGAAGCTGATCGACGCCGGCATCGAGGCGATCATCTCCGACCTCAAGGTCGGGGACGTCTGCCCCATTTGCGGAAACAAGATCGAGTCGCTGCGTTCCGGCGGGCAGTTCGAGGCCCTGTTCAAGGAGCTTGACGAGGAGTGTGCGAAGGCCGAGGCCGTCTTCAGGGAGAAGGAGCGGAGCTGCAACAAGGCGTCGGCAAGGGCCGAGGCGCTGCGCAATGGCCTCGAATCAGAGGCTGCGCTCGTTGCGGAGGAGAAGTCCGCGGTCGAGTCCGGTCGCCGGGATGCGCAGGTGGAGGCGAAATTCTACGGCGCGAAAGACGGGACGCCCGAGGGACTGCGCGCGGCAATAGAGGCGTGTGCTGCGAAGATCGCGGAGATCGACGGCAGGCTCAAGGCAATCGACGAGCGCGAGAAGAATGTCAAGGAGCTCAAGAAGGCGATGAAGAAAGCTGAGAAGGCGCGGGATGGCGCAAAGGATGCCGAGGCCATTGCCGAGAAGGCGTTGGAGAACGTCAAGCGCGATGCGGAGATTCAGCGGGCCGCAATCAAGAACAACGCCGACCGCGAGGCGTCCAAGCTGGACGAAGTCGCGCGCAGTGTGTCTGGCCGCGAGTGGCTGGAGACGTGGGAGCGCGACCCCGATTCGGTCGAGGTGTCGTTCAGGTCCGAGGCGAAGGAGTATGCGCAGAAGAAGGCGGAAATGCCGAAGGCCGAGAGCGCGGTAGATGCGCTCGAGCAGTCAAAGGGCCGGATCGCCGACTGCATTGCACGCGCCGTCGGCAAGGTCGCCGAGCTGTCCGGGATTGCGCCAGGCGCGCGGCCTGCGGCTTCGACGGCGGAGACCGAGGGGCTGCTGGGGCGTTTCGCGGAGTCGCAGGAGTCCCTGGCGCGGCACTTCGAGGGGCGCCCGCTGGACTTGTCCGACGACGAGGGCGAGGGGACGCTCGAGGAGAAGGCCAACGGACTCAAGGAGGACGCGGACAAGCTGCGCGACGAACGCGGCCGCTGCCAGCAGCAGCTGGCGGACGACGACAAGTGCGCGGCCGAGCGCGCCGCGAAGCAGGCAGAGGCGGATCGTCTTGGCGCGGAGCTTGCGGAGTGGAGTCCGATCAACGACTACTTCGGCGACTCCAGCGGCGAGAAGATCCGCCGCGAGATCCAGTCGTATGTGCTCGCGAACGTGCTCGTGAAGGCGAACCACTACCTAAGGCAGCTCGCGGAGCGCTATGCGCTTTCCTGCGAGGGGCTTACGCTTTCGGTGTCCGATTCGTTCGAGGGGGGCGTGGTGCGTCCCGTCAACACGCTTTCCGGCGGCGAGCAGTTCCTGGTGTCGCTTGCCCTCGCCCTGGGGCTCGCCGGGATGAACGACACTGGGCTTGGCGTAGACATGCTTCTCGTCGACGAGGGGTTCGGGACGCTGAGCGGCGAGCACCTCAATTCGGCGATAGAGACCCTCGAGCGCCTCAACGCCGTCACCGGATCGCGGAAGGTCGGCGTGATAAGCCACGTCGAGCGCCTTCGCGAGCGCATACAGACGCACATAGAGGTTACGCGCAGGGGCCATGACCCGAGCGTGGTGAAGGTGACGCCCGACCACGCCTGGCTATGAGCGGGCCCGGAGGCGGTAGTCGCGCATCGAGACGCCGAAGCGCCGCTTGAAGAGGACCTTCGGCGGGGCGGGGTTGTCCCAGCCGCAGGCGGCCGTAATCGCGGAGATCGGGTCGTCCGTCTGCAGGAGCCTTCGCTTCACCTCCTCGAGCCGCACTCGCAGCATCGCCTCGTAGACGCTTTCTCCCTGCAGCTCGCGGAACCGGAGCTCGAGAAGCGAGCGCGAGACGTTGAACCGCCGCGTCACGTCCTCGACGCCGATTCCCTTCGTCGCCTCCTTGTTTATGTAGGCGAGCACCTTCTGGATGAACCTCCCCGCCTCCGACTGCGGGACGGTCGACTCCCTGTGGACGACCGAGCGTATTCCGACTAGCCGGACGCGCCTGTTCGGATCGATCCTGCCGCCGCCCATCATCGTCTCCAGCAGCTCAGCCGCGAGGCGCCCCTCGCCGATGAAGTCCGGCTGGATGCTGGAAAGCTTCGGCTCCGCGTTTTCGCACAGGAGCGGGTCGTTGTTCACGCCGATGATGCCGATTTCCGCCGGGATCTTGATGCCGATCTCGCTGCACACGTCCGCGACTTCGAAGGCGCGGTCGTCGCAGGCGGCGAGGATGCCGCAGGGCTTGGGAAGCTCCCTGAGCCACTTTACCAGTGTGTTCTTGTCCTCGACCTTGCCCTTGTAGTGCGCGATGTCGAACATGCGCCCGACGAATCCGGCCGCGTCCAGCGCGTCGCGGAACGCCGCGCCGCGCTCGCGGCTCCAGTCGTCGTCGGTGCGGTATCCTGCGTAGGCGTAGCTCTTGTATACGCCCTGGGTGAGAAGCGTGTGCGCGGCCTCGCGTCCGACGGACGCGGAATCGCTCTTCACGAACGCGATGTTCTCCGTCCGGCGGGAGATGCCGCCGCCCGATACGTTCATCACGACCGTGGGGACGTCCGTCTCGGCGAGGACGCCCAGAGCGTCGTCGGTTCCGGGGATGCCCACGATGAATCCGTCCGCTCTGCGCTTCAGCTCGTTCCGGACGGTCTCGGCGGTGAACTCGTGCCTGGTCCTGTAGATGACGAGCTGCCAGCGGCGTCCCGCGCTCAGGTGCTCGAACACGCCGTTCAGCTTGTCCTGTCCGGCGATGCCCGCCATCCTGAGGGCGACGACCACGCGCCGGGGCGCGGTCCTGGCCGTTGCCGACGTAGTTGCCTTTCTTCTGCCCATGTCCCGCCAATTATACCAAAAATCGGCGCGCAGGACCTGTGCGTTGGCGGAATGTGCATTTCTTTTTGGCGTAAAAGATATTCATATCCGGCGGTGCTTCTGATACAATATTTCGCGTGGAAGAGACAAACAGAATACGTGTCGGGTTCATCCTCTCGGTCGCGGGGCTTGGCGGGCTCCTCTACGGCGTCGACTTCGGCGTCATCGCCGCGGCCTCGCCGTACATCAAGGCGCTGCGCCTCTTTTCCGACGCGCAGATCAGCTGGATCGTCGGGGCGGTGCTCTTCGGCGGGATCGTCTCGTCGCTCACGGCGGGCATGCTCGCCGAGCGGTTCGGGCGCAAGCGGGTGATAGTCGCCTCGGCGGCATTGTTCCTCGCCGCGATTCCGGTCGTGTGCTGCGCGGAGAAGTCGCTCGCGCTGATGCTTTTCGGCCGGGTGCTGCAGGGTATGAGCGCCGGCTACATGAGCGTCGTGATGCCGATGTACCTCACGGAGGTGCTTCCGCCGGAGATCCGCGGACGGGGGACCGGCGTGTTCCAGTTCTGCCTCGGGCTCGGCCTTGTCGCGGCGGCGGCGGTCGGGTTCGCCGTGGCGCGGGTCTGGGGCGCGGCGGACGCGCCGGCCGACGTCGTCTCGGACGTCGCGAAGTCGGCGGCGTGGAAGGTGAACTTCTGGTGGACGATGGCGCCTGTGGCGGCGCTTTTCGCCGCCTCGCTGAGGCTTCCCGAAAGCCCGGCGTGGAAGAAGAATGTAAAACTGAAAATGGAAAATGGAAAACCGGGCGGCGATTCCTCGGCTTTGCATTTTGCATTTTGCACTTTGCATTCGCTGGCCTCCCGGCGCTACGTCGTGCCGTTTCTGCTTGCGGTGGCGGTCCTGACCCTGAACAAGACGACCGGCATGAGCTCGATAACGAGCTATTCGGTAATGATCTTCCACAAGGCCGGGTTCTCGGGCGCGCTCGGGAACGTCGGGGACTTCGCCGTGAAGCTCACCAACCTCGTCGTCACGCTCGTCGCTGCGTCGCTTGTGGACAGGGTGGGGCGCACGCGGCTCCTCAGGATCGGGACGTCCGGCATGACGGTCGGCCTTGCGGCAATCGGCGGCGTGCTTCTCGCCATCGAGCGCTTCGGGCTCGCGCCGTCCGCCGCGACGGGCCTCGTCTGCCTTTCCGCGTTCCTCGTGATGCAGGTGTTCTATGCGCTCGGCCCGGGGATCTGCGTGTGGCTCGTCCTTTCGGAGCTCATGCCGCAGCGCATACGGGCCAACGGGATGTCGATGGCGCTCTTCTCCAACCAGTTCGTCGCGTGGGCTCTCGCCTCGTCGTTCCTCCCATGGGTGAACGCATGGGGGTGGGCGTCCATGTTCTTCTTCTTCGCCGCGAACGGAGTGCTGTACTTCATCATAGTGCTGTTCATCCCCGAGACGAAGGGAAAGAGCCTGGAAGAGCTGGAGCATCTGTTCGAGGGAGGAAGTTGGAGAGAAGAGTTGGAGCTGGAGAAAGGAAGATGTAGATTCCACTCTCCAACTCAATACTCCAACTCCAACTTGAAATCTACAAACAACTAACGACAAACGACTAACAACCAACGACCATGATAACCCAAACTTCAATCAGCTACTACGGCCTCGGCTACGTCGAGCACGCGGAGGCCGACTTCAGGGAAATGAAGGCGCACGGCGTCACGCAGGTGATCCTCGCCGTCACGGAATTCGACTTCGACTTCTGGCGTCCAAGCATCCCCGCCATCGTCGACAAGGCCCGCGAGCTCGGGCTCAGGGTCCTCATAGACCCGTGGGGCAGCGGAAAGTACTTCGGCGGCGAGCAGGTCTCGAAGTTCCTCCAGGACAACGTGGAGAACCGCCAGGTAAGCGCGCTTACGGGCGAAAGGCTCCCATACGCCTGCTTCAACACGAACAGCTACCGCGACTACTTCAGGAACTTCTGCACGACGCTCGCCCGCGAGTGCAGGCCCGACGGCTTCTTCTGGGACGAGCCGCACTACGCCTTCCCGAAGGGGATCGCCTCGATCACCGGCGGCGTCGCGGACGACTGGACGTGCTACTGCCCCGTCTGCCGCAAGCGCTTCGAGGACTACTACGGCTACCCGATGCCGAGGTACATGACGAACGACGTGAAGCAGTTCCGCTGGCGCGAGGCGCTCGTCGTCCTCTCCGACACCTCCAAGGCGCTGAAGGAGATCGACCCGAAGCTTGAGATCACCTGCTGCGTGCACGCGACGCAGAACGGCTACTACGTCAGCGAATACCGCGGCTACGACAACTGGGACATGGTGGGCGCCTGCCCGTACTTCGACGTGTTCTCCACTACGATCGTCAACTGGGCGCTCCCCGAGGACTTCTACCTCGACATCACGCGGCGCACGGTCGCCATCGCGAAGAAGTACGGCAAGCAGTCCGAGCGCTGGCTGATGGGCTACTACAAGCAGCCGAAGGACTTTTCGCAGGTCGGCCGCTGGGTGGACCTCGCCGCGGCGGAGGGAGTGGACCGCCTCGCCGCCTGGACGTACCGCGGCGGATACGGCACGGTCGTCGGCGCGCCCGACGCCCTCAAGCTCTGGGACACCATAGGCGAGAACTACAAGAGAGTCGTCAGTCGCTAGTCGACAGGCTGAAAAATCATGAGCCAGTATCTTGAAAGCATAACCGAAATCCTCTCGCGCATCGACCGCGAGGATTCCGCCGCGCTTGCCGCCGCCTCCGATGCCGTTTCTGACGTCATCTGCGGCGACGGCCTTGTGTATGTGTTCGGCTGCGGCCACTCCCACCTCGTCGCGCTCGACACGTTCTACCGCGCGGGCGGCCTTGCCTGCGTCTCGGCGCTTCTCGACGAGGACCTCATGCTCCACGACGGCGCGGCGAAGTCGAGCCGGATGGAGAAGATGCCGGGGGTCGGCGCCGAGGTCTACCGGCGCCACGCGGTAAAGCCGCGCGACCTCGTCGTCGTCATATCCGCGAGCGGCAAAAACGCCGCGCCCGTGGAGGTTCTGCGCGCGGCGAAGGCGGATAAAGTCAAGACCGTCGCGATTTCGTCTTCGGCGTACAAGCCGCACGGCGGAGTGCTGCTCGATGAGGCCGACATCGGCATCGACAGCAAGGTCGCCTACGGTGATGCCGTGATTCCGGTAGGAGACGCTGCGATGGGCGGGATGTCGACCTTCGCCGGGCTCTTCATACTCAACTCGATTCTGATCGGGGGCGCGAAGAATGCGCTCGCGCGCGGAGTCACGCCGCCGATCTACAGAAGCGGCAACGTAGAGGGCGGAACTGCCCAAAACGCGCTTCTCGAGGCAAAGTACTTCAACCGCATAAAGAGACTCTGAAATGGCAAAGGTCGTTGTTCTAGGCGCGGTGGGGAAGTCCGTCTCGATGGACGTGGACCGCTTCCATGTCGGCGGCGAGACTGTTTTCGCGAAAAGCGCCCACGTGGAATTCGGCGGGAAGGGCTTCAACCGCGCCGTCGCCTCGGCGCGCCAGGGCGTCGAGACCGTCTTCGTCGCCGCCTGCGGCGCGTATGACGCGGACGAGATAGGCGCGATCTTCCGCGGCGAGGGCGCGCGCGCATGCCTTGTCGCGCGAGCAGGGGAGGAATCCGATTTCGCGTCGATAATCACAGACGCGGCGGGAACGACCCATGTCACGGTCTTCCAGGGCGCCGCGCTCAAGGCGGAAGACGTCGCGAAGTTCGCGGACGAAATCGCATCCGCCGACATCCTTGCCATCGACAACGAGGTGCCGGAGGAAGTCAATCTCGCGGCGGCCGAGATTGCGGCGGCGAACGATGCGAGAATCGTCCTCAATCCTGCGCCGCAGCGTTCGCTTCCTGCGCGGCTCAAGGAGCTTGTCGACATCTACACGCCGAACGAGTTCGAGACGGAAGGGCTTGAATCCGTCCGCGGCGAAGTTGTCGCGACGCTTGGCGAGAAGGGGTGCTCCATCCGCTCGTCTGGCGTGACGATTCCGGCCGTTGCGTTCGGCAAGGCCGTCGACACGACGGGCGCGGGCGACACTTTCAACGGCGTTCTCGCTGCACGGCTTGCGGAAGGCGAGGCGCTTGAGGACGCCTGCCGTGCGGCCAATGCCGCAGCCGGAATTGAAGTGACGAAGCGCTACGTACTGCCGGCGATACCATATAGAAAGGACTTAACCTAAGGAGAGGTAATATCCATGAACATAAAGAAGATGAACAAGGCGCTCGACTTCCTGAGGGGGAAGTACGGGGCGGCGAAAGGGGAGATCGTCGTCAAGGGCGGCCACTGCTACGTCGGCTCGACGCCGCTGATCCCCGGACGCATGGAGCGCAAGACAGTGGAGCTCAAGAAGATGACGGAGAACGGGACTCTCGAGGGCGTCTCGACGCTCAGGTTCGCGTCGTTCGCGCCGAAGGGCGCCGACGTCGAGGCCATGCTCGCGAAGGAGCTCGACCTTGCGGCGTACCTCGGTGCGTCCGACGTCGTGCGCGTGATGGCCGCCGCGGGCGGGAGCGCGGTCAACGTGCTCGCAAAGCTTGCGAACGACGTGAACGTATCCGTCGAAGTCGGCGCGGGGCTGCCGAAGGGGGCCGAGCCGTACGACCGCCACGAGATCATCGCCAAGCGGGGCGTGGCCTGCGACCAGACAGTCGACACGCACACGAAGCACGAGTCGATCCGCTGCTGGGGCGCGGACGGAATGGCGGAGTACACCGACGTGGACACGGAGCTCTTCGGGCTTTCGTACGACGAGGTCTGGAACGTCCGCGCCGCGTTCGCGCTCCTCCAGAAGAGGGCCGACGCCAAGGTCTGGAAGGCGGCGTGGGCGAAGGCGACGAAGGCCGCCGCCCTCGCGTTCGCGGCAGACAAGTCGAAGTCCGCGAAGGCGATCGCCGTCACGAAGGGCCTCGACACCAACCAGTCGATCAAAGTGGCTGAGGTGAGGTAGTTGATGGCAGGACAAAAGACAAAGGACGAACGACAAAGGATCGTTTTTCAAACCTTTGTCTTCTGTCCTTTGTCCTCTGTCCTAAAACTAAAAACAATCTAAAACAGATAAAAACCATGAAGCCAGTCAAGATCGCGATGATGGGCATGACCCACGGCCATACCCGCAAGTACTACCAGACGCTTCTCGACAACCAGAAGCTCGACTGGGTCGCCAGCTGCGCCCAGGACGCTGAGGCAAAGAAGACCTACGAGCTCTACAACACGGGCGTTCCCTGCTACCTCGACCCGGAGGAGATGTACAAAAAGCACCCCGACATAGAGGCCGTCGTCATCGCCTCCGCGAACGACCGCCACTTCGAGCAGATGAAGTGGTGCGCCGAGAAGGGCATCCACATCCTCTCGATGAAGATCCCGACCTTCGACATAAAGGAATACGACGAGATGATCGCGATGTGCGACAAGGCCGGGGTGGTCTGCCAGATCGAGCTCGAGATGCACTACAACTCCGTCGTCCGCCGCCTGAAGAAGCTAGTCGCCGACGGCGCGATCGGGAAGATCAGGTCCGTCCAGGCGACGAACATCACGCTCTCGCCGGTGTGGGCGTTCCCGTGGCAGGGCGACCCGAAGGCGAGCTTCGGCTCGGTCGTGCCGCTCAAGGCCGGCGACCCGCGCTTCCGCGGCGGGGCTCTGTGCGACCATCCGCACGTCTTCGACCTGATCCGCCACCTGACGGGCAGCAGCTTCGACTACATCTACGCCGAAGTCGCCCCGAACCTTCGCGACGGACTGAAGGTCGAGGACATGCTCATGGCGGTCGGCAAGATGAAGGACGGCACGGCGTTCCTGTTCGACCCCTCGTGGTCGCGTCTCGAAGAGAAGCTGAAGGTCCCCGGTCCGGGCTGGGAGCGCTTCCCGAAGCGCATGGAGGTGAACCTCACGATCACAGGCGAGAAGGGCATGATAAGCTGCGACTGCTTCGGTCCGAACGTCTACCACAACGGCGCTCCGAACGACCGCTATACGGTCCAGTACACGTACTTCGACGAGTGGATCGGCCTCATCGACGAGTTCGTCTCCTGCATCCGCGAAAGGAAGACGCCGCTCATCAACCTGAAGTGGCACAAGGAGACCATCCAGGCCATGCTGGGCTGCTACGAATCCATCCAATCCGGCAAAACAGCGAAAATCGGCTAGCGCCACGCTCGCTCTCGCGGCGGCGTTGACAAGCGACGGGCAAATGCGATATAATTTCGGCCTGGAAAGACTGCAGCACAAGGAACAGTTCAGGCATGAAATCTTTTGCAATAATCCCGTCGCGGTTCGGCTCAAGCCGATTTCCCGGCAAGCCGCTCGCCGTCCTTGCCGGCAAGCCACTCGTCGCATGGGTCGTCGAGGCGGTGAAGAAGGCGAGGGGCTTCGACGAGGTGCTCGTCGCCACCGACGACGAGCGCATAGTCAAGGCCGTCGAGGAGCATGGCGGCAAGGCGGTCATGACTCCGTCGGAGCTCCCCAGCGGGACGGACCGCATCGCATGCGCCGCAAGGAACTTCCTCGGGCGCGACTTCGCGGACGACGACATACTCGTGAACGTCCAGGGCGACGAGCCGCTCATCGACCCGCGGCTCGTCGAGTCCCTCGCGCAGAAGCTCAGGGACGACGCGCGCTGGTCGATGGCGACGGCGGTGACCCCCATCCGGAGCGCCGAAGACTTCGCCGCGAAGAGCGTGGTCAAGGTCGTCGTTGATCGCGACGGCGGCGCGCTCTACTTCTCCAGGGCGCCGATTCCGTGCGACAGGGACAAAGTCCCCGTGTTCAACGCGGCTGAAGCGCGACAGTCTACATGCGACATTCATCATCCATCATTCATCATTCATAATTCGCTCTATGTCCGCCATCTCGGAATATACGCCTACAGGGGAGAGTTCCTGAAGCGCTACATCGCGGAGCCTCCATGCGAGCTCGAGAAGGTCGAGAAGCTTGAGCAGCTGCGGGCGCTGTGGATGGGCGCGAGGATAGCGGTCGTGGCGACCGAGGACGAGGGCGTAGGCGTAGACACGCCCGAGGATGCGGTCCGCGTGGGGAAGATACTCGAGGGGCGCAAACCGCAATGACGGACGAGATCGCATACATGTTCGGCATCGTCGCGGCGGGCCTCGCCGTGAACTACTCCCTCAGGGCGCTGCCGTTCCTGCTCTTCGCCAGGCGCGACAGGGAGGTTCCGAAGTGGATGTCGCGGTTCGGCGACCTCGTCTCGCCGGTCATCATCGCCGCGCTCATATTCTACTCCTATTCGGGCCTCCAGTGGAGGACGGCCTGGCCATACGTCGCGGGGGCGCTCGTCGTCGTCCTGCAGCTGTGGCGCAGAAACGCGCTCCTCAGCATCGTCGCCGGGACGGTCGCCTACATGTGCCTTCTCGGCGCAGGGTGCGCCACCGGGCCCAAGGAGATCGTCCTCGACGCCGCGCATCCCTCGATACGGTATTCCACGCTCGGCTTCCGGCTCGGGGACAACTTCGTCGATCCGAACAGGATTCCGCGTCTGCTCGAGGAATACGACGTCCCGAAGGACAGCGTGATCCACATCCTCATCGACGAATCCGCCGAGCGAGACCTCAAGCCCGCGAGGGCGTTCATGGGCCTTCTCGCGCACCACGGCTACCGCAGGTCCGTCCTCGTGACGAAGAAGCGCGCCGAAAGCCGCGTGCGCACCGAAGGGGAGTCCGCGCGGAAGGCCGGCAGGGCGGGTCCGGCGCAGCCCGGACGCAGGACTTCGCAGCAGAAGCGCGCCAAGCGCAAGATACGCTACAAGGGCGCGAACGAATGAGCTGCGCGGGGGACTTGGAGGCGACAAGGGGGGCGATGTGATGGAAATCCAGAGTACACTCTTCGAGGCAGACGTGTCGAACGCATTGCCGACATTCGACCAGATCGTGCAGAGGCACGGCGGGGACGTAAGGGGCGTTGACGTCTCGCCAAACTACAGGCAGGACGCGGAACTGGTCGTCGAGCCGATTTCGGGAGGACTGTGCGTGTCTGTGCGGGACGTGAACCACCAGACGCTCCTTTCGTTCATCGCCGGACGCAGCGGGACCTCCGCGATGACGGCCCAGGCGGCGGTGCTCGCCGGACTCAGGGAGCTTATCAGGGCCCGGCAGAGCGGCGCGGACGCCTCCGCGCGGGAGGAGCCCCGCGACGCAGCATTGGCGGCGGTGGAGGCCTTCAAGGCGGACGTCCTCGACAAGATCGTGAAGGCGTCCGTCGACACGAAGGCGGAGTCGCGGGCGACGCGGGTCAGGTCCGCGGCGGTGATCGACGCGCTGAACGACGCGAGGAAGCTTCTCTCCGACCGCCTTCTCGCCGCAAGAGCAGCCTCGCCAGAGGAATAGTCCCGAGAGCCAAGGAGCATCCCCATGGACGCGAGCCAGGCAAAGCGGCGCATCGACGAGCTGAGGAAGTGGAAGAAGGAGGCCGACCACGCCTATTACGTCCTCCACAGGCCCATTGTCGGCGACGCGGACTACGACGTCAAGGAGGAGGAGCTCCTTCGGCTTGTAAGGGAGCACCCGGAGTTCGACAGGGAAGACTCGACGGAGCGAACTGTCGCCGGCGAGACGACCGACGGATTCGCCAAGGTCGTCCACGACCCTCCGATGCAGTCGCTCGACAAGACGCACGAGAAGGGCGAGCTGGAGGCGTTCGACTCATTCCTCCGCAGGGAGCTTTCGGCGGAAACCGCATGGGAGTATGTCGTGGAGCCGAAGATCGACGGCCTCTCCATTTCGCTCCGGTACGCCGGCGGAGTCCTCGTCACGGCCGCGACGCGCGGCAACGGGACGGTGGGCGACGACGTGACGGCGAACGTCCGGACGATAAAGACGATACCCCAGAGGCTCCCTCCCGGCGCGCCTGGCGACCTTGAGGTGCGGGGCGAGGTCTATATGACGCGGGAGGGGTTCCTGATGCTCAACGAGGAGCAGGAGGCGAGGGGAGAGGACGTGTTCGCCAATCCGCGCAACGCGGCCGCCGGAAGCCTCAAGCAGAAGGACCCGAAGGAGACGGCGAAGCGTCCGCTCGATGCAGTCATATACAACGCGGGCGGCGTCGGATGCGATTCGTTCAAGACGCATTCGGAGATGATGGCGGCGTTCGAAAGGTGGGGCTTCCCGTCCTCCGGATGGTCGAAGCCGTGCAGGGACATGCAGGAGGTCTTCGCCGCCATCGACGAGCTTGCGCAGAAGAGGCATTCGTTCCCGTTCGAGATAGACGGCGCCGTGGTCAAGGTCAACCAGAGGAACCTCTACGCCGCCCTGGGCGCGACGGCGCACGGCCCGCGCTGGGCCCGGGCCTACAAGTATCCGCCGGAGCGCGCGGAGACGATCCTGCACCAGATAACGGTGCAGGTCGGGCGGACGGGAATCCTCACGCCTGTCGCGGAGCTCGTGCCGGTGTTCCTTTCCGGGTCGACGATATCCCGCGCGACGCTGCACAATGCGGACGAGGTCGCGCTTCACGACTTCCGCGAGGGAGACCACGTCTGGCTCGTCAAAGCCGGCGACGTGATACCGGCCCTGGAGTCCGTCGTTTTCGAGAAGAGGTCGGGTCTGGAGCGTCCGTTCGTGATGCCAAGTTCGTGCCCCGTCTGCGGAGGCGCGGTTTCGCGTCTGGAGGGGGAGGTCGCGGTGCGCTGCACGAACCCCGCCTGCCCCGCACAGCTCTGCCAGAGGCTCGAGCATTTCGCCGGCCGCAGCGCGCTGGACCTGAAGGCGCTCGGAGGCAGGCTCGCCGACGTCCTCGTCGCGAAGGGCGTCGTCAGGGACCCGCTCGACCTCTTCACCCTGGACTACGACGCGCTTGCCTCGCTCAACGTCGGCGACGAAGACGCGCCGCGCAAGTTCGGACTCAACGCGCAGAACCTCAGGAAGGCCGTCGACGCGGCGAAGGCGCTGCCGCTGGAGCGCTGGCTCTTCGCGATAGGGATTCCGCAGGTCGGGGCGACCGTCGCGAAGGACATTGCGGCGGAGCACGAGAAATTCAGCGACCTGAAGGACAGCCCGGTGCTCAGGAACGTCGTCGAGAACGACGCGAAGAAGGGCAGGGAGCGCAAGATACTCGCCATCAAGGTCGAGGCCGCGAAGGCCGTTCTCGCGTTCTTCGGGAGCGACTACGGAAGGGCGTTCCTGGAGAGGATGCTCTCGCTCGGCATCGACCCCGTGCGCGGCGCGCGCGCCGCGGTCGCGACGACCGGTCCGCTCGTCGGCGCGGGATGCGTCCTCACGGGCACGCTGAGCCGCCCGCGCGGCGAGTACGCCGCGCTGATAGAGAAGGCCGGCGGAGTCGTCCAGGGCGCCGTGACGTCCAGGACGAAGTACCTCATCGCCGGGGCGAACGTGGGGGCTACCAAGACCGAGAAGGCGAAGAAGCTCGGCACCGAGGTCATCGACGAGGCGAGGCTGCTGGAGCTGCTTGGGGAAGCCGGCGCAGCCCGTCCCGCCACTCCCGAGGGGTGAGGCCTGCTGCCGCGCGGAAGGTGTTGGCCAGGTGGGACGGAGTGCAGAAGCCCGTGCGCTTCGCGATTTCCGCAATGCTTGCGTTCGAGTTTTCGAGAAGAAGCTTCGCAAGGGCCAGCCTCTGGCGTCTTATCTCGTCGCCTATCGACCTGCCGAGGTCGGCGTGGAATCGCTTGTCGAGCATGTTGCGGCTGGCCTTGAGGTCGTCCGCTATCTGCGCGGCGCCGAACGGGACGGAGATGTGCTCGGCTATGTAGTCAAGCGCGCGCCTCACCAGCGGGTCGGACGAGGCTATGATGTCCGTCGACCGCCTGAGGCATATTCCGCGAGGGGGGATGAGCTTGGGCTCCGCGGGCGGCTTCTCCCCGTCCATGAGCCTGTCGAGCATCGCCGCCGCCTCGTATCCGCCCTGCTCCAGGCTCTGGTCGATTGACGACAGCGGCACCGACTGGTTCTCGCAGATTATGGGGTCGTTGCCGATGGACAGTATCGCGAGCTGCTCCGGGACCGATATTCCGATGCGCTCCGCGGCGTCCAGGAGCCGCGCGGCGTCCGCCTCGTCGTATGCAAGCGCGGCAAGCGGCTTCGGCGACTCCTTGAGCTTCCCGGTTATCCAGCGCATGAAGGCGTCCCACTCGTTGCGGCGGGACTTCGGCAGCGCCTCCTCGGCGACCCACCTCCCGGCGGGGGCTTTCTCGGTGAGCCCGGCGTACCGGAGCGTGTGGACGTTGCCCCATCCGGTCGAGAACCACACGACGTTCCTCAGGTTCCTCTCCGCGAAGTGCTCCGCCGCAAGCCGGCCTATGCCGACGTGGTCGCTCGTCACGCGCGGCGCGTCGATTTCGGGGCGCGAGATCGTCACGTCGACGACCGGGATCCCACGCGCCATGATCCTGAGCACCGCGTCCGCCGTTCCGCTGTCGGACCGCAGGGCCGTTATCACTCCGTCGCCCTCCCACGCGAGGGGGCGGAACCCGAGCCTGTCCTGGATCATGAGGTGCCATCCGCGTTCGCGCGCGTACCTGGCCACCCCGGTCACCCGGGCGGCGCTGAATGGCGATATCATGACGAGCACTCTTTTCTTCTTCATGCCGCGATTATACTACAAGTCGGGCGTTGCAGTCAACAAAAGATGAATATTGCAAGTTCGGCAAGAAACTATGAGATTTGATTTCCGGACCGAAGAGCGTATACTAGACCGCAAAAAGGCAAAAAGGAGGCTTTACGATGAAGGCAAAGGCATGGAGGCTATACGGGGCGAAGGACGCCCGGCTAGAGGACATCGAACTTGAGGACGCCGGCGAGGACGGCATCGTCGTCGAGATCGTCACGAACACGGTCTGCCTGAGCGACTACAAGGGCGCGACGCTCGGCACGGGGCATAAGCGGGTGCCGAAGGACATCGCGACGCGCCCGACGATGTTCGGGCACGAGGTGTCCGGCATAGTCCGCGAGGTCGGCGAGAAGTGGAAGGGCAAGTTCAGCGTCGGCCAGCGCGTCGGCCTGCAGCCGTCGCTGAACATTCCGGGGCACGAGCTGGAGACGGTGGGCTACGCATGGCACACGATAGGCGGGGAGACGACCCACGTATACCTGCCGTCGATCGTCATGGAGATGGGGTGCCTCCTGCCGTACGACGGCGACGCGTTCTTCAAGTGCTCGCTCGCGGAGCCGATCAGCTGCATCGTGTCGGGCTTCCGCACCAACTACCACAACGCGTTCTGCTCCCACGACCTGGAGATCGGCATAGTGGACAAGGGAACGATGCTCCTCATGGCCGGCTGCGGCGCGATGGGCCTGGGGGCGATAGACATCGCCTGCAACTCGCCGGAGAAGCGTCCGCGCAGGCTGGTGGTCACCGACATAGACGACGCGAGGCTCGCCCGCGCTGCGAGGATGTTCGGGCTCTGTCCGAACGCAGTTCGGACATCAGGAGTGGTCGCGGCCGGGACGATCAACGGCGTCGAGGTGCATTTCGTGAACACGAAGGGGGTCGAGGACCCGGTTTCGCTGCTGAAGTCCTTCAACCTGGCCGACGACGAGAGGGCCGACAACCCGACTTCGACCGGCGGCGGATACGACGACATCTTCCTGTTCGCGGCGGTCCCCGCGCTGATCACGCAGTGCTCCGACCTCCTCGGCTTCGGCGGATGCCTCAACTTCTTCGCCGGCCCCACCGACCAGCGGCTGATGGCGAACTTCAACTTCTACAACGTCCACTACATGATGCACCATGTCGTCGCCAACTCGGGCGGCGACGTGAAGGACATGGCGGACTCCGTCGACTGGATCGGCAAGGGCTATCTGCATCCCGAGGTGATGATAACGCACGTCGGCGGACTGGACTCCGCCGCCCAGGCGACGTTCGACATGCTGACGGTCCCCGGCGGCAAGCGCCTCGTCTACACGCACGTCAACATGCCGATGACCGCCATATCCGACTTCGCCGAGAAAGGCAGGACGGACCCGTTCTTCGCGGAGCTCGACCGCATCTGCTCGGCCAACAACGGGCTTTGGTGCAAGGAGGCGGAGGACTACCTTCTCGCTCACGCGCCGAAGGTCGAGATCGGCGAGCCCAAGGAGAAGGTCGTCGAGCGGCGGATCGTGCTCTAGCTCGCAGTTCTACGGGAAGTCCTTTGGGGACAGACCCCGCGAAACAGCCGTTTCGCGGGGTCTGTGATCTCCGCCAACCCTCCGCGATTTCGTCCGCGTGCCGCGCCGCCCGTTTTTCGGAAGCCGCGTGGCGGAACTGCGCGGAATTTGGTATAATCTACCCTTTAAAGCGAGGAATGGCACAATGGTAGACAAGAAATGGCTCAGCAGGCAGGCCGAGAAAGTGCGCAAGGCCGACTACATCGACCCCGCGCTGTACGCGAAGTACGGCGTGAAGAGGG
>Ga0310696_10004688_pt1 | contig 16707 bp, 18 predicted proteins | sample AusTroGonzalo_MG_4_FD_203885 | JGI IMG/M metagenome (GOLD analysis project Ga0310696, IMG submission 203885) | Bovine rumen microbial communities from tropical cattle in Woodstock, Queensland, Australia - Gonzalo_02 (v2) (version 2) | ecosystem: Host-associated > Mammals > Digestive system >...
GCAATAAACGGCATCTGCGAACGCTCTGCGAATAGTCAGTTTTTCGAAATTGTCAGGATTAAAACTCTCTTTCACAGTGCCTACAACGCGCACACCGAGTTTGGCCGGTAATGCGGCCTTGGTGGTCATGCTCCACTTGTTGGCTTTCAGTTGCTCGGTTTGCAGTTTACCGTCGTTGTCGTAGTAGGAGATGGTAAAGTCAGCCACCAGACGCATGGAATCCGTCACTTCGAACGCGTACTCCAGCACAGCCGCTACGGGTTTGACCTCCTCCGGCTCTTGCTGTTGTGAATTCTCCTTATCGCAACCCACCATCAGCATGGTGCAGGCCATTAGCAGCACAAGGCTGCCAAAAAGTGTCTTTTTCATACTTTTATAATTGTTTACAAAGTTTATATTTTTGCAGGATTTCCATTGCTTTCTTGCCGTTTGGCCCCCATATCCCAGGCGGTTTTTCCTGATAAACCTACCGATGGGGCGGCAAACGATTACAAAGTTATCACTTTATATACATTTATGCAAATTTTCAGAGAGAAAAATGCGGATTTTGTACGCTTTGTAACGTATATGAACAATTCTGCAAGTCAACAGCTGTCAATCGGACATCCTCCTGTACATATCCCGCAATATAGTCACGTACACGAACGGATAGAAGTGCGAGTACTTCTTGCCGGCGGAATCAGGCAGCGCCTTATGCTCCTCAAATGCTTTTTCCCATAGCGGCCGCAACTCCGCATCGCGCTCAACGGCATGGGCGGCTTGCTGCGCCGCCTTAATGATCTCGCGGTTGCGGGTCGCACCTTCGCTCCACGGTCCTTCGTGGAAATGGTAGTAGTAGAGTTCGTGTATCTTGCTGCCGTCGGCATCGTAGTTCCTGTCCTTGCCATAGTCATGCCGGCGCACAACGAGTCTGTAGCCGTGCTGTTTTCCGTCCTTGACGCTGTCTATCGCGCCCCAGAGGGATTTTATTCCGTTAGAAAATGTTACTTGTGCCATAGGTTGGGATTGTTAAGTTGTTAAATCGTTAAGTTGTTAAATCGTTAAATAGTTAATTCTTCGGATGTTCATCGGTCCGTTCACGGAAGTATATCGGGACAATCCTAGACAATACTCGATACATTCTCGTACCATCACCGTGCGTTTGTCCTTTTCAGGGCAATTTTATTGCCCGCTTCCTCTTTCTCACACCTCTCTTCGTGCCCTGCTCGTAGCAATCTGCGAGTTCTGATTTTTGAGGTGGGAATTTGAGAATTTGGGAATTTCCAACGCATTCAACAGTTAATCAAACCATTTACAGTCGCGTGACATTCCCAAATTCTCAAATTCTCGTAATTCTCATGCTACTTTCCGATATTGCCCATGACTTATTCGCTTGATTAGTCCCTGCTCTATCCATTGACTGCTCCAACGCAGAACGGTGCTTTGCGGAACGCCTTGTGCTTTTGCCTCCTCCACCAACTTCTTATGCGCAAACTCCTCCGGCAGCTGCTCAAACAGCACTCTCCGCTGGTCCAGCGGCTTTATCTCCGGCACCAACTCCTGCTTGTCGCCTTCAATCATCCTGTATGCTGCAGCCATGTGTAGCAGTAGCTTGTTCCCAATCACCTCCGCCGTCTCATAGTCCTCATCCGAGCATTCAATTTTTAATTCGTAATTTGTAATTTTTAATTGTTCTTCGTTTAATCGAAGAGCCGTCAGCACCATCGCAATCCTCTCTATCTGTACTGCCATCCGCACCACCGCCGAGTGGAAGTTCTCGCCCAGCAGACTGATCAGCGTTGCGTACTCCGTTTCCAGATGTTCACCTAACCGTTCTTTCTGCTCATCTGTCAGGCTCCACTCTGTCTCTCCGCCACTCAACAACCGCTCATACGTGCGCAGCAGTTGTCTTCCCACCTGCCGGGGCACGGCACTTTGTACTGCCTTGGCGGACACATAGCGTTTGTTGAACGGACGGGTCTCGCGGATGCATAGTGCCAGCAAACGGGAGAAGTAGCCGTTCTCCACACTCGGCACGAGATGCCTGTACTGGTTGTACGTGCCTGTGAGCAACAGGCTTAGGCGCGGACAATCAATCTGCGAGCCGCCGTAACAGCGGTTACGACTGACGGGTTCGTGCTCGGCAGCCTTGCGCAGTGCGGTGTTGTAGTTTGCCGCCGATGTACGCCAGATGTCCGTTATGACCGAGCCTTCCGACTCGTGCATGTAGCCGCAGCCGTTCTGCTCCTTGAGCGCCTTGAACCAGGCGGCCATTGTGCTGTCGCCGGAGATAAGCAACGGATACCGCTCGTCAATCACGCGCACCATCTCCAGCGCCTGATTGGCGATCCCTTTGCCACCGGCCGAGGCTGCGAGGATGAAGCATTGCAGGTTGGCGAAGTACGTTTTGCCTGTCGGACCGTAGCGGAAGAACAGATTAGGCAGGCATGCGCTGGCGGCCGTAAGCGTGGCCATGAGCAGGATGTCCTGCTCTTCGGGCGTTGTTGCCATGCTCAGCATCTGCCGGAGCGGTTCGGGCAGGTTAGTTAGGTTCAGGAACTCGACGATGTGCAGGTTAGCCTGCTCGTCCTGATTGAACAGTTGGATTTTTTCCATAGTTGAATTTTTAAAGTTAATACAATTCCGAGACCTCCGATTTGGGAAGCCCCTCTATTATATAATAATTTTGCTATAAGCTTCGCACGGCATAATGCGTACGTTCACAGTTAATTACACGCATTTTTTATGTTTATTTTGCCAATAGACATGAAAATTGCCGACAGCGTAACCGATTGGTTATTTGTCCTTTCGATGTTGCCCCCCTCTATATTGTAGCCATTTCGCTATAAGCTTTATCGGGCCTTTTTGCCGTTTTTGCGGCACATTTTTTGAAAAAAGTTGCGGTATTTTTGAGTTTTGCTGTCCGAACATTGCATCCGGACACAGAAAAGGCATGAGGTGTTTAGAAACACATTTTTGTAACTTTGCGGCTCAAGGCATGCCGTATTTAGGAGCATTTTCGTTCATAAATGAGCCGATTGACATATGGACACCTACAGAGAAATATTGCAATTCTTGCATATCACTGCTTGAGACAGAGCGCCTCTTGCGCGAGAGCAGAACCGCCGAAGCTAAGACGAAAAAGGAGGCTGTGATGCTGATCTTCTACGAGCAGAACAACCTATACGATATTCATCAGCCTGTACGAGTTTGCTGTCCGCGAGTATTTCTGATAAGCTCAGGCAATGCTATCATCATACTCAGGGCTGTAACCGGTTAAAGTTACAGCCCTGATTTCTGCGGAGAGTTGGTTTCCTCATACATATTCAATTATTGAGTAAACCCTAGGAGAACCTCGGTATTCTTCGCTTTGCATCCCGTATTTGACAGCTTTAGCAATAAATCAAACAGTGCTGCGCCATTAAAAGACGCAGCACTGTTTACGATATAATCAGCTAAACAGAATTCTTAACTCAATTTTAGCTTACCACTCACTTCACCATTTGCCCATGCACGGTGTAGGTCTTGCCGTCGCGGAAAGGAAATCACAGCTAAAACACCGATTTACCGGAATGAAAAGCTTATAACGGCAGCAGCTCCACTCTGTCATCCGTCATTATTCTTTCTAACTGAGGATAAAGAAGTTCATAGCCTGCCGGAAGATACATAGCTGACGATTCTTCACAGTAGGAAATAGCGTCGAGTATATGCGTTTCGGCGAACGTCCACCAATAACATCCTCCTTGTGAGCCCTGCCATTCGGCTGCGCCATAAAATCTGTCCTTTGCCACAAAGGTATCGCCTTTCAGTTCCCCTAATTCCAGTTTCCATACTTTTTCTGTCGGCGTGACAGTCATGTGCGAAATCCGGACATAGAGGCTGCTGTCAATGGTTCGCAGCATTTGGTACTCTTCAAAGGCATAATGTGACTCATTCCGCTGCGAGCAAGAGCAAGCCAAACACATGGAAAAAAACAGAATCAGAGGAATATGTTTGTGCATATAGACTCAACCAATCAAAATAAAGATACCGGCAAGAACGATGTACAGCAGCAGAAACACACCTATTATCTTTAACAGAATCATTACTATTGCCGGCAACCATTCAAGCGTTCGATAAATGATTGCCAGCAATAGTAAGATAACGAAGCTAATAATTATTCCCAACATTACACCACTAAAACTCAGATTCTTAAATCCCAGCACAATAGGACCTTCCCCATTGGAAAATGATTCCCAATTTCTCGTTTTAGGTCATCACACAAACAATCAGTCTTATCTGGAATAGGATGTACTTTTATTAGTAAATTTAGTTCATTAGGCACAATGGTATATGCCAACAAATCAAAACAGCATTTTTTTGCTTTCCATGCGTTAAGAGCTTGTTCTACTTGCATATCTATTTGCACCATGTCATTAGTAAGAGGAGTGGACAAATTATATTTTTCTGTACCTATCACGATATGTACATATTTGCAATTATTGGGGTTCGCGATTTGTTCATCTCCTTTTTTATGACATTTACCCACTAATATGTCAAACTCCGGCGCATACCAGATATATGGTTCAAATTTATTCGAAAAAGTATCATGGTTCATAAGTTTAATTATTTAAGGGTTATACCATTCTCTTTAAGAATCTCCAGCGCACGTGTCTTGGCATTATTTTTTAGTGTATATGTTTCTGAATTAGGGTATTTCTTTTCTTTTTTTACCAACACTGCTTCAGGTTTATACAAAGCGATACATTTTTTTGTTAATCCAAGCTCATCATTAAGAATGGCGTATTGCAGTATGCCGTCCACCATTTTGTTATATGCCTGCACTTCTTCATTGAAAGGTACATTACCTATCTCCTCATGTATGTCACCTTTTTCTGTATAGTTTGAATTTTCTACTCTTTCTCTATAAGGCTTTTCTATTTGCCAAGAAGATAAGATTAACAATATGGTCTCATATTGTCTGCTTTTCAATAACTTATTGATATTATTCCGGAATAATTCCTGAAAAGCATCTGTTGCATTCAGTTCTTGGGCAAAAGCTTGAGCATCATCCCACTGTCCGTCAGCGGTCATAATGCTTAATTGAGCCTGATTGATTTTTAGCATGGCCTCTTGTCGATAATAATGGCGTTTATGATCATCACTACTATAATAGTAGTCTTCAGGAGCAATACTTTGTGCGATTTCTCTTGCTTTATCAAAGTCACGTTTAGAAAGGCATTTTTCAATTTTAGAATTTTCTTTCGTATAAGTGTTTTCGCACGATTGCAATGCCAATGCGAACATTAGGGCAACTATCGCTATAAAAGTTACACTTTTTGAATACTTTTTCATATCTGCATAAATTTAAGTTTAACAATCTTTATTCGGGGTGTATCCGTCAAACGGATCATGGTCGCCGAGATGGACGACTTTGCGAATCCAAGGCAAGCGGTTATATGATGCATCCTTTTTGTACTTATCCAGCAAGCACTGGTTGCCAGTAATCTGGATTTTAGCTTGCAATTCTTCCTGAAGTTTCTTGAACTCGTTATCAAACTTGATTTGCGCAGACTCTCTTTCCCACTCACGCTGGTCCTCGGCAGACAATTTTGCCTTATATTCCTTATATAATTCATTTGCTTCTTTTGCGCAAGAAGAATTAGCCGGAATCATAGCATAATAAGCCATAGCCTCTTTGTTCACACCGTTCATCTGATGACCAAGTGCTGCCTTGAACTGCGAAAGAACCAATCCGCACTCGTTATCCAAGTATTTGGGAGTCAGTTCATCCATCAGTTTAACCGCATCCTCATAGGTTTTTCCCACCTCTGTAGGAATAGAACCGAGTAGCGCCATCGCTTGCGCGTAATGCTGCTGCGCTGCAAGCATTTGAGCCTCTTTAATCATATCCGAACCATGCTCTTGATAGTAAGCGACAATCTTCTCTTGTGCCGTCTTGAGCATTTGCTGGAATTGCGCATCATTGGGTTTGAGGTCGTTGAATGCAGCGAGGAATGCTAAAGTCTCGCTGTCTCCCACGCCGGTAACCTTGATATTACTGGAGCCGAACACTGTACCAAGGATAATGTCTGCCACATAGAATGTGATGTCATACTGAATCATGTGACGGACAGGAGCGGTGGATGTAACTTCCTTTTTGATAATATTCACTTCAGGAGCTATCACATATCGCGGGTCACCGCCCAGACCGCCGACACCATTAGCCGTTACCATCTGGATAAGTTTGCTCTCCAATTGCTTGGCTTCTGTTGTGGATAGTCCTTCATCGGGTACCATAACGGTCAATTTGATTTTGCCGATATAGTCGCCGATTGTTTCCATCGGGTCGGCATTGGCTGCATTGAACTGTGCACGCTTGGCTGCAATTTTAGCCTCGTGGTCTTCATCCACTTTTTGTTCCGGACTTGCACCCGGATTGAACGCAATGTTTTGCTGCGGTTTCTTATTGCCGCCGCAAGCAATCAGTGAAAAAGCAATCACTGAAAGCATAACAATTTTCGTGAGTTTCATATTACATTCCTTTTATTGAAATTGTTGCATCACCCAAACCTTGTGTGGTGTTTTTGGATTTGACACCGCATCCCTTGTTGAGAGCTTTGGACAGTTCGCGAGCAAAATCATACGCGCTGTACTGTGTGCCGTTATCATTAAGCGTTTTGATGCGGACATTGGTAAAGTACATCTCTGTTTCCGTATTACGCGACAGATTGTATGCGCCCAGTAACGTATTCACTTTTACCCAATCTATGATAAAGTCGGAATACGAGTCATTGTTCAGACATTCATCAGACATAGTGAGTTTTACCCCATTCTCAATCGTTACGCGCAAGGTAATATCACGACCATTAGCAATAATATCATTGAAATGGTTGTTAATCTGGCTTGTAAAAGCTTTGGAATCCTTATCTATTGCCGCCTGCATCAAACCGGCAGGAGTTTTGTCCTTACCATTATCAAAATTGGTTTGCTGGATAGTCGCTACCACCTTGTTGCTAAATGCATCTATGGCACGCAGTGTATAAGTAAGTGATTTCTTGAATTCGCGTGTACTGCGGTCAGTCTGCAAACTATAATCCAACTCCAGAATTATGTCGGGTTTGGCGGTGGTAAGCAAGATAGTCTTCGCATCTTTTTGAATACCGTCCACAGCATCAATCATTTCCTGATCGTTGATTGACTTGAGTGTTTGCTCCAAGTCATTCAACGGATAGCCGAACTCGATAAATTTGCTCTGAATAGAACTGATGATAAACTTGGAGTCCTCGTCCGAAAGCAGATAGCCGGCATAATCGCGCACCTGAAGTGTTTTGCCGAGAGCTTCCTGCTGCTTGAGTTTGCCAAAGCGCTGTAACAATTGGTCACTCGGCAAGACAAGCATCGTTGGTTTTTGCTGTTGCGACACATCAACACCTGTACTTTTGGTTGTACTGCCACCACATGCACACATCATCGTTGCAAGTGCGGTCAAGAAGAAGAATTTTACTTTTTTCATTGTATTAAAAATTTGATTTGTGCCTACTCTTTATAGGATTTTCGGCATTCTCCGCTATATTTTGTAATATTATCGCATATTGGTTACAAGCATACAAAAAAGGTACTACTTTCATTGTATTCATCGCAGAGGCTCTAGCAACGCCCGAATCACAAATACAACAAAAGTAGTACACAACATGTGCACTAACAAATGCCAATCTTGTGATTCATGAAACTTGCTAGATTCCTGCGAATCAATTGGTATCATTAGTAATAAACCTATGTAACGGCAGTGCGTCCTGCGGACGTTTGCCTTCTTCTCCGTCGAGAAGATGCTGCAAAGATACAACAATTATTTGAAAAATGCAAATAATTTGTTATTTTTTTGCGTAAAACATACATTTATTCACATGTTGTGTACTAAATAACGTTTTCGTCACGCAAAGATACAACAAAAAATCAGAAAGCGCAAGAGTTTGCACCCTTGCGCCCCAATAAGCCCTAAAAAACTATTTCGGAACGGCGGAATAGCTTTGCCTTATTTTATGCAAGCGCGTATAGTCGCGACCGTAGATAACTCGTTGCTGTTCGTGCAGTTGGTCTTCGTATTCAGGATAATCGGTCACGAACTGCTCACGCAGATAATACATGTCCATAGCATAGTTATGGACTATCTCATTAGCGACGCCGTAGTTCGGTACTTCCATATTATTCAATGAATCTACAGCCAGAAGATAACGCTCATTATATGCCGTTTCCGCTTTCCGCTTGATTTCCAGCCATAGCGAATCAGCGGGTTGCAGTTCGGCAGGGACGATTATCTGCTGATACCTGACGATTGTATCCGTTTTCGGCGTGGGAAGAACGGGAGCAGGTGTCTGCGTGACAATGACAACCGTGTCTTTCTGCGGAACGGGAACACTTTCCGCAGGCATAGTCCGCCACCAGCCGATAACTGCCAGAACAGCTATGAGCCCTGCACCCGCCAACGGCAGCAGCCTCCGGCATACGGCATGCCGGCGGAGAGCTGTTCGCACCTCTATTATGGATGCGTAGCGGTTATTGAGGCAGCGCTTTCTGACGGAACGGAAACGATGCGGGAAAAGCACCGACAGGATCTTTCCGAAGGCATATATGTCACGCTGTATATCCGCCGTACTTGCGGATGTGTCAGGCTGTTCGGGAGACTGGATGGATGGAGTAGTGCCGATATTCTTCGCCAGATAGGCATCCGTGTCCGCAAAGCCGAAATCTATCAGCCGCACATGGTTGCCGACATCGGTGATAAGGATATTCGTGCCTTTCAGATCGCCGTGCACAATCTGACGCGCATGCAACGACGCCAGAGCCTCCATCAGTTCGTCTGCCACACGCCTGCGTTCGCTCAATGAGGGCTTTTCCTGCAGGAAAGCATCCAGCGTCCGCCCCTGCACGTACTCCATCACAATGGCTGTGCCGATACCGGGTACCTCCGTCATCTGCCACGGCAGAACGACATAGATGCAGTCGATGGCACGCATTATATCGTATTCCCGACGCAGGAGAAGTCGGTTTCGCGTCGTATTGCCTTCTTCCGTGCGGGCGGCCTTCAACACCACCCATTTGCCGCTGCATAGGGCACGGTAGATGAGGTTGTGACCGCTGTCGGACAGCAACTCGAAATCAGAGAACACCGAGCCGCCCAACTCCTCGGGAGTCAGGTCGCGTACCGGACCGGATGTGAAATCGGATGACTGCATTTCAGGTGCAAAATTACAACTTTTTGAGCACATTTGCAAAAAATCCGTACGATTTATTCGATTTTTCTTGAATAATTAAAAATTTTTCACTAATTTTGCAGCAGATTTATTGGTAACACCCCAAAATATGACAACATCCCTTCCCGTTGACAGTATAGAAGTGCTGCAAGTCAAGAAAAGTGTGGAAAGCCGTCTGGGCATGACTCCCGACAGCCCCGCGGACTTTGCGGAACTAAGCCTGCGTATCAAATTAGCCACCGGAGAAGACATCAGCGCCGATACCCTAAGCCGCGTATGGGGCTATAAGAAAGGTTATTCGTCGGTACGCGGCACGACGGTCAGGATCCTGGAGGCATACGGCAAAGCCGGTTCGGAATCCGACTTCATATACGGTATAGCCGTCAAGGCCGACGAGCTGCAGCCGGGCAACATAGTACGTATAGCATGGCTTCCCGACCGCGTGGCACTACTGGAATACATGGGTGACTACCGATGGGCGGTAATGGAAATCGCCAACAGCAAACTGCATGTCGGCGATTCATTCTCCTGCCGCGTGATTGCTCAAGGCCAGCCGCTAATCGTAGATAATCTGCAAAGCGGTGACCAACATATAGCAGGATACACCATCGGTGGCAGAAACGGCCTCACGATAGTGCAGCCGGCATAGACCGTACGCAGTCGTTTATCGGTTACTTGAACAAAGATTTGGCCAGCAGACCGAGGAAGAGGCGTTCGTGCCAGTTCAGCGTCTGTATATGCCCGAGCAGCACCACATCAAGTGCCGCAAAGCGTTTGCACTCGGCTTCGAAAGCATCCAGATTACCCTCACCGGCATACGCCACGGCAAAGGATTTCCAGAACTGCACCATCTGCTTGTCGGTCATGTGTGCTATATCCTGCACACGCTGCTTCTTGCTAAAAATGTTGCAGAACAGATAGAAATGCCCGAGGTCGAACATAGGTATGCCATGTGAGGCACGGCCGAGGTCAATCCAGTAAGGACGGTTGTCTGACATGATCAGATTGCCCATCTGCAGGTCACCGTGAAGCAGCGTATCGGCATCGGGCAGACTCTGAACAAACTCCGTAACCTGTTGGAGCTTCTTGCCGCCCAACATCTGCGTTTGCGCCAACGCCTCGAGCATCAGCTCCTTCATTGATGGCAGATAGGGACTGGCAGGAACGACGGTAGTGTGCAGTTGACGGGTCAGCTGCGCCATCTGTGCGGCACGCTCGTCGATGCGCTCCGGCTCCTGATTGGACAAGCGTGCAAAGGACACCTTGCCCTTGATTAACTGGCAGATGATACCGAAGTCCTCGCCCACTTTGACAAGCTGCTTCATCTCCGGTGTAGGGATGCCGAGTTCATACACAGCCCGGGAGGCAAAAAACTCCTTGCTCATCGCTTGCTCCGTACCGTCGGCAAGACGACTGACCTTGAGCAGCACATCCGGCTCTTTGGCATTGATATAGGTGGCGCCGTTGCCGCCTTCGCCCACCTGCTTCCATACGTCCAGGGAAATAGTAGGATAATTCATAGTTGTAGTGATATTTGTTTGTATTGGTTTAGCAATCACCTGCAAAAGTACGAAAAATAAATCACATTTGCAAATGTACGTCCAAAAACCGCCTACCCTGCTTTTTATTTTGCCAAAGGCAGTTTGCAAAAAAGATTTTTTGCGGGATTTGCTTGCTTATATCAAAAAAAAGCAGTACCTTTGCAGCCGGTTTTGATTTTTAGGCAAAACTGTTGGCGGGATAGCTCAGCTGGTTAGAGCGCATGATTCATAATCATGAGGTCCCCAGTTCAATCCTGGGTCCCGCTACCGAGAAAACGACCATTCATCCGAACGGTCGTTTTTTTGTATCTATTGCCGCACAGCAGGATTACCGTCCGCATAGCGGGTATTACTCAGATTGGAACAATCAGATTATGACAGCAGACGGAGTATCTGCTTGGCGTCGCTGCGGGTGAAGCCCTCGGCGTGGATGGTCTGGCAGCCTTTGCTCTCGATGACCACATCGCCGAAGAGCAGGTGCTGTCTGATACTGACGCTACCGATGCGTTCGCGCATAATGACTGACTGGTCGTAACCGATCAGTTTGCCTTTGTAATAGGTGACCTTGTCGTCATCAATAATCAGTTTGTCGGGAAAAACAGCGTTCCCGTTGCCGGAAATCCGGCTGGCCTGGAAGGTGTACTGCATAGTGGTTTGCATTATTCGTCTGCAAAGATACGGAAAATAATTGACATTTGCAAATTATTGCCCGGAATACCATCAGAAATCATCCAAATAAAAAAGCAGATGAAAATTCACCTGCCTTTTTTATGCTAATTGAACAAATCTTCCATGCCTCCCAAAGCATTAAGGACATCTCCGGCCTTTTCTGCCGTTTTCTCGGAGAGAACAGCTGTAGCTTCCATAATACGTATTTGCTGTTCTTCGGTCCAATCAGCTTCATCGGGGAATTTCTTTTCCATTTGCTCCAAGACTTTGGTGGCTTTTATATAATTGCCTTTCTCGCAGGCTTTCTCATAATCTTTAAGGAGAGATTCCTGGTTGGTACAAGCGGTCAGAAGAGCAACCAATGCTACAAAGAGAATGTGTTTCAGTTTCATAATAAAACGATTTAGCCTATTTGAAAGATTACATAAATAGCATATACAAAGACTGCCAGCTTCAGGAGCGTGTCAGACAGATATGCACACGTAGCCGATGTCGCACATTTCAACGCCATTGCGGCACCTTGTTTGTTGGTCAGTTCCAACAGGAACGCCAGTACAAACGGCAGAACAACAAAGCCGACGATAAGCATGGTAACAAGCAAGGCATTGGAATCAGCAGACGCAGAACCCCATACCAGCAACAGGCCAACCAGCGAACCGATAGTCGTTCCCCATGTGGCACGCTTGCTGTACTCCTGAAGCTTCTTCACGAGTTTGACAAGCAGCTTGGATACAATCATACTGGCGACCGCCAAGCCGGCTATAATGCCGAAAGTGCTCCACTCAATAGGAATATCCAGTGCCAAGATAGCAATGAGCGTAGCAATAACAACTGCAATCGGTCCGGGAACTTTGTTGATAAAACAACCCAGGAATCCGAAAACCAGACACAGGCCAACCAAGACCCACCATAAGATAGTTAACATAACGATAATAAATTTATTGGTTAAACAATTATATAATTACAGACCTCCCAGCGCATCAAGAAGTCCCTTTTCTGCCTCCAGAATCTTGCTCGCCGTTTCGGCTGCATCCTTGATGTCTTTCAGGTCATCGTCCTCGAAAACGGATGAAGAAGATTTCTTTTTAGCGCTTTCCTGTTTGACGGGCTCCAGTTCCATCTCATAGATAACGACATTGCGGACGCCGTCATAAATCTTTTTGGCTGACGAGTAAGACATCTTGTCCCAGCTGAACGGCTTGAGGGTTATCTCCTCCGACTCGCCGACCTCCTTGACCAGCAGGGTGCTGAAATCCTCGTAGCGGTACTGCCCTTTCTGCAGTTCGACATCAAAATCGTCGAGATAAGCGATGTCGCGGCAGCAGTGCAGTTGTGGCTGATAACGCTTGCCGTCAAACTCCTTTGCCTTGACAAAATTGATCTTTACGCGCACCTGCCATCCTTCATCGGGCGTCTTAACCAGACTGAGGACATACGGTTCCTCTACTTTGAAGAGTGAGGAATGAGGACCTTTCAGCTTCAAGGTGGAAACTTCCATTTTGCGGCTCTCGTTGGACTGGTTCTCGTCAGAATCGGATGACTTTTTGTCGGAACCGCCACTGCACATGGAAAGAAGAGCGGTTAACAGGACAGCAGCACCTATGCCGCATACCCATTTCATTTTTTTAGACATTTGAATCATACTGTTTGTGTTTTAATGGTTTATATGTTGCCTTTTCACCTAAGGCGTGAGGTACAGCTGGAATCGAATGCAAAGGTACGGCTTTTTTGTGACATTTGCAAAGTCCTTGTTGGTCCTTTTGCATAATGGCAGACCAACAAAAAGAAACGCCTGCATTGATGCAGACGTTACCTATACTTATAAGTCTAACTTATTGGACAGAACGTGCAGGGCGGAAATCAACTAAATACAATGCCCTTGCCTTTGGTTTGGCGGTTGTAGTCCATCAAGATTTGTTTGATGCGTTTGCAGTCGCTCTTGTCAAGACCGCAGGCGGTGAGTGAACCGCCAACGGCTTTGATGGTTATGTCCGCACCGATGAGATGCTGGTCGATAGTAATACGGCGGATAAAGCGGAAGGCAAGTGTATCCTCGTCCACGCCGATGAAATACTTGTTGCGTTTGCTGACGGTTATCGTTTGTTCGTCCGTGTCAATCGTTATATGCCATGGTGTTAATACGTCAACAGCATGACCATTTGCGACCAATGCCGCTTCAGATGATGAATAAGTGTATCGCATAAGCCTATTTATAATCTTTTAATTCTTTTCGTTTATCCATTATTGCTGCCTTCCAAGGTTCGCTGATAGAAGAATTGCCATCTAAATTCAGCGGATAATAGCCTATGGCAATCGCCATCATCTCAAAACTGTCTATCAGTTCATAATCACCCGGCATGAACTCCATCCATTCATAATAGCAGCGGCGCAATTCTGCGCTAATATCTTCCTCTGAGTAAGGCAAACCTTGTTTAGATAATATAGCACGGAGCGTTTCGCGCAGTGTAGATTGTTTAACAGGTCCGCGCGTGTGCTGACCAAAACGTTTGCGTCCGTCAATACTCTTTCCAAAATAGAGTGCATAATAAGTTTCGTCTCCTATTTTCTTTTTCTTGAGACGAGCCTGCACATAGTGCATATCTACATCTTCCGGATGTGCTTTTAGATATTCCACAAGGTATTTTACTATTGGCGAATCAGACGGAAACCACCAACGGTAGAGGAAATGCTCCTCGCTGATGATATCCGTTCTTAACCTATTTCCTATGAATAGGTCTGGAACTGCGTATATATAATGTTGTCCTATTCGTAGGGCGTTGCTTTCTTCGTTCATGGCTAGTTTAAAAGTGGAGGCTGCCGCAAGCAGCAGCCTCCTTTAACATTGTTTAGGTGTTTTTCATACAATGACATTTGTTTGCTCCACCAAACATACATTTTTTGCCGGTAGCAGGGTTGCATACGCCCATACTGACAGATAATTGAACTGATTTCATAATGACTATTATTGTATTTTTAGAGGATTTTAGGGACCTCATTTACCCTGTTTATACTCTCTATGCAAAGAAGGAATGACATAATCCGGTAAGGCCTTTATACATTCTTGTAAGGTTTTCCCTTTCATTACATCTATACCTGATTTTAATTTTATCATTAAGGCATATTTGTTCTTAGCAAGATAACAATTGTTCTCATTAGCATGTAACGGATTGCCATGTTCAGCGAAGCTATTCCCTGCGCAGAAAACGCAGCAATTACAGTAATCGTGAGTTCCGCACTCCATATAATCTGTTGCTTTTGCTTCCAATAAGCCTTTTAGTTTTGAATTATTTGTAATGATGGAATGAAAATCTTGTTGCTTTAAATCTCCTAATATCATGTGCATGGAAACACAAGGAATTAATTTCCCATTCGGCATCACACAAAATGTTCCTCTTCCAGCGAGACATGGCACACCTTTCGAAGCAGGAGCAGGGTTCGCAGACATGTCAAAATTATCTGTTTTAGGCTCTATATCTGGATCCATAAGAACTAACTCTAATTCTTCAGGAGTTAATCGTAAATGATGAGTGGCGCAAATATCGCCCTCAATGGAGTCAACAACCCCAAAATCAAATAAGACAAGACATGATAAATTTTCTCCTGTTTTTTTCAAATCCAAATAGGATTTTAATCCCGGTCTCATTATAACACAATTGATAACAACGGGCACTGCGACTTTTCTTAAATCAGATATTACATCCAATGTGGTTTGCCATGATCCCTTTTTTCTTGTTATACTATCGTGTGCAATGGGATCTGCACCATAAAGAGAAACCTTAATGCTTCTCGGGTATAAATTTGCGAGACGATCTATCTGATTGACAAGTTGCTGACCATTTGTCAAAAGCGTAACTGCAATTTCTTTTTGATATAAATATTCCAAGATGCCCCATACATCTTTATAAGAAAAAGGATCTCCTCCTGTGAGAGTAACGGTTGCAAGGCCTGCCTCACACATTTCATCAATAATGCGTTTATAGTCGTCTAATGTCAGTTCAATAAAATTGCTTCTTCTGCTCTTTTCTTTATCATTTCTAGTCGCTCCGGGATTATAACAATGTAAACACTTTTCGCTACAACGATATGTCAGTTCAAAAACGGCATTAGTAATTTCAGTACAATTTGCCACTGCATTATCGTACGCTTGCTCGACAGAACTAATTTCGCATTGAAGGTATGACTCGACATTTTCACCGATGTACGTTGTCACGTTTGAGAGCTTGGCACATCGTTTTCTATATGAACTTATCTCATCTTTTGTAGGAAATGTTTTAGATAGCAAGCCTATCTCTATTAGGAATGTAAAAAAAGGGATAATAGATTCCGGAGTTATGTTTAGAGATGCCGATACATGCGAGACGGATACTTCGCCGTTTCGACCTGCTGCCAAGATTAAACCAACAACATCTGCGGACTCATGTTCAAAGAAATATTCTCCGTTAGCAAGAAGATTGAACATAATTGCGACATGCTTAGTCGAATTGTATTTTCCGCAAGTCCATTCTGGACGATAGTAAATGTCGTTATTCATATACGTTTTTATGTTTCTGCTTACAAAATTACTGCTTTTTTCGGACATTTGCAAAGTCCTTGTTGGTCCTTTTGCGGTTGTAATTTGCAAATGTGCTGAAAATGTAGTATCTTTGCAGCGCAAATGCAAACGTCTCTGCGTTACCGTTTGTCGGGCTTAATAACGGCGAAAACCGTTTATTACAACGAGCTCTGACAACAAAAAAAACATGGACGTTTCTTGTCCATGCTCTGAGGTCCTAGGAAAACCTGTATCAACAAACGAGAAACGCCCACGCAAAACGCAGACGTTTGCATCTTTGTTTTTGTTGATACACGTTTTGAAGTTTCCTAGGTTCCAGAGCGTGTCAAAACAATTAGCAAACGCTAAATATATTCAGTACGTCCTCCTGTTTAACGTCAGTGAGTGACGTGCCCGCGTTTTACCCTGCGGGGAAGGGTTATAGTACATTATTTATTATCGTTTTCGCTACAAAGATATAAAAAATATTTGATATATGCAAGAGAGGAGTGAATATTTATCGGGAATTGGTATAGAAAAATAAGAAATTACCGGGAATTCCTAAGTTTGCCAAAGAGCTGTGGGAAAAGTTCGGAGTCCAAATCCACTTCGCGGTGGGTCCAGAGATTGAAGAGTTGTTCGCGGAGCGGGTCGCTGTCAGGATACGTGGCAACAAGTGAGTCACGCAACTGCCAGCTGCGCTGGCGGATAGCCGTGTATTCGTCCATAAAGGCATTATAAGCCAGCATGTCGG
>Ga0310696_10004690_pt1 | contig 16704 bp, 3 predicted proteins | sample AusTroGonzalo_MG_4_FD_203885 | JGI IMG/M metagenome (GOLD analysis project Ga0310696, IMG submission 203885) | Bovine rumen microbial communities from tropical cattle in Woodstock, Queensland, Australia - Gonzalo_02 (v2) (version 2) | ecosystem: Host-associated > Mammals > Digestive system >...
AGGGACTCAACAGCTGGTCGCTGGCCAAGGAGTGGCGCGTGAAGAAGGAGGGCGCTACGATTCCTGAAGGTGCCACGGAGTTGCCTGAGGGTGCACAGTTCTCGACGGCAGTGGCTTTCCCCGAAGACGGTGTCTACGAGTTGCGCACACAGACCTTTGGCATGTACGGTCAGAGCGAGGTGACCTTCGAGACCCCCGTCGTAGAGGTGACGCAGGATCTGCGTGGTCCGAAGATACTCGGTTCGCCCTACCCTGAAGGAATAGCTAACTACACCGACCGCAACAACATCAGCCTGCGCTTCAACGAGGCGTTCAACGTCGAAGGGCTGAGCAAGAGCGACAACTTCATCATCGAAGGCAACCTGAACAATGCCATCTCGAATGGCAACAAGGTGACCAATCCCGACGTGGCCCTGCAGCTGGAGGGAGAGGAGATCAAGACGCAAGCCAGCTACTCATTCGACAATACTGACATCGCTATCGATGCCTGGGTATGTCGCAAGACTGACGGTACGCTGCTGAGCCTGGGTACGGAGGACAACCTCTTTGCCCTCTACACGGTGGACGGCAGGATCTGCGCCCGTGTGGGTGAGGAAGATCATACGTTTGACACCGGCGTGGAACTGCCCGCCGACAAGTGGGTGTACCTGGCCATGAGCTACAAGCGCGGTACGCCCTACGGTACCATCAACGCCATCTACTCGGATGCCGACCACGACCGTCCCATCACCATCGTGAAGGACAAGCCGGTAGGCAAGCTGAGGGGTCAGGGACAGCTTACCATCGGCGGTAACGGTCTGAAGGGCATGATGCGCGACCTGACGCTATGGAACATCCCGAAGGCTGTTGACGAACTCTACGAGGGTCGTGAGGAGCTGAAGGCTGCCTATACGCCCGGACTGGTAGGCTACTGGCGCATGGACGAGGGGCATGGCACGACGCTGATTGACAAGGCCCGTTCGCGCCACATGGAGATGCCGACGGAAAGCTGGTATATCAATAACCGCAACCTGGCGGTGCAGTTGTCGAAGGATGAGGCAATGAAGGTGAACCTGTCGACCTTCGCACCGCGAACGACGGACAACTTCGCTGTGGAGCTTTGGTTCCGCGGCGACAAGGATGTAGCCGGCAACCAGAACGCTACGCTGATGGAAGTGCCCGGCTGCATGAGTGCTGACTTCGAGGACGGAAAGCTGACGCTGAATACCTACGAACGTACGGTCACAGGCAGTACGGAGACGGTCAAGACGAAGTTGAGTACGGTGCTCAGCGATGTGAACTACATCGACAACAACTGGCATCACTTCGCCCTGAACGTACGTCGCGGAACATCGGCTATTGCCTACATCGACGGTGAGGCGGTGAAGACGATGCCCGAAGCTGCCATCCCCGCACCGGCAGGAGCTGTCTTCCAGATAGGTAAGGGCTATACCGGCGGTATTGACGATATACGCATCTGGAACGCTGCCCTGACGGGAAAGACCATCGCCGACAGCCGCTACGAGCGTCTCGATGCCAACTACTCCGGACTCATCGGTTATTTCCCCTTCGAGAGCATCCACCGTCTTCCGTCGGGCACAGTCACCACAGAGTTCTCCATCGAGAACTTCGGCAATACGGACGTGATTAACCTCACAGCCTCGGGAGTCACGGTCGACAACCTGAGCAAGACGGCTCCGGCACTGCTACCCGGTTCGCAGCGTATGCGTCTGGACGAGTCGGAGTATGAGTTCACGGCCTCCAACAACGAGATCTACTTCTCGTTCCCCGACAAGATGCTGGCCCGCATGGACGGTAACGACTTCACCATCAGCGTCCAAAACATCAAGGATGTTCACGGCAACACTTCAGAGCCTGTAGAATGGTCGTTCACCTGCAACTGGTCAACACTCGACTGGTTCTTGGAAGAGTCTACCATTGTAAAGGACTACAACGAAGACTTTGTTGTCCGCGGCTACATCTTCTCGGAGAGTAATAGTGAAGAGGAATATGAGTTTGTGAATCTGCCGTCATGGCTGACGGTAGACGAGCCCATAGGAAAGGTTGGTAGTGACTTCAAGACGGTTAACTTCCACATCTCATCGAGCGTTCCCGTAGGTCACTATAACGAATATATCTACCTGAACGACATGTTGGGCATCAAGCGTCCGTGCAAACTGAGCTTGACCGTACGTGGCGATGAGCCTGATTGGAACGTTGACGTGGCTGACTATGAGAACAACATGACGGTGACGGGACAGATATACATCAAGGACAAGATCCTGGAGTATGAAGACTCCCGGCTTGGAGCCTTCAACAAGAAAGACGAATGCATCGGCATAGCAAGGCCCGAATACGTGGCCAGTCGTGACGCCTACTATGTGAATATGGTGATATACGGCAATCCGCAAAACGGAGAGAACGGCAATCCTGACTACGTTACCTTCAAGCTGTATGACAGTTCGACAGGCATCACCTATCCCGTCGTAAGTCTCGATAAAGATGATGCACAGCTGGATGTTGTCGAGGGTGTCAAGTTGGCCTTCACTCCTGATGCCAACTTCGGCAGCTACGATGCGCCCATCGCATTCCGGACGGCTAACTACATCCAGCAGACCAAACAGCTGAACGCCGGATGGAACTGGATGGCCATCAACCTGAATCCGCTCGACGACGGCATCAGCGCGGTGCTGCCCGCGGGCGACGAGCTGGCCAGCTTCAACACCATCAAGGGCCACGACAGCTTCAGCAGCGTCCTACAGGGAGAGGCCTATACCATCAGGGGCGAGCTGACCAACATCAAGCCCGGTAAGATGTATAAGGTACGGATGAACCACAGCTATGCACTCGAGATCATCGGCGAATCGATTGACGTGAGCAAGACCACGCAGACCATCAATCCCGGCTGGAACTGGATTGGCTCGCTGTCGGGTTCGGTCATGTCGCCGGACATAGCCTTCGCCGAACTGGAACCGCAAAAGGGCGACCGCGTGAAGAGCCGTACCAGCTTCTCGGAGTATAACGGATTCATGTGGGAAGGAAAGCTGCAGGAGATCAACCCCGGCGAGGGCTACATCTACTACTCAAAGGCAGCTGCAGCGAAGGAGTTCAACTACCCTGTCGTCAATACCTCGACTGCCAATGCGCGTAGCTTCGCCGACAGAGACAATCAGCTGACAAGTGTGGCTACACACTACCAGGTGGAGAACATCAACAGGTATCCTGACAACATGGCTATCCTGGCAACGATTGTCCGGGATACGGAATTGATTGGCGATGCTGAGCTGGCCGCCTTTATCGACGGCGAATGTCGCGGTGCCGTAAAGGGAGACGGTATTTACTACTTCCTGACCATCCTTGGCACGGCTGCCGAGGACCAAGGCAAGAAGATAGAGCTGCGCGTATGGCACGACGGCCGCGAGGAAGTGCTACCCGACCAGGGCTACACCTTCATCAGCGATGCCAACTATGGCTCATTCGACGACAGTCCCGTGTTACTGGAGCTGGAGAAGCCGGAGATGGTGCTGGTTCCTGGCGACATCGACAAGACCGGTTATGTGAACTTCAAGGACTTCGACCTGCTGGCAGATGCCCTGACCAACAGCACGGAACCCGACAGCGCCGACCCCGACTTCTTCCTCTATGATGCCAATAGCGACCTGGCCGTCAACGTCGCCGACCTGCAGGCCATCGTGAACCTCTACACCGGTCTGAATGCCGACGGCTCGGAGAAAGAACGGAGCAATGCACGCCAGACGACCGATACCACCGAGCCGGGCATGCTTAGCGTCGCTGTCATCCACGACAGGATAGGCGTCAATCACCTGACGTTCAACCTCGATAGCAGCGACGACTACCGCGCGCTGCAGATGGATCTCATCCTGCCACTGGGCATGACCGTCAGCAACCACCAGGCCAACGGCATGACCGTCATGTCGAGACAACTGACGGCAACGCGCCACCGCATCGTGGCCTACGGACGGATGGAGAACGGAACGGTGCTGGGCATCGACCTCAACGGCGACGGCAGCATCGTATTCGAGAACGTGGTCTTTGCTACCGCCGATGCACGTGCCGTACTGTTTAACCTCGGCGGCACAACAGGCATCAACACGCTGACTGACTCGCTGACCGACAGCAACTTCTACGACCTGACCGGTCGACAGAAGAAGAATATCGGCAAGGGCGTCAACATCATCCGCCAGTCGAACGGCAGCGTTAAGAAAGTGTTCAAGTAACCCCGTGTGTAACTACAGAACGAAACGAGATATGAAAGTACTCAGAGCAATCGTATTGATAGCGATGGCGACGGCAGCCGGCCTGGCACACCAGGCTGCCGCTGCCACCAAGCTGTACGTCCAGAATTTCTGCATCCGGCCCGGCGAGGTGAAGGAAATATTCGTCATGCTCGACACCGACCTCACCGACATCGACTTCATCACCGGCTGCCTGATCATTCCCGAAGGACTGACGGTGGTCGACGATGCCTACGGCAAGAACCTGCGGATGAAACCCGCCCAGAACCGTGCCAGCGGATTCTTCGCCAACTACAACAAAGAAGGATATGGATATGGCGGCGGATTATTCTCGCTACAAGGCTACAACGCCTGTATCACCGGGACCAAAGGCCCCCTCTTCTCGATGATGCTGAAAGCCGACGAGAACTTCAAGTTCGGAGTCATTGAGCCCTCATTGTTCTTCTATCGGCAAAAAGGCGCGCCAGAGGTCTCTCCCGGAGAGATGGAGAGCGGAGAAGCCCGCGTACCCTCCGACGGCGTACGACTGTCGTTCGCTACCAATCTGCTCACCATCCCTGCCGGACAAACCCGCACGGTAGACGTGATGATTGAAAACAGTGAAGACCTCAAGGGACTACAGGCCGACTTCTTTGCCACCGGAGGACTGACCGTCAGCGCCGTCGAGAAAGGCAGCGGGATGGGTGATGGCGTCTTCAGCTACGAGCCGTCCACAGGCCGCCTGATAGCCATGGGCAATATCAGCGAAGGCAGCGGCGTTGTCCTGACGGTAAGCATCACCGCCGACGCCACCTTCAAGGGCGAGGGCTTGGTAGGCATCATCAATACCGTGGCCACCAATGCCTCCGCCACAGCCTTCTATGCCGAAGAGACAGGCGTCAGACTGAATGCCGACGCTACCGCCGTTACCACCGTGAACGTCGATGCCGACGAGGGCAGCATCTACGACCTGCAAGGACGGCGGACAACGACCGCACGACGCGGAGTCTACATCAAAAATGGACAACAGATATTAGTGAAGTAAGTATCCTCCTGCTAAACCTAAACCGTAATCTCGCCCGAACCGTAGCAGCGGTGGTGACGTTCGTCGTAGATGACGCAGAACTGGCCGGGGGCGACACCATGTATCGGAGCATCGGCATGGACCAGGTAACGACCGTCACCCTGTGACAACAGTCGGGCAGGCAGATACTCGGGGGTGTGGCGTATCTTCAACGTGACACGCTCAGGGGGCAGCTGGCCGTTGATGCTATGGAAGTCGTGGATGGGAAAGTCCTGACAGTAGGCGGTCTGCGGATCATAGCCGTGACTGACGTAAAGGATGTTCTGCGCCACATCTTTCTTCACCACGAACCACGGACCACCACTGAAGCCCATACCCTTGCGCTGACCAATGGTGTGGAACCACAGTCCGCGGTGCTCGCCGATGCGGCGTCCCGTCTCCAGCTCAATGACGTCGCCAGGCTGCTCGCCTAAATAACGGCGAATGTAGTCGTTGTAATTAATCTTTCCTAAGAAGCAGATACCCTGCGAGTCGCGGCGGTGGGCACTCACCAGATGCTCACGCTCGGCAATCTGACGCACCTCGTCCTTCACGTAATGACCAATAGGGAACAGGGCTTTTTCCAACTGCCAGTCGTAGATCTGGGCAAGGAAGTCGGTCTGGTCCTTCACGGGGTCGGGGCTGGTGCAAAGCCACTTTAATTTACTATTTGACGATTTACAATTTACAATTTCCGTCTGTGCATAATGCCCAGTGGCAATGAGGTCGTAGTCATGGCCGCGCTTCTCATGGAAGGCACCGAACTTGATGAGGCGGTTGCACATGACGTCGGGATTGGGGGTGAGTCCCGCGCGTACCTTATCCATCGTGTACTTCGTCACCTGGTCCCAGTACTCGCGGTGGCAGTCGACGACCTCTAAGCAACAGCCGTACTTGGCGGCAACGGCAGTGGCCATCTCCAAGTCCTCCTCGCTGGAGCAGTCCCAATCCTCATCCTCTTCTGGTCCTATCTTGATATAGAAGCAGTCGGGGTGGAGTCCGAGCTTGGCAAACTCGTAGACCACGACGCTGCTGTCGACACCGCCCGAGAGCAGCACCGCTATCCGCTTATCTTCCAGTTCGTTTACGTTCATGGGTGCAAAGGTACGAAAAAAATTTGTCTGAAGCGTTGGTTCTTTGAAAATTTTTTGCTACATTTGCAGGCAGAACCTAAAAACTATAAAGATACTATCAGCATGAAAGCATTTAGAACCCTGCTGACCGCCTTGGCACTTTGCACGGCAACAGTAGCCCTGGCCGATGACATCAAGATCCCGACGACCGCCCAGAACCCCTTCGACTTGACAAAGGGCGAAGTCACCAGCGAGTACACCCGCGAGCACTTTACCACGAACGGGCTGGAGTGGATGTATGATGGCGATCACATCACCTACTCTATTCAGAATGAGCAGGACGTAGACTACTATTACGTGACAATCTATGCTGACACCCGCAACAACAATGTGAGCATCGACTTCAACCTGGAGAAAGAGAATGGCGACGCCGTGGCCGACACCACGTTCAGCATTGTGAGCAACGGATGGTACAACGCCTACCCATACCGGGTGAAGACGCCAGCAATGAAGAAGGGCAAGTACACGCTCGTGCTTACCTTCCACTCCACGCCGGGCAACACTACGGGTAACATCAATCGCATCGACTTTCACCCGGCCGCCCCGCTTGTCATCCCAACTGATGACGACCATCCCTTTTACCTGACGAAGGGCTTCGCACTCAGCAACAGCAAGAACGAGCACTTCACGGAATACGGCGTGGAATATATGTACGACAACGAACAGCTCATCTATGACCTCCGGTGCGAGGAAGACCTTGATGTCTGCAACGTCTACATAGGTTCTGACACGCAGTATGGAGAGGTGTCGCTGGACTTCAGCCTGAAGGACCGGAACGACAAGGTGGTGTCCGAGACCACCTGGCAGATAGCCAACACCGGCTGGTACAAGCCTGCCATCTACGACCTGAAACTGCACCAGCTGAAGAAGGGACGCTACACGCTGACACTCACCTTCCACCAGTCGCACCACACCAACTGGAGTGCCTGCAACATCGGCAGCATCGCTTTCAAGAAACCTTTGAACATGAAGCCCGGCGACGACATTGACCTTGTGAACGCGGAGTTTGACAACGGTTTCGACGGTTGGGAGCGTAAGGGAAACGCCTGGAACGCCCTTGAGGAGTTTGGCAACAAATACTGTCTGGCCCACTTCAACATGGGAACGGGCTTCATGTCGCAGACTGTCTACAACCTGCCCGACGGTACCTATCTGCTGCGCATGAATGCCTACGACAGTACACCCAACTGGAACGGCACCGACTCCTTAGGCCAGGACACCTACCTCTTCCTGAACGACCGTATGGTGCTGATGAAGACCGCCTACGCCGATGCCAACGGCTATCGCAACATCTACCGATGGTACGAAGGAAAGGATAACAGCAGCTACCGCCGGACGGCTGACGGTCGATTTATGCCTACCCATCAAGTACAGTGGAACGAAAGTCTGAATATGCTTAAACGACTGTACATGAACAGTGTCGTGACTACCATCACCAACGGACAGGCCTCCTTCGGATGGAAGAAGACAGGCAACCGCGCCACCCGCATACCCTTTGACCACGTACAACTCATCTATCTCTCTGACAAGACCAATGTCAGTACAACCGAGTTGGCAAACCTCGAACGCGAGCAGACCACTGCCTACTACCAGGAACGGCTCTCGGAACTGGAAGAGGCCATACGTACGGAGTTGGCCGCCAAACGGGCCCACGCGCCACAGGCCATCATCGAAGCCAACGGTGCCATCAATACCGACATCGCCTACAACTCTGATAACGAAATCATAGAAGCCATCCTCCGCCTGGAGCACCTGTTACAACGCCTGCAATTACCGTTCTACGACATCACACTCGGCAGTCCCAGCACCTTAGCCGACCTGCTGAATGCCGAGGGCATACAGACTACTGACACCATCGCCCTAAAGCTGAATGGCACGCTCAACGATGAAGACCTCGCTACGCTGAAGACACTGAAAAGCATCATGGAGATAGACCTCAGCGCTACCACGCTCACCGCCCTGCCCGAGGCGCAGTTCATGCAAATGCGCCTGCTGACATGGGTGACTCTTCCCAAGAACTTAGAGACCATGGGCAACAGTGTCTTCAACGGCTGTTACGAGCTGCGAGACCTGCAGTTGCCCGCCACCCTGAAAAGCGTGGGCGATTACTGCTTCCGCTACACTTATAACTTCTACCGCGCCGACATCCCTGAAGGCTTGACGGTCAACAACGGTGCTTACCGCAACTCCGGCATCCGCCACCTCACACTGCCCACCTCCATGAAGGAAGTACCCTACATCTGCTTCAGCGACTGCTACGACCTGATCGACGTCCAGTTCAACAAGCAGGAAACCATTGGCCAGGAAGCCTTTGCCAACTGTTACTCCCTCATGACACTCGAACTGCCCGAGGGTATTCAGCGATTCAAGAGCGGGAGCTTCCGCGGCTGCTCAGGCCTGACCAAAGCCACCCTGCCCAGTACGACAATATGGGTGGAAGCACCCTTCTTCAACTGTCGCAACCTGAAAGACCTGACCTGCCTTGCTGCTGCCCCACCCTATCCCAGCAACCAGTCCATTCACGGCGACTCTGGCAGTAAGGGCTGCACCCTTTACGTGGCACAGCAGTCAGTAGACGATTATCAGGAGGCTGACAGGTGGAAGGACTTCAACGTCGTGGGCATCGACACCCTGCCCGCCACCGTCAACATCATCTCGGGTCTCACCATCGACCTGACCGAAAGCCTGCCCGCCGGCTATAAGCCAAATGTCAGTTTCACGGCTCTCTACGGCTACTGGGGCGGCAACGTCGACAATGTACCAACCTATGGTCATCTGACGGTCAACGGTACGGCTACCTTCTCCGCCAATCAGCTTAAGACGTTATGGAACCCCTTTGCCCTGCGGTCCACGGCAGCCCGCAGCAATTGGCTGAGCACCTATACCTCGCTTATCAACAACGGACAGATGCGCGCCGACAACATCACCATTGACCTTCGCCTCTACGAGAATTGCTGGGAGTTCATCTCCTTCCCCTTCGACGTACGGGTAGGCGACATCCGTTATCAGTTCCCCGATGTACCCTTGGTCATCTACGGCTACGATGCCCAGAAGCGGGCCGAAGGCAAGAACAGTGAGACATGGGTGAAGATGACTGCCGACAGCATCCTCCACGCCGGTCGCGGCTACATCTGGCAGACCACCATTCCCGCCGATCAAATAGATGAGAGAGCCGAGAGAGTCGGCGGTGACTTCAACTACCAATACAACGGCTTCTATATTGATGCCCTGCAAAATGCCAACAAGCCGAAATTCTTCCGTACGGACGACGTGGAGGTGAAGCTCGACAGATATCACTCCGAGTTTGCCCACGACCGCTCGTGGAACCTCATCGGCAACCCCTATCCCTGCTACTTCGACATCCAGAAGATAGAGACCACGGCACCACTTGTCGTCTGGAGATACACCACTTCCTACGGTGGTCAGTACCAAGCCTACTCACCCCTCGACGACGATCTCATCCTCTTCCCCGGCCAGGCCTTCTTCATCCAGCGTCCGTTAGACCAGGAGAGCGTCGTCTTCCACCGCGAGGGTCGACAGCACGACCTCAAACTGCACTATGACGTGGAACAGGCCCGTGTCACCCGTGCCGCCACTAAGTCCCGTCAGGTGTACAACCTGCTGCTCTCCGGAAAAACCGAAATCCTCGACCGCACCCGCTTCGTCATCAATGAAGCCGCTACGCTCGACTATGAGCAGGGACGCGATGCCAGCAAGTTCTTTAGTCTCGACGCCTCAGCCGCCCACCTCTACATCATCCGCAGTGGTGTACGCTATGCCATCGATGAGCGTCCGTTAGACAACGGCACCATACAACTTGGACTGAAGACCGCCGCTGAAGGCACCTACACTATCAGCCTTGGCAATTCGAGGTACGAGAAACGAGGTGCGAGATATGAGATAATTCTTCTCGACCGCGAGACCGGCACCGAGACGGACCTCACTACCGACAACTATACCTTCCAGGCCAGTGCCGGCACCAGCGACAGCCGTTTTACCGTCCGGTTCGGCGGTATCACTACCGTCCCGTCTGTTACGATGCCGTCGCAACAAACGGAACAGCTCTACGACCTGCAGGGCCGCCCTGTTACCAACCCGCAGTCGGGCATCTACGTGAGAAACAACAAAAAAGTCATTATAAAATAAGTAAGAACCATGAAGAAGCTATTCCATATATGCCTATTGCTGCTCTGCCAGCTGGTAGCCATCGCCCAGGACGACAACACGAAGCATACCATCAGCATCGTAGCCAATCCCACAGGTTCATGTTATATCAGCATCAATTCGTATAATATCTCAACCTATGAGGTGGAGGTCGGAAAACAAGTAACAATCAGCATATCACCGATGCAAGGCTATGCTTTGGACTCCCTGACAACAAGCGACGCGGTGTTGAACTATACGTATGAGAACAACCCTCGGTACAGGTGGATCACAATGCCCGACCACGACGTTACCATTACTGCACTCCTACACTACGCACCTGAGCTGCCCCCTAACCCCAACGAGACGGGATGGGACGCACAGACGGGAACCATCATCGCCAACAACTTCGCACCGGGTGGACTGCAGAACACCCTCTACGACCTTTTCTATAATCGTGATACCTATGAGACCGACTACTCGAAGGTGAAGGCCATCACGGCAATAGGCGAGATTGACATGAACGACTGGTTTATCGCCTACGACAGCCGGTACAAGAATCTTGCCTACTTCGATATCAGCCGCACCACAGGACTTACAGAACTGAGGCCCGTTAAGTTATGGAACAATGAGGACAGCAATAACACACTGACCACCCTGCTGCTGCCCGCCACCATTACCCAGATTATCGGAAACGAGTTCTTTCTCGGTACCTGTATCGGCTACTTCAAGGCACTGCGCAGCCTCACCTGCTATGCCACCACGCCCCCCACGGTAACTGACGGTGGTCTGAAGGGGTTACCAACAGAACTAGAAGTCTACGTACCTGCGGAGTCGCTGCCCCTTTACGCCGAGGCCGAGGGATGGAAAGAGCTCAACCTACTGCCCATCACGCAGGGTGTACACTCGCTGACGGTCAACCTGCCTGCCAGCACCGACATGAAACAGTATAAGAATATGTACCTGGAACTGGCGAACACCCAGACAGGCCAGACACGCCGTTACGTGATGACCACCCGCCAGCAGTACACGTTTACCAACCTCATCGAGGGTACGCAATATAACATCTATATAAGGAACGCACGTGAGGACATCCTCGGCAGCATCATGGCCATCGACATCAACAAGCAGGATGTGCAGGTCAGTTTCACCGACCTGAAGCAGCCCCGCGACATCACCCTGCAACTGGTGGCTCCTGACGGCACCGATGCCACAGACGGTGCTACCGTCATTTGGACTGACGCCCTCGGCAACTACTTACAGACGGGCGCCACCCTCAGCGGACAGATGGACGGTGCTCGGGTCATTGCCCGTGTAAAACTGGACGAGACGCTGGGCATGCAGTACCGACAGCCTACCGACACACTTATCACTGTAGGGCAAATGTCAACGGTCAATTGTCAATTGACAGCCATACCACAAGCGGAGCTCAGCGGCACTGTCACCGCTACCACCACAGAACGCCCCATTCGCGGTGCTGTCGTCACCGTGGTACAGCAGCTGAACGGTCTCTATCCTATCACACAGAACACTATTACCGACGCTGAGGGACGCTTTATGCTCACCGCCTACGATGCCCCGACCACCGTTACGATGCAAGCCACGGGGTACGTACCACAAACAGTCACATTAGAAAGCCTCCCCTTAGGGGAAAGGTTGGAGGGGGCTTTGGCTGACCTCACTGGCACTACCGTCCGCCTCGATCTTACCTACCGTCCAGCGGTGGAGGCTGGCGAGGATCTGACGAGCGATGATACGTTCAGCGACTATGACAACATCAGTTACACGGTCTATGACGAGACCCACCGGCAAGAGATAACGGAGTTCACTGTGGACTATCCCCGAATGGTGCTCCAAGGTCAGGATTTACCACAGGGCACAAGGCTGCGCGTCACCGCCACCAGTCTTGCCGGACTATTCATGCCCACGGCAACGGCTTGCACTGTCAATGCCGACGGTGAGACTACGGCCACACTGATACTCACACAGAAAGGACAACTCAAGGCCTCGTTCTCGCAGACGGACAACACCGACGTGGTGGGTATGCTCTACGACAGGAACGGACAGCTGCAAGGCAGCTACCACTATGACGAGGCGCAGTTGGCGATTACCGGCATCGATGACGGACAGTACACCTTCATCACCATGGGCGAGAGCCAGCTCTTCAACAGTGTCAATACCCTCGCCGCGCTCACGGAAATGCGACTGGAGGAAGGACGCGACTACGTCAAGAACAAAGTCAGTATCCAGAGCGGACATATTGAGAGCCTGCACAACCAGCGCATACCGATGTTCGACGAGACGGTCTTCTACTACACCGGCGACAATACCAGCTTCACGGCAAACAAAACACAGGTCACCGTAGGCAACTATATCACCCTGAAGGCACAGGTGGACTTCAAGTCAAGCTACACGCCTGAGGAAGTACAGCTCATGTTCGACCTACCCGACGGTTGCTCACTCGTCGAGGGTTCCGTCATGGCGGGCAACAAACTCTGTCCGTACCAGTTGGAGGGCAATCGCGTGACCATTCCCCTCACCAACTTCAGCGATCAGGTGCGCTTCTGCATCGTTCCAACCAAAGAAGGCTACTATGAGCCGACAGCCAGCGTCAGTCTCGCCACCCGATGGAGTGCTTATACCCAACCCCTTGGCTCGGTGGCCTTCACGGCCGAGGCTCTCAGTATTAATGTGCCCCAACAGACGGCCAGTAGTCTACTGCCTGTTGGCGGTATGGCCTTAGCCAATGCCACCGTTCAGGTCTACGATAACGGTGTGCTCATCGGCCAGACGCAGGCTGGCCCTGCCGGCAACTGGCAGACAATGTGCCAGCTGAGCAATGCCTATAACCTCTCCTCACACCCACTCTATGCCGTCATTATCACCTCCGACGGTCTACGGATTGAGACCCAGAGAAGTGCTGTCACCGTCAGCCACGGAACACTGACTCCGATGGTTAATATGACTTTCAGCTCTGAAGGCGGCCATCCCGACAAAGTAACGTGGGACTTCCGCTCCAATACAGTAAGTCCCTCAGCCTACTGGGCCCGTTACGCCAACGGCATGCTACCTGTCAGCTTCGATATCGACTTCATGGATGACAATGAGGTGGCTAACGACACGCTTCAAGTGACCGACGTGAAGCTCTACGTACTGTTTGAGGACTACACCTATCTCACCCTGTACCCCCGCTACAACTCCAAGAAGGGATGCTGGCATGCCGCCTACTACTATAACGAAGTATCGACCATGCCTATCAACGTTGCCGTGGACTTCACACAGAACGAGACGGTCAAGGCCGACCGCCGGCAGATGGACGATATGATGGCTGACGTGGAAGGTGAGATGAAGGAAAGCAGGCAAGAGTTGCTGGATGTTTACCGCATCTTCGACAGCGAATACGAACCGGAACACAAAGCCGAATTACAAGAGTTGGAGACACTACTCCAGATAGAAGATCCTGACGATGATACAGAGAAACGTATTGACGAACTGACCCGAACTGTGGTGGGCGACAGCATCATGGATGCCGCCTTAGAGCGAGCTCGGATAGACTTCACCGAATACGACCGGCTGATGAGTCAGAACCCCGACCTTGACACCATGGAGCGCGCTCACCAGCTGCTAACAAACCAGTATGCCGAATGGGAAGCCAAGTGTGGACAGCCGCTCAACATTGATTCGCTGCTCAATGAATTAGACAAAGCGTTTGACGAGATAGACCGCAACAACCGCATCATGCGCGACAGTCTGTTGTCTGTCATGAGTATCGCATATATTCCTGACACCGCAACATTCCAGAAACCTGACGGTGACATCGACATCGTTGTTCAGGAGGGCGACGGCTATAAACACATCATCATTAAGAAACTCGCCTCCATTGATACAGACCAACTGCTCAAAGATGGCTACATTGAAATGCCCACGACCGACGGCAACAATGTCTATTGTCTGTACAGCGGTCGGAAAACCTGCTACGTTGATACCAAGGACGCCAAGTTCTACAGTATCGAAATCCTTGATGACGAGTCTCTTGCACGTTATATCAGAAAACGCGAAGAGACGAATGAGCCTATGGACGAGAATCCCAACGTAGATCCCGTCACCGTGGGATTGAAGATATTCCCCATAGACTGTCTCGACACATTCAAGAATAAGATTTGCAGCGATGCAGAAAACCTGGGGCAGGACATCGGTGTCCTGTCGGCAGACTTAGGCAATATACCAGCATGGCTCAAACTACTGCAAGACGGTGTAGGCACATTCCTTGACGGCGTGGAGACCATCGGCTGTCTCTATGACTTCGGCCGTGGACAATTGGACAAGGTCGTTAAGGCTCTCCAAGCCAACAAACTAATGAAGGCCCGTAAGGACAGAGACCAGGCTATTGCACTTGAAAAGCAACTAAAAGATGAACTAGCAAGGGAACGGGCTAATTTGAGAGCAAGGACAAGCGTCAGAAGCAAGTTCTCAGAAGAAATAAGTAATTTCCAGACACAGTTGGCCAAGGCAACAACCGACAAAGAGAAGAACCGGCTGACGGGAATGATACGTAGCCGTCAGGAACAAATTGCCAGCATCGATCAGGCAAACAAGCTGTCCAGAAAAGCCATCGGCAGACTACCAAGACAAATCAGCAAGGCTGGCGACAAGGTTTTACGAGCTCGTGCTGCTCTTGATGCCGTAAAAGGGAAAATAGCACAGGTCATGGCAAAGATCGAGGAGAAACTGCCCATCAAGTTCGATGTGTTCAAGAAGATACAAAACAAATGGTTCGGATGGATGTCAAACTCACCCATCAGTGCCATTGTTAAGGCCATTCCTCTCGGTTTTACGGCCTATAGCTGTGGAGAGGACTTCAATAAATGGGTAAAACTATATACCAAAGTTCAAGGAAAGATTCCATGTGAAGGAAACGAAGAGGAAGCTCAACAGTTATTACACGACTGTGGACAATTCCTGATTGTCCATGGCAGTTCAAATGCCCTGCAGATTGTGGCCGACTTCGGCAGCTACGGTCTCTCACTCGTACCCTCAGTACCATTGATTAGTGTCAACTGGTGGGCCTCCAAGATTCTCGACGTCTTCTCCTTCGTTTTCAGCCAATGGCAGCCTGCCGCCTCTCAGAACGACCGCAACGCCATTCAAGCCCGTTACGATGCGCTGCAGTGTGGCAAGAAGAAAAAGGACAAAGACAAGGACAAGCCCGTCAAGGTGGATGATCCGAAGAAGCCCAGCGACCCCAACAAGCCAAATAGCAGCAAATGGAACTCCAACATGAATTCCAAACCTGTCCGTGACCCGTCAGGTTTCGTCTACGAGGCTGTTTCCTCAAACCGTCTGGAGGGCGTAAAGACCACGTGCTTCTATAAGGAAGAGGTGGAGGATATGTACGGCGACCTCTACGAAAACGTTGTCGTCTGGGATGCCGAGAACTACGCTCAGGAGAACCCGCTCTTCACCGATGCCGATGGCAAGTACGCCTGGGATGTGCCGCAGGGACTGTGGCAGGTGAAGTACGAGAAGGAGGGTTACGAGACTACCTACTCGGAATGGCTGCCCGTGCCACCGCCTCAGCTGGAGGTGAACGTCGGCATGAGACAACTGCGACAGCCCGTTGTGCAAAGCGTAAAGGCCTGCACCGACGGCATTGACATTACTTTCGACAAATATATGGACCCTGCGACGTTGACCACCGAGAATATCTCCGTAACCAAAGGTGGACAGACCGTCGGCGGAAAGATTGAGCTGCTCAATGCCGACTGTGGCTACCAGACGCCTGACCAGCAGTACGCTTCAAAAATCCGCTTCGTGCCCGCCACGCCACTGACGCTCACCGACAAGGTACAACTCACCATTCGACGAACCGTTGAGAGCTATGCTGGCCTGCAGATGGAGCAGGACTACACCCAGCCATTCGACGTGGAACAGCGCCTCACGGCCATCATAGCCGATACGTTAGTCTATATCGCTGAAGGCAGTGAGCAGACGATTACCGTCAGCATCACCCCTGCCGCGGCAGCCAAAGGCAAGACACTGCAGGTCATTGGTTCTGACAACAATATTGTCAGCTATCAGACAGGAGAGCTGACACTCGATGCCAACGGCCAGGTCAGCATAGTCGTCACCGCGATTGTCCCTGGTTCGAGTT
>Ga0310696_10004691_pt1 | contig 16701 bp, 11 predicted proteins | sample AusTroGonzalo_MG_4_FD_203885 | JGI IMG/M metagenome (GOLD analysis project Ga0310696, IMG submission 203885) | Bovine rumen microbial communities from tropical cattle in Woodstock, Queensland, Australia - Gonzalo_02 (v2) (version 2) | ecosystem: Host-associated > Mammals > Digestive system >...
GATACCGCCCTTGGCAAGAGCCTCTTCCACAGCCTCGAGGAGCTTGGTGGTGTTGGTCTTGGAGAAGGCCAGGTACAGGATGCGCTCGATAGCGAGAGCCATACCGATGATCAGGCAGATGATGATCAGGGACATGAAGCCAGCGCCACCCTCGATGAACTTGGTCTTGAGGGCCTGGTGGAGGGGAACTTCTTCACCGGAACCGGCAAACAGATCTACGACCTCATCGGCCTCCTCGACCTGTTCCTGAGCGGCGGGAGCTGCGCCCTCTTCCTGAGCGGAAGCAATGTTTGCAGTGAAGGTCACGAGACCGGCGACTGCCAAAAACATGAAAAGCTTTTTCATAATCGTTTTTGTGTTGTTAGTTATAAATTGAATTAGTTGTTAAATAATATTCAAAAAATATTCAACATTTGGTCGTGCAATTTAGCAATAAAAATCCGAACTGCCAAAGATTATTTGCTTATTTCGCCGCAAAGGTCCTTTTCCAGCATCGTTTTAACCCACTTGTTGTCTTCGCTTCGTCCCATCAGGCAGAAGAGTTTCCCCAATGCCGCCTCGGTGGTGATATCGGCCCCCGAGAGGACACCGGCGTGCTTGAGGGAGGCACCGGTTGCATAAAGATTCATGTTTACAGTTCCCGATTTGCACTGGGTTACGTTCAGGAGGATCTTGCCCATGGCATCGGCCTCCCGCAGGATTTCCAGGAACCAGTCCTTGGAGATGGCGTTTCCGCTGCCGTAGGTTTCGATGATGCAGGCGCGCGTACCCTGGTCGCAGAGGACGGCCCGCATGACCTGGGGCGTCACCCCCGGATGCACCTTGAGGATGGCTACACGCGTATCCAGATGCGTCTGGACGCGAAGCTGGGCATCCCAGTAAATGGGCTTGCGGATGAGGTCTGTATTATAATGGATGTTGATGCCGGCCTCGGCCAGCGGCGGGCAATTGGGACTGGCGAAGGCGTTGAAGGCCTCGGCGCTGTATTTGGTGGAACGGTTGCCGCGCAGCAGCAGGGAATCGAAGCAGATGGACACCTCCGGTGCGCAGGCGTGGCCTTTCTCGTCCTTGGCCGCGGCAATCTCCACGGCCGATATCAGGTTTTCCTTGCCGTCGGTGCGCGGAACGCCGATGGGCAGCTGGCTCCCCGTGAACACCACGGGCTTGGTAAGTCCTTCCAGCATGAAACTGAGCGTAGATGCGCTGTAGGCCATGGTGTCGGTCCCGTGCAGGATCACAAAGCCGTCGTAATCCTCGTACTTCTCGTGGATGAGTTCGGCCAGGTTTACCCAGAGGGTAGGCTCTACGTCGGACGAGTCGATGAGCGGATTGAAGGTGTAGGAATCAATCCTGACGTCGAACTTGTTCAGCTCCGGAACTTCGGCCTTGATCTGACTGAAGTCAAACGGCTTCAGGGTCCCGTCGGCCGGATCTTCCTTCATGCCGATGGTACCACCGGTGTAAATGATAAGTACTGACGATTTCATTTCATGAAATATAAAATGTATACGTTACCCCCTCCCCTCAGGGGAGGGACTTAGGTCGAAGAGTGATATGGCGTTGTTTGTTGTGATGTTTTCTATTTCCTGGAGTGTTAGCCCCTTCACTTCGGCCACCTTGGCGGCGACCAGGGGCAGGTAGGCGCTTTCGTTGCGATGCCCGCGGTGCGGCACGGGGGCCAGGTACGGAGCATCGGTCTCCAGCAGGATGCGCTCCAGGGGAATACGCTCCAGCGTCTTGGCAATGCCCGCATTCTTGAAGGTAACCACCCCGCCGATTCCCACGGAGAACTCCCCGTACCGGTTGGCCTGCTCGTAAATCTCGTAACTGGCCGTAAAACAGTGCAGGTTTCCCCGCAGATGCAGGTGCCTGCAATCGGCCAGCACCTTGAAAAAGTCCTCCCAGGCATCCCGCAGATGAATATTCACCGGCAGACCCAACCTGGCCGCCAGCTCCATCTGCAGCCGCAGCACTTCCTTTTGCTCCTGCACATAATCCAACCCCTCGTGATAGTCCAGGCCTATCTCCCCAATGGATACAATGCTGTCTTTATTTATTGCGACGGAGGGAGATGCCTGCTCGGTAGCATCGGCTTTCATTTTTGCGACGGAGGGAGATGCCTCTTCCGGAGCATCGGCCTTCTTTTTTGCGACGGAGGGAGATGCCTCTTCCGGAGCATCGGCCTTCTTTTTTGCGACGGAAGAGGCACTCCCTCCGTCGGCAATGGAATAAACCAGATCCAGTTCTTCTTTCCAGTCTGCACCGACAGAACCGGGATAGAGACCCAGCATTTGATAGATGACGCCGGGATGGCGATTGCCAATCTCCCACATGAACGGGCGCTCCTTCGAGTCGATATCGGCCTGAATCATCTTACCCACACCGGCCTCCAAGGCCCGCTGCACGGCAGCTTCGGCGTCTGGCAGCAACCATTCGTCGTAGAAATGGGTATGGGTGTCTATAAACATAGACTACAAAGATACTAAAAACAACCGATTCCTTGTACCTTTGATCCATGCAGATTATGCGAAGGCGGGGGCCAGGGCGCAGCGGCGCAGGAGGTCGGTGGTGATAATCCCTTTGATTTCGAGCAGGCCGATGCCTTCGAGCACGGCGCTGATGGACAGGCCGGTGAAGGCGGCGAGGTCGTCGGCGGTGGCGCCGCGGTTCTGGCGGATGGCCATGCCCACGGTCACGGCGGGCGTGCCGGCGCCGAACTCCTTCTCCAGGTGACGTAGAAGCCGGGCTTCGGTCCAGCCGGTGTTCCAGGAGCCGCCCGCACCGCGGACGCGGCCGCCCAGGCCCAACAGCCCCGGTAGCTCGTCCAGGCTGGCGATAATCTGTGCCATGTTGCAGGAAATGAGGGAGTTGCAGCCTGCCGAGCGTACGTCGTCAATGCGCCCGGGCAGGGCGTAGAGGTCCCGGCTATATCCCACGGCGTATTTGGCGGTCATCAGCGAACCGCCCTTGGATTTGGACTCGACCACAATTACGGCCGAACACAGCCCGGCGATGATGCGGTTGCGCCGGATGAAATTGAGTGTGACCGGTGCGGTGCCCAGCGGGTAGTCGGTGATGAGGCCGCAGCCGGGGGTGCGTACGATATCCACGGCCAGTTTCTCGTGCTGCCAGGGGTAGACCTGGTCTATCCCCGTGGCCATCACCCCCACCGTGGGAATGCCGCATTCCAGTGCCGTCTGGTGCGCGATGCCATCGGCCCCGAAGGCCATCCCGCTCACGATGCACGGCTGCACGGCCGCCGCTGCCAGGGCCTGGACCAGCTTCCGGTCCCACTCCCGGCCATACGGACTCAGGTCCCGCGTGCCCACGATCCCTACCATCGGCCGGAGTCCGAAGATCTCCGTGGGGGATGAACTGCCGTTCAGGTACAGGCATATCGGCCGGTCGGGCAGCTCCCGCAGGGGCTCCGGGTAGTCCTCGTCCAGAATCGTGACCAGCCGGAATCCGCCCGCCCGGACCCGTTCCAGTTCCCGTCGGCCCCACTCCAACTGCGCGGGCACCAGCTGCGGCAGCAAAGTCTCCAAAGGGGACGGGCCTTTGCCGATGGGAGATACCCCTGAGGGAGCATCGGCCTTCAAATTGTCGACCGAAGGGGTACTCCCGTCGGCAAATATGGAGGCATAGCTGCCGTCGAAGAGCTCCAGGGGAGAATCGGCCTTTTCCAGAAGCGAAAGGGCCAGGGCGGGATGATATCCGAAAATCTTGTTCAGCGCGCACAGCGCCACGTGTTCGTCTGTGTAACTCATGGCGCCAAAGATAATACAACCGCCAAAGTCGCTTCCGGCTCGATTGCCGCTAAGTCGCTGGCTACTAAGCACATAAAAAATTCTCTTTAGGCTGATCGGCCTAAAGAGAAATTCTTAAATAGCAGATTTATAGCGTATTACGCCAGAGCGACTACACAATGAGGAGAGCGTCTCCGTAGGGGCCGAAGCGGTAACCCTCCTTGAGGGCTTCTTCGTAGGCGGCCATCACGCCCTTGTAGCCTCCGAAGGCCGCCACGCTCATGAGCATGGTGCTTTGCGGCAGGTGGAAGTTGGAGACGATGGCATCGGGCACGGAGTACTGGTAGGGCGGGAAGATGAACTTGTTGGTCCAGCCGTCGTAGGGATTGACCTCGTGCGTGGTGGTGACGTAGGTTTCCAGGCCGCGCATGACGGTGGCGCCGATAGCAACGACTTTCTTGCCGCTGCGCTTGGCCTTATTGATGGCGGCCGATGCTTCCTCGGAGATGATGAGGCGCTCGGAGTCCATGCGGTGCTTGGAAAGGTCTTCCACATCGACGGTGCGGAAGTGGCCGATGCCCATGTGCACGGTAATGAAAGTTTTCTCGATGTCCTTGAGGATCATGCGGTTGAACAACTCCCGGCTGAAGTGCAGACCGGCGGCGGGGGCGCTTACGGCACCCTCGTGGGCGGCGAAGATGGTCTGGTAGTTCTCTACGTCCTCGGGGGTGGTCTTTTCCTTGACCCACTCGGGTACATAGGGCTCTCCCAGGGCGAAGAGGGCCTCCTTGAAGTCCTCGTAGGGACCGTCGAAGAGGAAGCGCAGGGTGCGGCCGCGGGAAGTGGTATTGTCGATGACCTCGGCCACCATGCTCTCGTCTTCACCGAAGTAGAGCTTGTTGCCGATGCGGATCTTGCGGGCAGGGTCTACGATGACATCCCACAGGCGCTGCTCGCGGTTGAGTTCGCGAAGCAGCAGGACCATGATATCGGCCCCGGTCTTCTCCTTTTTGCCGTACAGGCGGGCGGGGAAGACTTTGGTGTCGTTGAGTACAAAGGTATCTCCTTTGCCGAAATAGTCGATGATGTCCTTGAACAGACGGTGCTCGATTTGGCCGCTGTCCTTGTGCAGGACCATCAGACGGGCTTCGTCGCGCCAGCGGGTAGGCTCCTTGGCGATGCGGTCGGCGGGAAGGTCAAAGTTAAACTGGGATAGTTTCATTACACGTACAAATATTCGATACTTATATTATACGGCACATGTATGAAAAAAGTTTCATATCTTTGAGCCAAACAAGTAACCGATATGAAACGAATCCTTCTGCCAGTATTGCTGGGCCTGGGCCTTACCGCCGCGGCGCAGCCGGCCCGCGAGGCCATTCCCCAGGTAATCCTAACCCAGCGTGCTTCGTTCAACATTGTCTATGGCGGGCCCACCCGGGCCGAAGGCCGCTCCTACAACTTTACGCCGGCCTTCTTCATCTATCCCAACGCCAAACTGGACCAGGACGGGGCGCAGAGCCTGCTGGCCGATCTGGACATCCAGCCGCTGCTGGACGCCAATTACGGCACGGCCGTGGTCATCAACCCTACCGGCGACAAGTACGACGCACAGCAGGATTTCGAGATCTTTGAGAAGCTGTTCAACCTGTACCGCGGCCCGGGCAACCTGAAAGTGGTCGGGCTGGGTGCCGGTGCCACCTTCGTGAACCAGGTCATCGCACCGCGGGCCGGCGGCCAGATCGCCGGCATCCTGTCGGTGGACGGCAAGCCTGGCAAGGGTGTGGATGCCGCCGGTGTCCCGGCATATCTGGCGGGGAAGGGGGCGGCCAAGGCCGCTAAGCCGTACCAGGCAGCCGCGGCTTTGCATGCCGACGAACCCCTGCTGCGGGTGGTGGCGAATCCTGCATCGGCCCGCCTCGATGAGATTCTGGCCGATGCCTGGCAGCAGGTGCTGGGCCGCAACTACCGCTATAATAATGTGAACCATACCCACTACGAGGGCGCCAGGCTGGGCGAATACGGTTCCTATGAGTTGGAACCCTACCTGGACTGCGAACCCCTGGGCATCCGGCGCATCATCGTGGAACAGCCTACCGGCAAGGATACGAAGTGGCTGTGGTACGAATACTGGCCCCAGGAGTTGCTGGAAGGCGCCCCGGAGCACAGCGTTCCCGTGATGGTGCTGCTGCACGGCAACACCAACGACCCCCGCACCCAGGCCGAGACTTCCGGCTTCATCCAGGTGGCCGCCCAGGACCGCTTCTTCGTGGTGGAAATGGAATGGCAGGGCAGCCCCAACTACCAGGCCATGGGTCACGACGGCGTGGAAACCGTCCTGTATCAGCTGTTCGCCAAATATCCCCAGCTGGATCCGTCCCGGGTGTATGCCGAAGGCCTCAGCGCCGGTTCCATTACGGCCACGGCCCTGGGCATCAAGAAATCCCACATCTTCACCGCTGTGGGCGGTCACTCCGGCGGTATCTTTGCCGGCGCCTTCAAGGGCTATTCCACCTTCGACGCCCTCTGGGCCGAGGCCACGCAGAAGCGCGGCGCCGTGGAAGTGCCCTACTGCTCCGTGCTGGGCACCAAGGACAATGTAGTTCCCTATATCAAGCCCGACAACTGGAAGGGCAACAACTACCTCAATGCCTGGAACGCCTATCAGCAGATGAACGGCATGGAGGTAGTGAGCGAGCTGGACTTCTCCGTGGACCCCGTCTTCGGCCAGCAGCTGCAGGACCGCGAAACGCTTGTTACCAACAAGGGAGACGGCATTGTGGTCGAAACCGGCCAGCTTTACAAAGGCGATGTTCCACTAATAAAAATAGTGGCCGTAATTGACTACGGCCACTGGAATTTTCAGCCCACTGCAAGGATTATGTGGGACTATTTCAAGCAGTTCCGGAGAGACCCCGAAACCAAGAAACTTGTTTACTTGACAAGCAGTACGCGGTGAACGGGCGTCTCGGCTGCGGCGGCTTCGGCCTGCACGGTGCAGCGGATGTCGCGGGAAGAGGCGCCGAACTGGAAGTTGTAGATACCTGCATCTACCACCCAGGCGCTCTTTTCCTCGTCGAAGGAAGCCAGCTCTGAGGTAGGGAAGGTGAGGGTGATCACCTGGCTTTCGCCGGGGGCCAGCTTGGCGGTCTTGCCATAAGCCTTGAGTTCCTTCACGGGCTTGTCCAGGGTGCTGGCGGGAGCGCTCACGTACAGCTGTACGGCTTCCTTGCCGGCCACGGAACCGCAGTTCTTGACGGTGACGGTGGCGGTGATGGTTTTGCCGTCGTTCTGCACGCCGGGCTCGCTGTATTCGAAGCTGGTGTAGCTGAGACCATAGCCGAAGGGATAGGAGACGGGCAGGTTCTGCTTGTCGAACCAGCGGTATCCTACGTAAATACCTTCTTCATACTTGGTTACGTCTACGTCCTTCTTGCCCACGTCCTCGCGACGGTTCATGAAGTACACTTCGTCGGCGTTGTCCACGGGGAAGTTCCTGGAGGAAGCGGCGTCCATCAGGTTCACGGGGAAGGTCATAGGAAGCTTGCCGGAAGGGCTTTCGACACCGGTGAGGATGTCTGTAACGGAGTTGCCGCCTTCCTGACCGGCCTGCCAGGCCAGCAGGACAGCGTCGGGAATGTTTTTCCAGGAAGCGGTCTCGATGACACCGCCCACGTTCAGGACAACGACTACCTTCTTACCTGCGGCGTGGAAGGCCGTGGTGACGGAGTTCAGGAGCTTGCGCTCGCTGGGGCTCAGGACGAAGTCGGCGCTGGTGCGGTCGAAGAATTCACCGCTGTTGCGGCCGAAGGTGATGATGGCAACGTCGTTCTTGAGGGCCGATCCGGCTAGCTCTACGGCATTGGGAACCAGTTCCGTGGGGCGGGGGACCGGGTAGAAGGCGGCCAGCATGTCATTCGGGTCGAAGCCGGCCCTGAAGGCTGCCGCTTCGTCGGCGATATGCTTCTGTACCTTGTCTTTCTTGGAGTCGTCCACGTTGAAACCGGCGTTCTTGAGGCCGTCCAGCAGGGACACGGTATAGGCGCGGTTTACGTTGCCGGAACCGGTGCCGCCGGCGATGAAGTCATAAGCGGTGCAGCCGAATACGGCCACGTTTTTCACGTCCTTGAGGGGCAGTACGCCGTTATTCTCCAGGAGGACCATGCCTTCCAGGGCGCTCTGGCGGGTAACCTGGGCGTGGGCTTTCAGGTCCGGCTTGTTGCTGTAGGCGTAACCCTTGGTCTTGGGGCTGCGCTTGACCAGTTCCAGGCAGCGGGTGACGCACACATCCAGTTCTTCCTCGGTGAGGGTACCGGCGGCGATGGCGTCCATGATCTGCTGATACTGCAGGGCGGTTCCCGGCTGCAGCATGTCGTTGCCGGCGGCAATCTGTTTGGCGCCGTCGTCTCCGCCGTACCAGTCGGTCATGACCAGGCCCTTGAAGCCCCATTCGTCACGCAGGACGGTGGTGAGGAGTTCCTTGCTCTGGGAAGTGTAGGTGCCGTTGATCTTGTTGTAAGAGCTCATGATGGTCCAGGGATCGGCCTCTTTCACCGTGATCTCAAAGCCCTTGAGGTAAATCTCGCGCTGGGCGCGGGGACTGATGACGGCGTTGTTGCCGGTACGGTTGGTCTCCTGGTTGTTGTAGGCGAAGTGCTTTACGGAAGTACCAACATCGTTCTTCTGGACGCCACGGACATAGGCGGCGGCGGTCTTGCCGGCTACCACGGGATCCTCGGAGTAATACTCGAAGTTACGGCCGTTGAGCGGGTTGCGGTGGATGTTGAGGGCGGGAGCCAGGTAAACGTCGGCTCCGTATTCGTGCACTTCCTGGCCCATGGATTCGCCTACGCTCTCGACCAGTTCCTGGTTCCAGGTGCTGGCCAGCAGGGTGCCGATGGGGAAGTGGGTGCAGTAATAGGTGTTGGGGTCCCCGGGACGGGTGGGGTTGATGCGAAGACCGGCAGGGCCGTCGGCCAGCACGATGCTGGGGATGCCCAGGCGGGGGATAGGATAGGTGGTACCGGCAGCACCGGGAACGATGTCCTCGGTGGCGCCCACGACGGCGGTACCGCCGTCCATTCCGGCCATACCCATGCCGATGACAAAATGAGCTTTTTCTTCCAGCGTCATGGCCTTGAGCACTTTCTTCACGGAAGAGTTGGCCAGCTGGGGTTCGCCGCTCTGGCAGCCTGCAAGGGCAAGGGCAGCGGCGGAAAGAAGGAGGATTTTCTTCATGATATAATAATGGTATCGGTTTTTGTGTCGTTTGCGCAAATATAAGTCAAAAAGAAGAAACTGAAATGCTTTTGCACAAAATAGAAAAACTTTTGAACACGGAATAACGTATCTTTGCATCAATGATAACCATTAACACTATTTCACTTATATGAAGAAAGCTTTATTGACCCTTGCCGCCCTCGGTGCGGCCTGTGTCGCCTTTGCCCAGCCCAAGCTGCAGGAGAACAACATCGAAGAGATTCTCCAAGCTATGACCCTGCAGGAAAAAGCCACCCTGCTGGTGGGCGGCGCCAACGCCGCTATCGTGAACGGCGTCACCTCCGGGGTGTCGGCCAACATCCCCGGCGCAGCCGGCAACACCCGCAACATCGACCGTCTGGGCATTCCCGTGACGGTGCTGGCCGACGGCCCCGCCGGCCTGCGCATCCAGCCCACCCGCCAGGGTGACAGCCAGACTTACTATTGCACCGGTTTCCCGGTAGGTACCCTGCTGGCCAGCTCCTGGGACCTGTCCCTGATGGAAGACGTGACCAAAGCCATGGGTAACGAGGTCCTGGAATACGGCGTAGACGTGCTCCTGGCCCCCGGCATGAACATCCACAGAAATCCGCTGTGCGGCCGTAACTTCGAGTACTTCTCGGAGGATCCGCTCCTTTCCGGTAAGATGGCTGCCGCTTATGTGAAGGGTATCCAGAGCAACGGTGTGGGTACTTCCATCAAGCACTATGCTGCCAACAACCAGGAAACCAACCGCAACGAGGATGACGCCATCATTTCCCAGCGCGCCCTGCGTGAAATCTACTTGAAAAACTTCGAGATTGCCGTGAAAGAGGCTCAGCCCTGGACCGTGATGAGCTCCTATAACAAACTGAACGGCGACTACACCCAGCAGAGCGAAGGCCTGCTCACCACCGTCCTGCGTGACGAATGGGGCTTCAAGGGCATCGTGATGACCGACTGGGGAAACAAGGCCGGCACCGTCAAGAGCACCAAGGCCGGCAACGACCTCATGGAACCCGGCAGCCAGAGCGAGATTGACCGCATCGTCGCCGGTGTGCAGGACGGCACCATTTCCCAGGAGGAACTGGACCGCAACGTACGCAACATGCTCACCTACATCGTGCGCACCCCCCGCTTCAAGGGATATAAGTTCTCCAACAAGCCGGATCTGAAAGCCCACGCCGCTGTGGCCCGCAAAGCTGCCGGAGAAAGCATCGTCCTGCTCCGCAACGAAGGCGCCCTCCCGCTTTCCGGGAATGAGAAAGTTGCCCTCTACGGCGTCTCTTCCATCGACTTCGTGGCCGGCGGTACCGGTTCCGGAGACGTGAACAAGGCCTACGTGGTGAACATGGTCCAGGGTATGAAAAATGCCGGCTTCAAGCTGGACAAGTCCCTGGTGGATTTCTACACCGCCTACCAGGCCTATGACAATGCCCAGTCGGCCGTTTCCGGCGCCACCTTCTCCTGGTTCATGCGCCGCAAACTCTCCGAGGTAGCCATCCCCGAGGCCGGTATCGCCAATCAGGCCAAGGCCAATGACGTGGCCGTTGTTGTGCTGGGCCGCAACGCCGGTGAAGGCGCCGACCGCAAGATGATGGACGACTTCGAACTCACCTCCGTGGAGCGCACGCTCCTGCAGAACGTGAGCGCCAGCTACCACGCCGCCGGCAAGAAGGTGATCGTGGTCCTGAATGTGGGCGGTGTCATCGAGACCAACTCCTGGAAGAACCTGGTAGACGCCATCGTGCTCCCTTGGAGCCCCGGTCAGGAAGGCGCCAACGCCGTGGCCGATGTCCTCACCGGCAAGGTGAACCCTTCCGGCAAGCTGCCCATGACTTTCCCCATCAACTTCATGGACCATCCGTCCAGCGCCAACTTCCCCTACAACTACAATGCGTCGTCTACCCGCAGTTTCTTCTGGGGCCCTCGTCAGCCGCAGAAGGACGTAGACTATACCAAGTATGAGGAAGGCATCTGGGTGGGTTACCGTCACTTCGTCACCCGCGACGTAGAGGTTTCCTATCCCTTCGGCTATGGCCTCAGCTACACCAATTTCGCCTACAGCAAGCCCGTTGTGAAGGCTACTGCCGACGGCTTTACCGCCAGCGTAACCGTTACCAACACCGGTTCCGTAGCCGGTAAGGAAGTGGTGGAACTCTATGTGAGCGCCCCTGCAGGCGGCCTGGAGAAACCCGCCCGCGAACTGAAGGCTTTCGGCAAGACGAAAGAGCTGAAACCCGGTGAAAGCCAGACCCTCACCCTCAAGGTTTCTGCCTACGAGCTGGCTTCCTTCAATGAGGCTGCCAGCGCCTGGGAAACCGCTGCCGGCAAGTACAATGTACAGTTCGGCGCTTCCGTGGAGGACATCCGCTGCGCCGCGGTCTTTACCCTCAAGAAGGCCCAGAACTGGCCTGTGCACAACGTGCTGGCTCCGGCGAAGTAAGGGCATTTGTCGAAGAAAAGGGGGTGTTGGTCGAAAAGCGGCCTCACCCCCTTGCTTTTTGCCTTACTTTTGCTTCCGGAAATCGCAAAAAAGACAAAAAGCATATGAAAAAGACTGTCATAACCCTCCTTGCCGCGCTCATAAGCCTGAGCGCCCTGGCCCAGAAGACCACCGTAAAAGGCGTTGTGCTGGATTCCCTTACCCGCGCAGGCGAACCGGCCGCCATCCTGCAGTTCTACCGCCTGCCGGACCTGGACAAGGCCGTGGCCTTCACCACCACCGACGAAGAAGGCAATTTCTCCCACAGTTTTACCCTGGAGGGAGACTATGTGCTGGTATTTGACAACCTGGGCCGCCAGGTACAGCGCCGCAGTTTCACCGTTCCCTCCGACACCGACGTGGTGGACCTGGGGGAAATCCTGGCCCAGGACAGCGCCGAGATGCTGAAGGCCGGCCAGGTGACCGCCATGCGCCCGCTGGTGAAAATGGAAGTGGACAAGATGACCTATAATGTGGAGGACGACGTGGACTCCAAGACCAGCACCGTACTGGACATGCTGCGCAAGGTGCCCATGGTTTCCGTGGACGGCCAGGACAACATTTCCGTGAACGGCAGCAGCAGTTTCCAGGTGTACGTGGACGGCAAGCCCAACCAGATGATGAGCCAGAACGCCTCCACCATCTTCAAGATGATGCCCGCCAGCACCGTGAAGAATATCGAAGTAGTCACCAACCCTGGCGTCAAGTATGACGCAGAGGGTGTAGGCGGGGTGCTCAACATCACCACCAACAAGGAGGTGACGGGCGGCACTTCTGCAGCCGACGGTTTCTACGGCACGGTGACGGCCATGGGGTCCACCCGCGGCGGCGGTGCCGGCGTGAGCGCCAGCCTCCAGAAAGGGAAGCTGAGTGCCAGCATCAACGCCAACGGCATGTACAACATCTCCAAGGGAACCACCTCCGACATGGAGCGTACCCAGGACAGCGGCTTCTCCACCAGCACCCATACCACTTCTGACATGAGCATGCCCATGGTCATGGTCAACGCCAGCGCCAGCTATGAGATCGACACGCTGAATCTGGTTAGCGCCACCGTGGGCGTGATGCATTTCGGGATGAAAAACAGCAGCGGCATCACCAACACCATCATCACCTCCCCCGGCTCCGACCCCTTCAGCTACACCGGAACCACCGAGAGCATGAATAACCGCACCAGCATCTCCCTGGGAGCCGATTACCAGCATCTCTGGGCCGATGCTCCCGGCCGAAGCCTCGTTGTGAGCTACCAGTTCAACGGAGCCCCTTCTGTGAACAACAGCCTGAACACCTTCGACGGCAGCTCCGTCGCCAGCTTCGACCTCACGGACCGCAAGAGCCTGGGCACCACCGGCTCCTACGACCACACCGTCCAGGCCGATTTCACCACCCCGCTGGTGGGTAGCGCCCTTACCCTGAACGCCGGTGCCAAGTACATCTACCGGCACAATTCTTCGAACCAGACGGACTACCTGTGGAACGGCAGTTCCTTCGTGGAGAACCCCGCTTCCAGCCTGCAGTACGACTTCTACAACCGCATCGGCGCCGCCTATACCGAACTGGACGCCAAACTGGGCAACTGGGGCCTCAAGGCCGGCGTGCGCTACGAGCACACCTGGCAGTCCTACAATTCATCGGCCATGACCAGTCCCTTCAGCGTGAACTATGGCAACCTGGTTCCTTCGGCCAGCGTCCAGTGGAGCCCTACTCCTACCCAGAATATCGGCATCAGCTACAACATGCGCATCAGCCGTCCGGGCATTTCCTACCTGAACCCGTATGTGGATACCTCGGACCCCACCGCCCGCAGCTACGGTAACAGCGACCTGGATACCGAAAAGGGCCACAACATCTCCCTGGTGTACAACTTCTACTCGCCCAAGGTGATGGTGAACGCCACCCTGCGCCAGAGCTATACGGGCAATGGAATATCGGCCTACAGCTTCTACGACGACAACAACGTCCTGAACACCACCTACGGCAACATCGTGAGCAGCAGCTCTACCGGCCTCAATGCCTTCCTGATGGTGACGCCGGGCTCCACCACCCGCATCACGCTGAACGGCGGCGTCAGCTACAACAACCTCAGCAGTTCTGTCCTGAATCAGAAGAACAGCGGCTGGAGCTACAATGTGATGGCCGGCGTACAGCAGACCCTTCCTGCCGATTTCCGCATCAGCGCCAACCTTCTGCTCATGGGGGACCGCGTGAACCTGCAGGGCTATTCCAGCGGTATGCGTGCCGGCATCCTGGGCATTACCAAGACCTTCCTGGACGACCGCCTGAGCCTGTCCCTGAACGGCATCCTGCCCCTGATGAAGGGCCTGGAGATGAATATGGAAAGCTATACAAAGGGCAACGGCTTCACCAGCTACAGCAGCCAGCAGATTCCCCTGAAAGCCATTACCTTCCAGATCAGCTGGACTTTCGGCAAGCAGGGCAACTACAGCACCAAGAAAGCCCGCCGTTCCATCGAGAACGAGACCCAGCTGAACAGCAGCACCGCAGCAGAAAGCATGAGCAGTATTATGGGAATGTAATTTTCATTATCTTTGCAAAGTATGCACAGCAAGAGCCACAGAAACTTAGTCATCAACACCACCCAGATTGTTGTCTGGGTAGGTGTTTTTCTGGTTCCGGCCATCGTTACGGGAACCATGACCGGCTCCCTGGAACAAGCGATGAAGGTTTTCACGGCGGGTGCCATGCTCCTGCTTCCGGCTTTTTTCATCTACGGCATCAACTATTATTATCTGGTGCCCAAACTGCTTCACGGCGGCCGTGCCAGGTGGTTTTATATCATCAACGGCTGTATTATCGTGGGCTGGCTGTTGTGGGATTTCCTTTCCAAACGTCCCGAGTTTCCCAAAGAAGTGGTGGACCAGTTTGGCCAGCAGGGCGTATGGGCCATGTATGTGGGCGCCATCCTGCTTCGATTCTTTGTCCAGTGCCTGCTGATCCTGCTGGCGGTGGGGCTTCGCCACATCATGCGTGCCAACGAGACGGTTGTGGCCGAGCTCACCTGGCTCAAGGCCCAGCTTAATCCGCATTTCCTCTTCAATACGCTCAACAACATCTCCTCCCTCACGCAGATTGACGCCGACAAGGCACAGGAGAGCATAGGCCAGCTGAGCGACCTGCTGCGCTACGCGCTCTACGACAGCGAGGCCGACAAAGTCCCGCTGGCGGCCGAGATGGAATTCATGAGCAACTATGTGGACCTGATGGCCCTCCGCTGCAACGAACTCACCACGGTGCAGAAGGAATTCAATGTGCCGCAGGAGCATGTGGAAGTGGCGCCCCTGCTCTTCATATCCCTGGTGGAAAATGCCTTCAAGCACGGGGTCAACGCCCGCTATCCGTCTTATGTAAAGGTAAAGATGTATTACACGGGCGGAAAAGTCTGGTTCTCCTGTTCCAACAGCGTATTCTATAACAGCAAGCCCGTCGAGATTGTGAAAAAGAGCGACCACGTGGGCTCCGGGATCGGACTGGAAAACATGAAGCGCCGGCTGGAGCTTCTCTATCCGGGACGATATACCTATGACTGGGTGGAGGAAAAGGGAGACTATACCGTGGTTGTTTCGCTGCAGGTATGAGGACGCTTCGCTGCATAGTGGTGGATGATGAGCCCCTGGCCGTAAAGATGCTGGAGGGCTTCGTTGCACGTACCCCTTTCCTGGAACTGGCGGCTTCTTTCAATGACCCGGTGCTGGCGCTGTCGGAAATTCGTTCCCAAACGCCGGACCTGGTGTTTCTGGACATCCAGATGCCGGATCTGGACGGGATGGAACTTTCCCGCATGCTGCCGGAAGGCACCCGTGTCATCTTTACCACCGCCTTCAAGCAATACGCCTTCGAGAGCTATGAGGTAAGCGCCCTGGACTTTCTCCTCAAACCTATCCGTTACCAGAAATTCCTGGAAGCGGCGCAGAAAGCGCAGGAATGGTTCGCGCTCAAGCAGGCGGCCGCTCCCGCCCTGTCCGAAGAGAAGACATCGGCCTTCATCAAGGTGGAGGGCGTGTTGCGTAAAGTGGATTTTGCCGATATCCTGTATGTGGAAGGGATGCGGGACTATGTGATGTTCCACCTCTCTTCCGTGCGGCAGCCCCTGGTTTCGCACCTGACGATGAAAGCCGTGGAAGAAATGCTGCCCGCCAAGACCTTCATGCGCATCCACCGTTCCTTTGTGGTTAACCTGGAACAAATCACAAGCGTCTCCGCCCAGGGAGACCTGAAGCTGGGAGACGCTCTGTTACATGTGTCGGATGGCTACCGGGAGGCCTTTGACAATTATCTGAAAGGCCTTACTTCTTAAACCAGTCCAGGCATTGGGCGCACAGGGCCGAGATTTCGTCCCATTTGCCGGCAGCGATTGTTTCCTTGGGGAAGAGCTTGGAGCCCATGCCCACGGCGGTGACGCCGCTCTTGGCCCAGGTGGAAAGATTCTCCTGCGTGGGTTCAACTGCGCCGGTGGCCATGACCATGGCCCAGGGCAGGGGAGCCAGGATGTTCTTGACAAAGGCGGGGCCGCCAACCGTACCGGCGGGGAAGACCTTCACCAGGTCGCAGCCGCGCTCCTGGGCGTGAATGATCTCGGTAACGGTACCGCAACCGGGGCTATAGGGTACGCCGCGGCGGTTGGCCAGGGTAATGACCTCATCCACGCAGCAGGGGCTTACCAGGAAATCGGCGCCCATCTGCAGATACAGGGCGGCGGTGGGGGCGTCCAGGATGGTGCCGGCGCCCAGAGCCATTTCGGGGCACTCCTTGCGCACGAAAGCCATCACTTCCTTGAAAACCTCGTGTGCGCCGTCTCCGCGGTTGGTGAATTCGAAGGCGCGGATGCCGCCGTCGTAGCAGGCCTTGACGACCTTCTTGGTGAGTTCTGCGTCCTTGTTGTAGAATACCGGCACGATGCCCGTATTGCGGATGATACCGATGGTATCGATTTTATTGAACTTGCTCATAGATTCTTCACTACGTTCAGAATGACAGTTAGCGCGATACACGGCCGGAACCGCCGCCTTTGATGAGACCTTCGACTTCGGCCACGGTGACGCGGTTGTAGTCTCCCAGGATGGTGTGCTTGAGGCAGGAAGCGGCAGCGGCGAATTCGATGGCTTCCTGGTCGGTTTCATAGGCCAGCAGACCGTAGAGGAGGCCGCCCATGAAGGAGTCTCCGCCGCCCACGCGGTCTACGATATGGGTGATGTCGTAGCGGCGGCTCTGCCA
>Ga0310696_10004692_pt1 | contig 16698 bp, 9 predicted proteins | sample AusTroGonzalo_MG_4_FD_203885 | JGI IMG/M metagenome (GOLD analysis project Ga0310696, IMG submission 203885) | Bovine rumen microbial communities from tropical cattle in Woodstock, Queensland, Australia - Gonzalo_02 (v2) (version 2) | ecosystem: Host-associated > Mammals > Digestive system >...
ACGTTTTTGCCGTCCACACGCTCGTAATTAATTGAATCCATTATCTGTCGGATCAGGTGTATACCCAATCCACCTATACCTCGCTCTTCGGCCGATAAGGTAGTGTCGACCTCGCCCTTGGTTGTAGGATCGAAGGGGGTGCCGCTGTCGCTGATTACAAACTTCAGTTGTTCATTGTTGGCTTCGGCATCGATGTCTACATCGCCCTTTGTTCCTGCAGGGTAGGCATAGCTCATGACATTGACCACAGCCTCCTCGATGGCGAGGTTAAGCTTGAATGTGGTACCCATGTCGAATCCAACGTTCTCGCAGACTTCTTCTACGAACATTCCAAGTTCGGTTGTTGCCTGCACATCGTTAGGTAGAGTAATATGACGTTGGTACTGCATAGTTAGGTTTTATTTAATATATTATTCTAGATATGTGTAACCGTATAATCCACTGCGATAGTTTGACAGGAATTCCTTGCCCTCTTCGAGCGAGATCTTACCCTGCTTGACGCTCTTGGCAACCCAAACCTCAAGTTGGCGAACCAGTTTCTTGGGGTCGTATTGTACGTAATCGAGTACCTCAGCTACTGTTTCACCATCGATAATCTGATCGATGTGATAGTTGCCGTCTTTTACAGAAATGTGTACGGCATTGGTGTCGCCGAACAAATTATGCATGTCACCCAAAATCTCCTGATAAGCACCTACAAGGAAAACGCCAAGGTAGTAAGGCTCGCTCTTCTTGAGTGCATGAACAGGCAGTGAGTGTGAGTTGTTGCGGTTTGTAACAAAGTTGGCCACCTTACCATCACTGTCGCAGGTAATATCCTGGAGTGTTGCATTACGTGTGGGACGCTCATCAAGTCTCTGGATAGGCATGATGGGGAAGAGCTGATCGATGGCCCAGCTATCGGGCAGGCTCTGGAACAGTGAGAAATTGCAGAAGTACTTGTCGGCCAGCAATTTATCAATGTTCATCAACTCCTCAGGGATGTGCTTCAGGCTCTTTGTGAGGATGTTAATCTCATGACAAACACTCCAATACATTGCCTCAATCTCAGCACGTGTCTTAAGATCTACGATACCATGTGAGAACAGGTCGAGAACCTCTTCGCGTATCTGCTCGGCATCGTGCCAGTCTTCAAGTACGTTGCGTGGTGAGAGATTATCCCAGATCTCATACAGATCCTTTACCAGCTGGTGGGCATTCTCATCTGGCTCATACTCTTCAGGCATTTCTGGCAGCGATGCTGTTTCAAGTACATCGATTACCAGTACCGAGTGATGGGCAGCCAGTGAACGGCCACTCTCGGTGATGATATTGGGATGTGGCAGATTATTCTTGTTAGCTGCATCCACAAAAGTATATATACAGTCGTTTACGTACTCCTGGATAGAGTAGTTTACTGAGCTTTCGCTTGATGGTGAACGGGTGCCGTCGTAGTCAACACCAAGTCCGCCACCACAGTCAACAAAGTCTACATTGTATCCCATCTTGTGCAGCTGGATGTAGAACTGTGATGCCTCACGAAGAGCAGTCTGGATTCGGCGTATCTTAGTAATCTGGCTACCTATGTGGAAATGGATAAGGCGCAGACAGTCGCGCATGTCCTTCTTGTCAAGAAGTTCCAGAGCTTCAAGAAGTTCTGCACTTGTCAGACCGAACTTTGAAGCATCGCCTCCGCTCTCTTCCCATTTTCCTGAACCGCTAGAAGCAAGCTTTATGCGGATACCGATGTTTGGACGGATTCCCATCTTCTTTGCTACCTTTGCGATGATCTCGAGTTCGTTAAGCTTCTCTACCACAATGAAGATGCGCTTACCCATCTTCTGTGCCAGTAAAGCCAGCTCGATGTAACTCTGGTCTTTATATCCATTGCAGACGATAATAGAATCACTTTGGCACTGTACGGCAATAACAGCATGCAGCTCGGGCTTTGAACCAGCCTCTACACCAAGGTTGAACTTCTTTCCGTGAGAGATGATTTCCTCAACTACTGGCTGTATCTGGTTTACCTTGATTGGATATACTACGTAGTTCTCACCCTTGTAATCGTACTCCTGGGCTGCCTTCTTAAAGCAACTCCATGTCTTTTCGATACGGTTATCAAGAATATCGGGGAAACGCAGCAGTACTGGGGGAGTGACATCACGCAGTGCCAGCTCGTCCATCACCTCACGCAGATCAATCTGAGTGTTGTTCTTACAAGGTGTGACGTAGACATCGCCCTTATCGTTGATGCCGAAATAGGAAGTGCCCCAACCGTTTATGTTATAAAGCTCCTTCGAATCCTCTATCGTCCATTTTTTCATATATCAAGTATTTCTTTTATCTTATCAACACTTATTTTTATTTTCTCGTAATTGTCCATCAGGCTTACATCGAGTGTGTACTTTGCTTTGCTATAGTACGGCTCGCGTTTGTCAAGCTGCTGGCGGATAAATGTTATCAGCTCTTCTGGACTTTTACCCTTAATGAGCGGGCGTTCTACCTTTCCCATAAGCAGATGGTTGTATAACACCTCTGGATCGGCCTTTAGATATACTGTTTGGCCTTGTTGGTTCAGGTAGTCCATATTGTCAAAGAAGCATGGTGTTCCACCACCACAGCTGATTATTACATTCTCGAACTCAGCCACCTCATGCAGCATGTTGTATTCCATCTTGCGGAAGCCTTCTTCACCTTTTTCGGCAAATATCTGTGCCACGGTCTTGCGCATGCGGCTTTCGATATACCAGTCCAGGTCGTAGAATGTTGCACCTAACTCTTTTGAGAGCGCTTTGCCGATAGTTGTCTTACCGGCCCCCATATAGCCTATCAGGATAATACGATTCATGCCTTATGCTGTTGCCTTTTTGGTAGTTCTCTTTCTTGTTGTCTTTTTGCTCTTGTCATCGCCTTTCAATGCCTCAAGATCCTCAATTACCTTCATGCACTCTGCATAGGTTAGTTCCTTTACATTCTCGTGCATTGTTTTTGGCAGACGGTAGTTCTTACCATCGTATGACAGGTATGGACCATAAAGACCGTTCATAATCTCGAGTTTGGGGTCCTCGAGGAAGAACTTCAGATGCTTGGCAGCCTCGGCTCTACGTTTCTCCTGAATCAGGGTTATAGCCTCGTCAAGAGTGATTGCCATTGGGTCTATATCCTTAGGTAGCGATGCAAACATGTTCTCATGCTTTACATATGGTCCAAAACGACCAGCTCCAACGCTAACAGATGAACCCTCGAACTCGCCAAGTTCGCGAGGCAGTTTAAACAGCTCAACAGCATCTTCGAGTGTTATTGTCTCCATACTCAGCTCCTTTGGTAACTGGGCAAAAAGTGGCTTATCCTTGTCCTCAGACGAACCAATCTGTACCACAGGTCCAAATCTACCTATCTTGACATATACGGGACGACCAGTCTTTGGGTCATTGCCAAGCAGGCGCTCGCCGGCTTTGAACTTCTGACGGCTGTTCATTGTCTCTTCAACTGTGGGCTCGAAGCTCTTGTAGAATTGCTTCATCATATCCTTCCACTGCTCGTCGCCCTCGGCTATCTTATCGAAGTCTTGCTCAACCTTTGCAGTGAAGTTGTAATCCATAATCTCACTGAAGTTCTCCATCAGGAAATCATTTACTACAGTGCCTATATCAGTTGGAATGAGCTTGCCCTTGTCCGAACCGGCCATCTCTTTACGTGTCTTCTGTGTAATCTGCTTACCCTTAAGCTGATATATTGAATAGAAACGCTCTTCGCCTTTCTTGTCACCCTTCATTACGTATTCACGCTGCTGGATGGTAGAAATGGTTGGTGCATAGGTTGAAGGACGGCCAATACCAAGTTCTTCCATCTTATGTACCAGACTTGCTTCGGTATAGCGCTGTGGTCCTACGCTGAAACGCTCGGTGGCAAGAATCTCGCGACGTACAAGCTCCTGTCCTTTCTTCATGGCAGGCAGAGAGTGGCTGTAGTCCTCTGATGTCTCGTCATCATCTGATGACTCACGATATACCTTGATGAAACCGTCGAACTTAACAACCTCGCCCTGAGCAGTGAATACCTCTTCAATATCATCGCTCTTGATGGTGATAGTTGTCTTTTCTATTTCAGCGTCAGCCATCTGGCTGGCAATTGTACGTTTCCAAATCAGCTCGTACAAGCGCTTCTCCTGAGCACTGCCCTCAATGTTGGCCTTCTCCATGTACGATGGGCGGATGGCCTCGTGAGCCTCCTGAGCACCTTTAGAGCTTGTGTGATATTTACGAGTCTTACTGTAGTTCTCGCCATACAGGTCGATAATCTCTTTCTTGCTGGCATTCAAGCATAGCTGTGAAAGGTTTACAGAGTCTGTACGCATGTATGTGATACGTCCGCTCTCGTATAAGTGCTGGGCAATCATCATGGTCTGACTTACAGAATAGCCAAGTTTACGAGCAGCCTCCTGTTGCAGTGTTGATGTGGTGAAGGGGGGGGCTGGTGTTCGCTTCATTGGCTTCTTTGTGATAGCCTCAACGGTGAATGTTGTTGTCTTGCACTTCTCAAGGAACTCTATTACCTCTGATTCGGTCTTGAAGCGCTTACTAAGCTGTGCCTTTACTTCTGAAGCCGATCCGTCAGGATTTGCAATAGCAAACACACCGCTAACACTGTAGTATGGCTCGGTTACAAAGTTTTGAATCTCACGCTCGCGTTCAACTATAAGTCTAACAGCTACACTCTGTACACGTCCTGCTGAAAGGGCGGGCTTAACTTTACGCCAAAGTACTGGAGACAGTTTGAAACCAACCAGACGGTCAAGCACGCGACGTGCCTGCTGGGCATTAACTAAATCCATATTGATATGGCGTGGATGCTCGATGGCATCAAGAATGGCTGTTTGAGTAATTTCGTGGAATACAATACGATTGGTCTTTTCTTTATCCAGTCCGAGCACCTCGCACAGATGCCATGAAATAGCTTCTCCCTCACGGTCCTCATCGGATGCCAACCATACAGTCTTTGCGTTTGCAGCTTTTCCTCTTAAGTCTTCTACCAGTTTAACTTTTTCTTCTGGAATTTCATATTCTGGTTCCAGTGTCTTGTCATCTATACTGATTTCCTTCTTCTTCAAGTCGCGGATGTGTCCATAGCTCGACATAACCTTGAAATCCTTCCCTAGGAATTTTTCAATGGTTTTTGCCTTTGCGGGTGACTCCACTATCACTAAGTTCTTTTGCATATTTCTGTCGCGTTATATTTCTTTCGGGCTGCAAAAGTAAGCAAAAAACTCTCTTTCACCTTATTAATATAGAAGATTTTTGTTTTATTAACAATTCTGGGCTAAGAAGCGATGTACTGCCTGGCGTATGGAACGAAGTCCAAAACGCTCAACATAAACTTCGTTTAGGGGTATCCATTGCAGATTGGCAGCATCATCGGCAGCCGTTACTGCAGCATTCTCATCAACATGACATATAAAGAACAAGTCGAGAGTATGTATGTCCATGCCCGAGTATCGATATACGTTGGGTATCGAGAATAGATACTCTACGGTTTCAGGATTGATAACAAGTCCTGTTTCTTCCTTTATTTCTCTAACCATACCCTCTTCGGCATTTTCTTCGTTGTCTACGAATCCGCCAGGAAGATCGAGTGTGCCTTTTTCGGGCTCTTTGCCTCTGGTTGCAACAAGCAGCTCGCCTTTTGCATTCAGGATGAATGCTGCTGTTGATGCGCGTGGGTTCTGATAGAATGTAAAACCACACTGAGCGCAATGACGGCTCAATGCATTATGGATTTCAAAGTCCTGACTGCCACATTTCGGACAGAATCGGAACACTTCTAAAGGATGCTCGGTCATATGTATTACCAGTTGTCTGTTCTAAATGGGAATAATGGTAGATTAGCTCCGTTCTTAACGTTGCCTATCTGGAAGTTGCGGAAACAATAACGTACGGCCACTGGGTTCTTTACATCCGGAGAGGTTAGTTTGATGGCCTCGTCCCAATAACCGCCTCCTGGTTGCCAGAAGTGTACGGCCTTGGCAGGATAGAAGACTTTGTCTTCGCCTGCAATCTCGAACCCTTGAATGTCCTCGAATGGGGCATCGGTATGGTAGTTGTTTTCAAGATGTATGTAAACGGTGTCGTCTTTGATATTCATATCCTTGTAAGTAGAGCTCTTATAGAGTACGTTCTCAAAGCCATAGTCACGATTCAGCGCTGTATATGCCAATCGTTCGCCAACCTGCTGCTTCTGTGCAGGATGAATCTGGCTAAACTCGTAAGGGTAAACAAGGTCGTTTATACATACCAACGAGCTGTTGGGGATAATCTGCTGGGCCTTGAACTGCTGTTCGCGAAGCAAGGCGCCACTAAGGCCATTGTTATCATCATCGTAGCGATATGGAGCAATCTGTACAAAGTAGAATGGAATCTCTCCTAGCTTAAATTGGCTACGCCACTGTTCTACCAAAAGCTTCAAACGTTTAGAGTACTGATCGCCTGGGTCACCTACGTTCGAACATCCCTGATAATACAGAATGCCCTTGACGGTGAAGTTCAGAATGGGGTTGAATGTTCCATTTCCCCAAAGCAGAGAACGCAGATAGTCGTATTGTGACCACTTTTTACTAATAGCTAATGAGTCGGTAGGGTCATCTGTATATTTCTCGAGATTTTCCTTTGTCAACCAGCTTTCAACACGTGATCCACCTTTATTTGCTTCAATCAGTCCTATGGGAATGTCGAGTGCCTGATGCATAGTGCGGGCGAAAAAATAACCTGTGGCTGAGAATTCACCGACAGTTTTTGGTGAGCATACGCGCCATTCGCACTGGGCATCGTTCAGGGGTTTTGATGACATGACGCTTGGAATTTTTACAGAGCGTACGGCATCGTGATTCTTTGCATCAATTACAACCTGATTATAATCTTTTACGGGACACATCCAAAAGCCCTTTACAGGCATCTCCATGTTCGATTGGCCTGCACATACCCATACTTCGCCGGCAAGAATGTTGTTTATGGTTAACTTGTCGCCATCGTCGAATGTTATCGAGAGTGGGGTGTAGCTGGCCTTAGGAGTCTTTACCTTTACTAACCACTCGCCTTGTTTGTTGGCTTTTGTTGTAGTGGCTTCATTGCTCCACGATGTGGTAATCTTTATGGTTTGGTTAGGTTTTGCCCATCCCCAAAGTCGGGCTTCTGTTTGCTGCTGTAGCACCATGTTGTCGCCAATCATGTGCGGCAATCTTACTTTTGCCTGAGCATTGAATGCTAATGCTACAAGAGCAACTATTAATGCGATTTTCTTCATTTTTTTATCATTAGTTTCAAGTTTATGGGGACAAAGATACAAAAATAAAAATAAAATCATTACCTTTGCACCGCGATTAACATATATTTTATTATATTTTGATATGTATTTTACAGGAATTATAATAGCTGTGAGCACGTTTCTTGCCATAGGCATCTGGCATCCAATTGTAATAAAGACGGAGTATTATTGGGGTACTCGGCCTTGGATTCTGTATCTTATTGTCGGCTTGGTATGTATTGTCGGAGCTCTTTTTATTGAGAATGCTATACTCTCGTCAATTGTTGGTGTCTTTGGAGCTTCTGCTCTATGGGGTATAGGTGAACTTTTTGCACAGAAAAAGAGGGTGGAAAAAGGTTGGTTCCCCAAAAATCCAAAGAGGAAATATTGAGACTTAATTGTTAAATTATAGCTTGTTATTATATAATAATTGCAAAAGTATTTGGTTTTTTTGTACAAAGTATGTAATTTTGCAGCCGAAATAATTCTTTGGAGAAAAATTTAACTATTGATAGAGTATGAGAAATTTCTTTTTGAAAGGAGTCGCAACCCTTACAATGGGATTGGCGATGACCGCTTGTACGCAGGATTTTAATTACGAAGAACAGGAGCAGCAAGCCTCGCTCAACAATGCCCAGCAAACGCTTGGCTTCTATATCCCAGAAAATCAAGACTGGGTAATGTCTGCAATGATTACTGCAAATATTCCTGTTGATATTAAGGATGGTGAGGTTTATACGGTGAAAGTGTACTCTAACGATCCTTTAATGGATGGTGTTGGCTATGTGTTGGCAACAGATGTTGTGAATAATGGACAGAATTTTACGGCAACATTTCGGGCCCCATCGTATAAACATGTTTATTTTTTCGGTTTGACCAATAACGAGGGGGAAACAGTATATCGCTCGGCAAATATTGAAGATGGAGAATTAAAGGAGTTTAACGAGGATAAAGAAATAGTATACGATGAGGTGGAAGTAAGTGCATCAAGAACACGTTCTATTACGGTTAATGGTGATACTTATAGTGCATTTACTGCACCTACTTCTTCTGAAATAGCAGATGCTTTTCCCACATCAATTCCTTCTACAGCATTAGAGGTTGCCGATTTGACCGGAAATTTGTATTTTGTATACAAGGACAATAGTACTGGCCGAAATTATAAAGTAACCAGATCTGGCGAAGTGACAATCGGCGGAACATGGAGTAATGATTATGATAAGTCAAAAGCTAATAATATATACGTTGATGTAGATGGCGATGTCACCATTAAACGTGATGGAATGGAGTTTGCTAATATTTATATATTGAGAGGAAATGTAACCCTTGATAGTAATTATGGAGAATGCGGAGGTCTTATTTCTGTAGCAGCAGGTGCCACATTGAATGATAAACGTGACCACATCGCACACAATGGCGGTATTAGGCTTTATAACAGAGGTACGGTAAATGCCCAAAATGCGGGGGGCTATGATATAGGCAATAATGCTGCTGTTTATAATGAAGGTACATTTGCAGTTACGGGGCCATTAAGCTATAGTGCAGGTTCTAGCAATACATCTTACTTTATGAATATGGGTGATGGTTGTGAACTTACTGCACCATCAATGACAATGAACTCTACTTGTAATTTCTATAGCGATGGAACAGTGAACATTGCTGGCGAAACCAAGGTGACGCAAGCAGGTATAACATGGATTAACAATGGTCATTATACAACCAGAACGATGGTGTTTAGTGCTCACAACGGAACTTTCTATAATTATTGCCAGCTTATTGTTACAGAGCAATGCAATTTTACCGATGGATTGTTTAATATGATGCAGAACAGTTATGCAGAATTGAATACTGCCGTATTTAATAACTTCCGTGTAAACATGGCTAATAACTCTGGCTTTAATGTGAAGAATGGTTCTAAGTGGGGGCGTCAGGGTTCTGACTTTATTGGTAAGAACCTGATGCAGGGATTTGTTGCATCAGACGATAATGCTAAGTGTTTTGTTCGTCTTGGTGGTGAGACGCAGGTTCCTGTCTATACCGGATATGCATTCAATGTTCAAGGAGCTAATCTGACTCTTGTCTACAATAGCATTAAGTTCTATAAAGGTTTTAATAGTATTGATATGTATAGCACTTATAGCAATGTAAGTTATTGGAGTGAGACAACCGCCGAACAGTTGGCAGCCAACCAAGATGGCGATAAAACATGGAATACTCATAATGTTACCAAGTTTGTAACTGGTGATGATTTTGCTAACGTTAAAGTCGAGACTAAGAGTGGTCAGTGTGCTGCTACATGGACTATTCCCGGCGAACCAAGTATTGTGGAGGAGAATCAGAGCTGGACATACGCTTTCGAGGATAACAAGACGCGTTGCGACTTTGATTTGAACGATGTGGTTATCCAGGTTAGAGAGAGTGATGCCGATGCTTCTAAGCTTATTGTAACCTTGGTTGCTGCTGGTTGTGAATACGATAACTATGTTTATCTAGGTGACACTCGCATTGCATGGGCAAATGGATCTGAGGTACACGCAGCCTTAGGTCAGTCTTCTGGCGTCATGATTAATACGGGCAATGGTAAGGGCGTTGATGCTACTCCTGTATCCGTGACTATTGATAAGCCCTCGAATTTCGATTTCCAAAGTGCCGACTTCAAGATTCGTCCATTCAGAATCGGTTCGAATCCAGATGAGGAGACAGGTGCTGTTGATGGATATATCACTATTCAGAAAGCTGGTAATACAGATGGCCTTTGGGGACCATTAGGTCTTGCTATTCCTGGCAGATGGAAATGGCCAAAGGAGCGCTATACTGTTAACTATGCTTATCCTGAGTTTACAAGTTGGGGTAAGGAAGCTGATCTTACACTCAGACCAGAATTGAGTGGCTGGTATGAGAATCCTACATCAGGACTTGTTTATGGTGAATAAGATTTTTTAATACTCTATTATAGTTAAATTTAGGAGGGGTGTTCGCGTGATGTGAATGCCCCTCCAACCTTTATGATTATCCGAATATATTCGTTTAGAACGTAAGTTGTGTGTTAGGATACTTATACCAGTCGTGGAAACTGTTACGATTCTCAGCCCACTCGCCGAAGCTATGGCCTACAGTGGTGTAAGCGCCATACATGGCAACTGCACCACTCTCTGTACGCTTTCGATAACCAATTTCTGTTCCCTCCAGCGGATAGAGGAAATCAGCCTCAGGAACCATCAGCGCCCATGGTAAATCCTTGAACGATGGAACGAAATAATCGTGGAGCACCTTGGCATCCTTAAACTGCTCAGTATGGGTCTCCCATGTTCCAGCGTTGTAGTCGGTTATAATAAATGGATCAAGAGTATCAAGCGTGAAGTAATTGAGTGCTGAAGCATCCTTGAATGTAACTATATAACTAAGGCTACGAGGGGCACGTAGCTGATAGTCGTCGCCAGAGCTAGTAGATACATTATATTTTTTGCGCTGGAACAGACCATAATCAGCACTCAGGTTGAACGCCATTGCCCAATGGGCATCGCAGAAGAGGTTTAGCACTGCCTCGTGATTTTGTCCCTCAATAAATGGAATGGTATCCTTGTGAAAATATAGCATCTGAGTATTAATTCCATCATTAAACGACTTATCAGTGATATATACAGAATCAATATCCTGATAACGGTATCCCACCAATCGAATACATCCAGCAATCTGTTTGGCTGCACCAACTGCTGAGATTGTGACATTCACAGATATCTTGTTCTCGGCTATACGCTCTTGCGAAATACGAAGCACCACATCGTTATAGTCGTAGTCGCCAGGCTCAGGATAGTTTTCCTCAAACAGGAAAGAATAAGTTTGCGGCTTAAGCGAAGAAAGAGGCTTGCCAGTAGTGGTATCAGTAAAGTCTACATAAGTCTGCGATGAAGGCAAGGATGTTACTGTATAATTCCCATCGCCATCTACCAAAGCTGCAAAGATGGAAGTCTGCAGATAAGGCACGCTAAGCGATACAGAACCTGACTGACCACTTTTTACAAATACTGTATTCATTAGTTCTGCCGATTTGTCGGTAAGAGGGTCTGCTGTATAGAATCTAAGTTGCTCGTAACTTGAGCCAGATGGCACCTGATAACGCAAAGTTTTTGACTGTGTTAGCATCCACATGTGTTGCTGGTCAACACTGTCTACTGCCGAATAGTAATGTATCAACTCTCCATGTCTCTCTTCATCGTATACATTCTTGTCGCACGACACCATTGTTAGCGTAGTTGATATGCCGGCTATAAGTGTAATAATCAGACTTTTACGCATAATCTTATCTGTTTTTGCGGCCAAAATTACAAAATAATCTGATAAGTGATGCATATTTTATCGATATTTACAGATTTTAACCATAAAAAATGTACAAGTAAGCTAAAAAAACACTACCTTTGCACCCGGAAATCTATATAGTTACGTAACAATTTATTAAAGTCAATAATATGAAGAAGTATTTGATAGCAGGGGCATTGGCTCTTATCTGCAATGGTCTGCTGACCAGCTGCAGTGAAGACTTAGGCAATTACTCATCCCCAGAAGAAGCCAAAAAGGCACAATTTGCACAGAACTTTGAAAAGTTCTATGGAACTCCAAACCCCAATCAAGACTGGGGATTTGGCGATGCAAGTCTCACACGCGCTAAGGCAAGAACTCGTGGTGTTAATGTTAATGGCAACCTGTGGTATCAAAATTGGGAACGTCCTGTTAACGTTACTACTGACGAAGCATCTAAAGTCTTGACAGCATTCAGTGTAAAGCGCGAAAATCAGACAAATAATATAACCATCAATTGGGAAAATTACTGGGTACATCAAGTACACCAGAGTAACAACACATATTTAGATGGTTATGGCCAGAATACTGGTGATATTCATACAAAAATGAATAAAATCATAGCCTATAACACCAGTGGTGGCAGTTACTATTACGAGCACGTATACAACTTTAATGATGGCAACAATAATACCGCTTATACCGATGACATAACCAAACAGCAATATGTTGGTACCACACTAATGGTTAATATGGGTACTAAGGCTTCTAAAAACAATCAGTTTGGATATCACAACACACTAGACAGCAAAGACCACTTTGAATACTTTATCATAGCCGGATCTGATATTGATGCATCACTCGCCGGATACTATTATGTAGGCTTCGACTTCTGTGCTTCGCACCCAGACGGACAAGAGGCTAACAAAAATATGGATGTTAACCGTGACTGGGTCTATAATGACTGGATTGTAAGAATCAGCCTCGCTACTCCTATTGAATCTAATAGTTCTACTGGTGGCAACATCAGTTCAAACACAGATGGAACAGAGGTTTACACCAAACAGCATGTATTGGTCCATAAGTGGGTATTCTGCGAGGATTTAGGAAGCTCATCAAACAGACAAGACTACGACTACAACGACCTGGTTTTCGATGCAAGAATTGTAGACGAGTATAAGGTAATCAAGAATGCAGATGGCACAGAAAGTCCTTATACTGGGGACACTAGCCACCGCTATTACGCCAAATTGACTCCACTTGCTGCAGGAGGCGAATACGCAATGTGGTTTGATCAGAGCAATCAGCCAATTCATGGTCTCTTTGTACCTGGCACAGCAAATAATGTTTTGATAAATACTTGCAAATCAGATCAGGAAATCAGTCTTTCCCATATGGAGGGCCTTCCTGCACAAACCATCATCTATGCATTTAATTCGGAAGAAGAGGCAAGTATCAACAATATCACCATATTTGTACGTTCGGCTTCAGCCACTTACGACATAACAGCAATACCAGCAGAAGCCCCTCATAAGCTTTGTGTTCCCCCTGGAACACGTTGGCCTTATGAACGTATGGACATCAGTAAAGCCTACACTGGCTTTACAGAATATGTAGAAGAAAGAATCGACCCATGGGACGATGGAGTTGATGCCAATCTGTATCCGTTGGATGACGTGCCCGACAGTCTGAAAACTGATCAGTTTAACCAGTACACAACTATTAAAGATAGTGATAATAGCACAGAAAACACTACCTATAGTGTTTCTCTGACAGACAGCGAGCATGAGATATGGAGTGGAGAGAATGACTTCGCCAATTGGAAAGGAGATTATGCTGTTAGTATAGCAAAATCGAAATTCTCAGAAGTTGGCGACGGAACTGTTATTCGTTTTTATGGTGTAGCTAATAGCGCATTTAATGTTAAAGCTATCTATGCGGACAGCTGGACAAATATCGATCTTGGTGATTCCAGATGGATAACTGGTAATGAAAAGTGTAATTATGGGAATTCTTCTCTTCATAGTTACATAGAACTTAAACTTAATGCGACTACAGCAGAGAACTTCAAGTCAAAGGGTATGCTTGTATATGGCAACCAATTTAAACTCCTCTGCGTATCGTATGACAACACCAACAAGAAGACAAGTCAGGGTGAAGCCAACGATCCCGCATATAGCAAAACCATTTGGAAAGGAAGTTCAACTAGCAACATAACGATCAGCAATAATAATTTCAGCCAGGCTGCTGAGAATCAGATTCTTCGAATTTACGGAACAAGATCAATGAATTCGTATTGGATTCAAGTCTATGCTTATCAGTGGGAATCTCTAAATATTTCAGGATGGACAGAAGGATATGGTGCGACCAGCTCTGACCTTTGGCATGGAGAAGAACAAGGAGATGGCTATGTTCAATTCACATTAACTGCGAGTCAAGTAAGTAAACTACAAGAAAAAGGCATGTATATGCATTTTGGTAATGGTCTTACAATTACTGAGGTTAAGCTATTATCAGATACAGAATTCCCAGCAGAAGAGAATAATAGTGGCACAATAACTGGCGATGTCCTGTGGAGCAATACAAATGGAGTTGCTGTTGGTTGGGATCACAACATCCAGATAACTAAAGACCAATTGGCTGCTGCAAATGCCAATAGCAGATTAAGATTCTATGGTAATTATACAAACAGTAGTCAATGGCAAATATATCTTAAAGATACAAATGATACCGATATATGCCAAGTTGTTTGGGCAGCAAGTGACATTATTGATGCTGTTGGATACGTTGACCTTACCTTTGGCGACTATTTGACCAAGATAAAGTCTAATGGTATATATGTAATGGGAGCTAATTTTACTTTGACGCATGTAACATTAATAAAATAAGAATTTTCAAAATTCAAAATAAGACTTTAATAAATTGTTGGGAGGGCATCTGCGGGAGCAGGTGCCCTTCTTGTTTTTGGACAAAATGAGTACGATTAAGGATTATTAACAGTAAGAATCGTTAACGGAACACTATTTTTCGTATTTTTGCAGCGTGAAAATGAGTAATTTGGTTTTCACCAAATACTTTGCATCAAATACTTAAACAAACTAAATTAAGGGGGTGAGTGTCTACGTGAGTAAACGCTCACTTTTTTTATTATTGACGAAAATTGCTTGTTTATATCAGAAAAATGATGTATCTTTGCACGCTGATATGGTACTTAATTGGATTTGGGTAGGATTTTTTATCATCGCTTTTGTTATTGCTGTGATAAAATTGGTATTCTGGGGCGACTTCGATGTGTTCCCAGCCATGATGGATTCAACATTCTCCTCGTCAAAAACAGCCTTCGAGATTTCTCTTGGATTAACTGGTGTGCTCTCACTTTGGCTTGGTATCATGAAGATTGGTGAGAAGGGTGGAGTAGTAAATGTTTTGGCCAGACTGCTGAGTCCGATATTTACTAAACTGTTTCCTGATATACCCAAGGGTCATCCTGTAACGGGTTCGATATTCATGAATATCGCAGCCAACATGCTTGGCCTCGATAATGCAGCTACCCCACTTGGACTTAAGGCTATGGAACAGTTGCAGGATCTGAACCAGAAAAAGGATACTGCATCAAATCCGATGATTATGTTCCTTGTGCTGAACACCAGCGGTCTTACCTTGATACCAATCTCCATCTTGGTGTATCGTGCCCAGATGGGGGCAGCACAGCCTACCGATATCTTCATCCCCATCCTGTTGGCCACATTCTTCTCGACCATCGCGGGTATCACAATCACAAGTATCTTCCAGAAAATCAATCTGTTTAATCGCACCATTTTGCTCACTCTTGGTGGAGCAGCATTGGTAGTGGCTGCAGTTATCTGGGGATTCGGGCAGATGGACTCTATACTGATGAATAAGGTTAGCACCAGCGCAGCAAACATCATGCTGATGCTGATAATTATCGCCTTTATTCTGGCAGGAGTCCGTAAGAAGATTAACGTTTATGACGCCTTTATTGAGGGAGCCAAGGACGGATTCACTACAGCCGTCCGCATTATCCCTTACTTGGTGGCAATACTTGTTGGTATCGGAGTGTTCCGTGCTTCAGGTGCTATGGACATGCTGATAGATGGCATCAAATATGGTGTTGAGGCTTGTGGCGGAAATACCGATTTTGTAGGTGCTCTGCCTACTGCGTTGATGAAACCTCTGAGTGGAAGTGGTGCCCGAGGCATGATGGTTGATGCAATGACAACCTATGGTGCCGACTCATTCGTTGGTCGACTGAGTTGTATATTCCAAGGTTCAACTGATACCACATTCTATATTCTTGCTGTTTACTTCGGCAGTGTTGGCATCGTGAAGACCCGCCATGCTGTGACTTGTGGCTTGTTGGCCGATCTGGCTGGTATAATAGCAGCGATAGCAATAGCTTACTTATTCTTTGGATAAACAATGGCAAATCTAAAATCATTAGCAAAAGACACGGCTATCTATGGCCTTTCGAGTATCATTGGCAGATTCTTGAACTATCTGCTGGTACCACTCTATACCCATTATATGCCCAAGGATTCGGGCGATTATGGCATCAGTACCAATGTCTATGCCTATACAGCGCTGATTTTGGTGATATTGACATTCGGTATGGAGACAACCCTGTTCCGATATGCCAATGATGAGAGATATAAGTCGGATACAGTGTTCTCAACAGCCTTTGCTACTGTTGGTTCGCTTACGGCTGTGTTCCTACTGCTGATATTCGGTTTTATCAGTCCTATAAGTAACGCTTTGGGCTATGCCGAACATCCAGACTATCTGCTGATGATGGCTGTTGTTGTGGCACTCGATGCCATTCAGGCCCTGCCTTTCAGCTATCTCAGATATCAGAAGCGTCCCATTCGTTTTGCATCGCTCAAGATGTTGTTCATCCTCATTAACATCGCCTTGAACGTCATCTACTTTGTTTTGCTGGGCAAGACGTCGGTATTCTACGTATTCTTTATCAACCTGTTGTGTACAGGTCTCATAACCTTCTTTTTCCTGCCTGATATGTTCCGTATCAAGTGGAAGTTCGACGGAAAGCTGTTGTGCGATATGTTCAGCTACTCATGGCCCATATTGATTCTTGGTATTGCTGGTATT